>Ga0164318_10004911_pt1 | contig 12917 bp, 7 predicted proteins | sample GuaBasSedimGuay9_FD_113734 | JGI IMG/M metagenome (GOLD analysis project Ga0164318, IMG submission 113734) | Subseafloor sediment microbial communities from Guaymas Basin, Gulf of California, Mexico - Guay9, Core 4571-4, 0-3 cm | ecosystem: Environmental > Aquatic > Marine > Hydrothermal vents >... | reverse complement strand
GAAAAGTCTAAAATACTCAAATTTATGTGTTTTAGTGTCGGCGTGAATCTGCTAATTATCTGATTACAAGATGATATTATTGTTTGATTTTTGCTGAAATACTCACACCGACACTTATCGGAGTGCCGTCATCATTAAGTCATTGGTAATTTAAAATAGATGTTAATTACTATCAATGGCTCTGGTTTAAATGTCCTGTGGTTTTTTGATTTTATAACGTTTTGATTATTTGTTTATCCGTTTATTTGGTGATTCTATGGTAAACGATAAGTCTATTTTTGAAATAGGTGGAAAAAATAAGAAGCAAAGCCTGATAAAAGATACAAAAACTGCCTTTATTGTTAAGGATAATATTAAATTAGGTGTTAATAATATAATTCCTTTATGGTTATTTGGCTTTTTGTACTAATAAAAAACAGCTTAAGATTAAAATAGTTTTATTGATATATGGTTTTCATTATCAGAAAAATATATATTTTTGGAGGTTGTAAGAAAATATATTTGACTATCAAATAATTAAAAAAATATTATATGCTTAAAATTTACCTTTTCAGAAATATTTTAATTGTCATTTTATTCTTATTTAGTTTTAACTCAATCATCTCTCAAAACATTAATCATTGGGAAATGGTTGTGGCAGCAGACGATTCCTGGCAATATTTTCTCGGCAATTCAGAACCACCTGTTGAGTGGACTGATGTTGCTTTTGATGCTTCTTCATGGTTAACAGGTACAGGTGGAATTGGTTATGGAGACGGTGATGATGGAACTATAATAAGCGCGGTCACTTCTGTCTATCTTCGAAGTAATTTCAATTTGATTGATACGTCGATTATTTCATGGGCTATTTTACATGTAGATTATGACGATGCTTTTGTTGCATATTTGAATGGACATGAGATTATTAGGGCAAATATTGGAACCGTAGATGTTCGACCAAATTATTATTCATTAGCCAGTGAATTACATGAGGCTCAAATGTACACAGGTGGAATTCCTGAACGCTTTATTATCAATAAGGATACACTTAAAAAATATATGGTTGAAGGAATTAATGTTTTGGCTTTACAAGTACATAATTTTGAAGCAAACTCTTCTGACTTGTCATCCACAACCTTTTTCTCAGTGGGTATTGAAGATGCAAGTACACCATACAGAAATGTTCTGGCTTGGTTTAATGACCCAATGGATGAAAACTCAAATCTGCCAATTTTGCTTATTGATACATGGGGCCAAACCATTATTGATGAACCTAAAATTACATCATGGTTAAAAGTAATTGATAACGGACCGGGACAATTGAATAATTACTTCGATACGCCAACAGATTATGATAGTTATATAGGAATTGAAATTCGTGGGCAATCATCTCAAATGTTTCCTAAAAAAAGCTTTTCAGTTGAAACTCGCGATGAGTTTGGTGATGGCATTAATGTAAGTCTCCTTGGAATGCCGGAAGAAGAAGACTGGGTACTTTATGCACCTTATTCAGATAAAACCATGTTGCGAAATGCAATTACCTACCATTTGGGTAGAAAAATGGGTGACTGGCAGCCAAGATATAAGTTTTGTGAAGTATATTTAAATGGAAACTATCATGGTGTATACATGCTTATTGAAAAAATAAAACGAGATGGAAACCGTGTGGATGTAAATAAACTAAAACCGGATGAAATTTCAGGTGATGATTTAACTGGTGGTTATATCCTTAAGGTTGATAAGATTTGGGATCTAATGCCAAGTGAGTATTTTTACACACAACCTACTTATTCTTATAATAATGCAAGAAACTATGCTTTTACTTATGTATACCCCAAATTTGATGATATAGTAACGGAACAAAAATCTTACATTTACAATTATCTAAGAGATCTTGAAAATTCATTAAATGCAAATACATTTAAAGATCCTGATATTGGATTTAGAAAGTATATGGATGTTAATTCATTTATAGATTTTCAAATAATTAATGAGTTGACAAATAATGTGGATGGTTATAGATACAGTACCTATTTTTATAAGAAAAAAGATTCAAATGAAGGTAAATTATTTGCCGGTCCTTTATGGGATTTTAATCTCGGCTTTGGTAATGTAGATTATGCTCCTTCAAATTTGGCTACTGATGAATGGTTATATCCAAACTATGGACCCGATGAAAACTATCCAATGCATTGGTGGGCACGTTTGATGGAGGACAATGATTATCATAATGCCTTTGTAGACAGATGGGTCGAATTAAGAGCAGGCCCTTTTAAAACAGATTCAATTATGGCTTATTTAACAGATACCATTGATTATCTGGGTGGAGCTATAGACCGTAATTTTGATCGGTGGCCTGTTATTGGTGAGTATATCTGGCCAAACTATTTTGTGGGAAATTCTTATGGACAAGAAATAGATTTTTTAAAAACATGGATAACAAATCGTTTAGATTGGATGGATGCAAATATTTCACATGTAACAAGTATCCCGTTTGAAGTAGTCCAGAATAGTAACTTGTTAATATTCCCAAATCCCGTTAAGGAGAAATTTACGATACAGCTTTTTATTCGTGACTTGAGTAAAATTGATATTGAAATTATTGATTTACAAGGGAAAAGTGTTTTTATTTCAAAATATTCACCTGTTTCATCAGGGAGTCTAAGTTTTCAGGTAGGTATACCAAAACTAAAGAACGCTTATTATATTCTTAAGGTTCGACAAAAAGACCGAGTAATTGGGATGAAAAAAATAGTAATAAACAATTAATATACGAGGGAATTTGCTGAAACTAAGCTTCTTGTTTTATTTGTTTAAAATTGTCTTTATTGTTAAGGAGGATATTGAATTAGGTGTTAATAATGTAATTCCTTTATGGTTATTTGGGTTTTTGTACTAAATTTCATAAAAAATGAGTTATGAAATAAATTCATAACTCATTGAGTATCAGAGGTCACGAGCGGATTCGAACCGCTGTAGCTGGTTTTGCAGACCAGAGCCTAGCCGCTCGGCCACGTGACCATTATTTATTGGTCTGCAAAATTATAAATAATCTCTGAATAATTCCATAATAACTTCATTTTTTATTCAATTTAATCTTAATTCCTTTGAAAAAGTATTTTGCGATACAATTTTTGAAACTAGGAAAACAACTAAGGTCATAATTAAGGACATAGTAAGTAAATAAAGCAATATATAACATCGGTTGTTTTTTTTGAAAAACTTTAATTATGAGTTAAATTTGTATTAACAAATAGCGATACATATTTAGTCTTAACCTTTTAAATTTACAACTATGAAAAAAGCACTTATTACTTTAATACTTTTGGTTGGATTTTTAAATCTTACAGCGCAAAATGCATCTGTTGCATGGTATAACTGGAGCAATCCGGAGACTTTTCTATTAAGTCCGCCACCCTTAATTACGGGTTGGGGCGTTCATAGTGATTCACTTTCTCACACTTTTAATGGAAAAATGTTTTATGAATTCAATGGGGAGTATTATCCAATTAGTAACTGGGCAGAATATTATTTATGGTTTGTTAATAAATATTGGTATAATTTCACTGATCCACAATTGTATGAATACTACTACCTTCAAAATGACGATTATGAAATGGCACGTTATATTGCGGGAGACAATTATCAGGGGTATTATTACCCTTCACGAATAAATATTACTTTTGTTGGTAAGGATGTTGATGTTAATAGACTGAATGCTAATAGCAAATATATAGCCTCAAATGACAAAAAAGTAAAAAAGCTTGAAAAGCAAGTCACGTTTTCAGAAGAACAGTATAAAAAGGAGCATGATATTAAGAAAAATGAGCAAATTGGAAATAAAAATCAAGCTAAATTGCATAAAATTGAAACAAAAAATGAATTAAATAATAAGGAGTATAAACATAAAACAAATAACAACTCTTCAACTAATGGAAATTCTAGTGGAAACACCATGAAATCAGAAGGTATACCATCATCAAACACACAAAAGAAATCATCGGGCAGCAAAACAATTAAGTAGTAAATTTAAAAAAATAAATATGGGAAAAGTAGCATGGTAAACTATGCTACTTTTTTTATTGATATTTACTTAATGTAAGATATACTACACAACAAACTTTTTATTATTATCTTTGAGTTTAAATAAATTCAAAATGACACATAAAAAGAAAAAACGCAAAGGGAAAAAATTACCCTCATATAATCAAAAAACACTTAAGAAATTTATTATTGATATTTTTCGGAAAGATGCCGGAAAACTGTATAATTATAAACAAATTGCCAAACAGCTTGATATAAAAGATCACGAAACCCGAAAACTTATTAATAATGTTCTTTATCAATTTGTAAATGATGGAAAATTAGAAGAAGTTTATACCGGGAAATTTAAATTTATAGCCAAAGGGGCATTTATTACGGGTATTGTTGATATGACCATGCGAGGAACCGCATATATTGTATCCGATGATATTGAGGAAGATATTTTTGTTTCTCAAGTTAATTTAAATCATGCTTTGCATGGTGATGAGGTTAAGGTTTATATTGCTGCACGAAAGAAAAAACGACAGCTGGAAGGTGAAGTGGTTGAAATTATTAAGCAATCACGTACAACTTTTGTTGGTGTACTTGAAATTTCAAAGCATTTTGCCTTTTTAATTCCTGAAGGAAGAAACATGCCTCATGATCTTTTTATTCCGCTAAATAAGTTAAAAGGTGCAAAAAATGGTGTAAAAGCAATTGCTGAAATAGTAGAATGGCCAAAAGGAGCAAAAAACCCAATTGCGGAAATAATAGAAGTGCTTGGAACACCGGGCGACAATGAGGTGGAAATGCATGCAATACTTGCTGAATTTGAATTGCCTTATAAATATCCTGAAAAGATTATTGCTGAGGCTGAAAAAATTGCTAATGAAATAAAACCTTCGGACATTAAAAATCGAAGGGATTTTAGAGAAATTACAACGATAACGATTGACCCTGAAGATGCAAAAGACTTTGACGATGCTTTATCAATCAGAACTTTAGAGAATGGTAATTACGAAATTGGAGTACATATTGCTGATGTATCACATTATGTAGAACAGGGAACTTTGCTTGATGAAGAAGCCTACAACAGGGCAACATCAGTCTACCTAGTTGATAGGGTGATACCGATGTTACCTGAACGTCTTTCAAACCTAATTTGCTCATTACGTCCTGATGAGGAAAAACTTACCTTTTCAGCAGTTTTTGAAATGGACGATAATGCAAATGTAATAAGCAAATGGTTTGGTAAAACAATTATTAAGTCTGACAGGCGATTTACATACGATGAGGCTCAGCAAATTATTGAAACCGGAACAGGTGATTTTGAGGATGAGGTTTTAAAAATGAATGAATTAGCTCAAAAATTACGAGAACAACGATATAGAAAAGGCTCTATTTCATTTGATAAAATAGAAGTTAAATTCCACATTGATGAAAACGGGAAACCGATAGACGTTTATTTTAAAAAATCAAAAGAAGCCAATAAATTGATTGAGGAGTTTATGTTGTTGGCAAATAAGAAGGTGGCAGAAGAAATAGGAAAAGGAAAGTCGAAAAATGCAGAAAAGACCTTTGTTTACCGTATTCATGATGAACCTGATCTTGATAAACTAAATACATTTTCGAACTTTATTAAGCGATATGGTTATAAAATTAACCTGAAAAGCAAAAAAGAAATTGCCAGCTCAATGAACAATCTTTTGGAAACTGTACAGGGGAAATCAGAACAAAATGTAATTGAAAACCTGGCAATCCGTTCTATGGCTAAAGCGGAATATTCTACAGACAATATTGGTCACTATGGCTTGGCCTTTGACCATTATTCGCATTTTACTTCGCCAATACGGCGTTATCCTGATTTGATGGTACATCGCTTACTGGAGTTATATAATAGTGGTGGGCAATCTGCAAATAAGGCTGAGTATGAGAATAGTTGTAAGCATAGTTCAAAAATGGAACGTACCGCAGCAATGGCTGAAAGAGCTTCAATAAAATATAAGCAGGTTGAGTTTATGCAGGATAAATTGGGGCAAATTTTTGATGGAGTAATTTCAGGTATTACCGAATGGGGTATGTATGTTGAAATTGTTGAAAATAAGATTGAAGGAATGGTTTCTTTACGTGAAATGGATGATGATTTTTATATTTTTAACGAAAAGGAATACTCTATTATAGGACAATCTCATGGCAAAAAATTCACTATTGGAGATCAGGTACAAATTCAAATTAGCAAGGCAAACCTTCGACGTAAACAACTTGATTTTATCTTGGTTGATGAACTAGAATAGAGATATTTGCACCTATTATAAAAAGCCTGAAACCAAGAGCGGCTTTACGAGGGCTTTGCCTGAAGCAATCTCAAACTATTCAGGAAGTGGTAAATTCAAATATTCTGACTGTTTTCTTAGTCTACTTTAGTGTGGCTAGGCACTATGGCTTTGCCAAATTCCCCATAAACAATATCGTACCTGTGGAATTTTCTCTAATTAAGAACATGAAAGGGTGATCTGCTTTAAAAAGTGTTGGTTTAGTTACGTTACCAACAATTGCTGATCGGGTTACAACAACAGCTGTTGCAGCACTTGCCTTAGTGCCACTTTCATTAAGTTCAATTGCTGCTTTGTGTATAACATTGCTTATAAATAGTTCTTTACTTCCTGTAATACCCGAAAAATCAGCTGAGGAATTAAAAATGGAGGCTAATCCCATTTCGATTAAATATTTATTTAATTCGTATTCGCTTTTGAGCTTAAATTTTGGCAAGTGTAGTTCAAGCTTTTCTTTTTTGAAGCTAGAGTATATTTTTCTAAAATAAAGACTATTAATTGATTCTGATAAATTTTCTGAAGGATTCTTTGGCAATAAGATAATCATAGAGGCTTCATTGTTTTCATATGGTATTTCTATTGCGCTTAATAAATTATCTGTATAGTAAGAATAATTAGATGTGTCAGTCATGTAGTCACAGCTTGAAGAATCTTTTTGACTTGTTTTAAATATGCCCTTGTAGGTGTTTTCTTTAGGAAATTTTATGTTCCATTTACTAAAATAATAAATGGCATTAACTAACACAAGCATTGTTGAATTTGATAAAACATTGGGAGCAATAAAATCGCTAATCATTCCCTTGGTTGTTTTTTCTACCCATGAGTTAATTTCGTTTCTTGCTTTTTTTCGTCCCTTTTCACTTGAAAAGTTGGCTGTATTTACTTCTGACTTAAAATCATATGAGATTAATTTCCGGTATTCTTTTTCAAGTTTATAAGAGTTTTCTAACCAAAGAGCATTCGCTGAATAAAGTTCTAGCTTTTTGTTAAAGCTTAATGATTCATTTAAGTCATAAAAATCTTTATTTACACTTTTGTCCACATTCGGAAAAAGAACTTTCTCCATCTCCAGTTTAGTACTGTCTTTTGCTCCGGCATAAGTCATGGCAAGTGCACTCGAAATACTGTATGCAGAAATTAAGGTGTTTTCATTTTCTGTATTAATCCTTTTCAATAAGTTAAAAGAAAGGGTATTAATATTTTTGACAATATGTTTTGTTTGGGCGATATTCATAAGATAAAAAAATATAAAGATGCTTACCAGGATAATTTTTTTCATAGCTCATAACTTAGATATTGTCAAATTTACAGAAAATCTATGTTAAAGTAATTATTAATTTATGATTACTTGCTTATTTTATTGTAATGCAGAAGATTATTTGATAAACTTAGTAAAGTAATTAATGGATCATTAAGAACTTTGATAAATAATGAAATCTCGTTGTGATTTCAGTAAGTTTATAATATCAAGTAGCATATTTTTTGTTTCACTCAAAATACCCAAATATAATAGTGAATTTTTTGTGCCTGCTTGTGCATTTTTAATCCTTTTAATTTGGTTACGCCTAAATTTATCTATTGCATCTAATATTTTTTGCTGATGTTTTAAAGCATTATCAATATTACCAAACCGAGTATTTTTAATGATTTCAAGAATTTCATTTAATAAGCCCTGTAATAGCTGTTCCAGTTCTTTTAGTTCTGCAATTTGAGTCTCGTCAAAACCGGTATGTTGATTATCAAAATGTTGATAAGCCGGGCGAATAATAAATGTAATTGCATGAGCAATTTCTCTTAAGTAGTCTAAAACCTGCACATAATAATGCCCGGTTTCTATCGAATCATCTTGTAATTCTTGAATTGTTCCCTCTAAACTATCTTTTAATGATTTTGCTTTATCGTTTAGTTTATCAACTTTTTGACTTAACTTTTTTAATGCTTTTCTGTCCTCAGTAGCAATTGCATCAACAGCCTTACCATATATCTCAGAAATATTAGTTATTGTATTAATAACATTAATTGAACATGCTTCTAATATATTAACATGTTCTTGCTCTCCATTTTCTCCGTTTAAATTATCATCATCACCGGAACGTTTTTTATGTACGGATTTAGACTTAATTAATATAAATGCCGCCAAAATTAACAAAACAGGAACCATGGCAAAACCCACAGAATATATACTCATTGCAACCAAAAATGCAACAGTAAACGCAATAAATGCCGTAAAGAACCATCCGCCAATTACAGTCATTACACCACTTACACGATAAACTGCACTATCACGCCCCCATGCACCGTCTGCCAGTGAAGTTCCCATGGTAACCATAAATGTTACGTAAGTTGTGGATAAAGGAAGTTTCAGAGAAGTGGCAAAGCTAATAAGAATACTAGCCACAGTTAAATTTACACTAGCTCTTACGAGGTCAAAAGATACATTCTCGTCACTTTTAGTTTGTTTAGGTACATCAAAACGTTTTTTAATTGACTCCTGAATAGGTGCAGGAACTATATAATTAATTGCATTTGATGCTTTTATTGATTGGCGAACAATATATCGTGAGAAAACTGATGATTCAAACTGTTCTTTTCCTTCTTGATTTTGTTTGCTTAAATTTAGAGTAGTGGCCGTAACGCTTCTGGCTTTTTTCGAGAGCCAAAGGGTTATAACCATTATAAGTCCGGCAATTAGTAGGTATAAAGTTGGTGTCTTTACTTTGGCAGACAGTATTGCCATTGAAAAATCATCAGCATTAATGCCTTCGGCAGCATGCCATGCCTCGTATGATTTAACACCAGCCAAAGGAACACCAATAAAGTTTACCAGGTCATTTCCTGCAAAGGCCATAGCCAAAGCGAAAGTTCCTACCAGGATAATCATTTTAAATATGTTAACTTTTGTGAAAGTTTGCAAAAGCTTCAAAATAATTGTCCAGAAAATAAAACTTATAATAATAATTTGTAAGGTATTGTTATGTATCCATTCTTTTGTTGCTACATCCATAAATGAAGCTCCTTTTGCTCCCTTTATTAAAATAAAATAGGTTATAGATGTAATAGCAATACCACCCCATAACGCTCCATAATATTTATATGATTTTTCGTAATTAAATGAAAATACAATTCTTACTAAATATTGAATTGCTGCACCAATGGTAAATGCAACAACTACAGAAAGTAAAATTCCTGCTATGATTAGCAGTGCTTTACCAGAGTTTATGTATTCACCTAATGAACTAAGGCCAGCTTCACTATCAGCAATCTTTAATATTGCTACGGCAACTGCTGCACCAAGTAATTCAAATACAATAGATACTGTGGTTGAAGTAGGCAGACCAAAAGTATTAAAGGTATCTAACAAAATAATATCTGTTAACATTACTGCTAAAAAGATGATCATAATGTTAGTGAAACTGAACATTTCCGGATGAAAAATGCTTTTTCGGGCAACTTCCATCATTCCACTTGAAAAGGTGGCACCGAAAACAATTCCTAAGCTGGCAACGATCATAATAACCCAGAAAGGTGCTGCTTTTGAGCCAATTGCAGAATTAAGAAAGTTAACAGCATCATTACTTACACCCACTACCAAATCTGAAACAGCCAGTACTATTAGTACAATAATCAATAAAATAAATACAATTTCCATTTAACTTATATTAAATTTAGTGCAAAGCTAAAGTTACAAGTCACTAAACTAATGAAAACAATATTAAGTTTATCTTAAGTTTATGTTAAGTTTACGTTAAGTTTTTATTCCAAGTTTTTTCTTAACTAAAGCTTCAACATTGTCTCGTTTTTCTGAATACAGAAGTTGTCCGTTACTATTGTCAATAATGAATCGATACCCGTTTTCTTTGGCTACAGATGCTATTGCCTTTTTGAGTTTAATAATTGCTTTTTGATACAGTTCTGTCTTTTTTTGCCCAATTTCCTTTTGGGCATTAAGTTGGAATTGTCTTAAATCAGCTTGTAGTTTATTTAGTTCGTTCTCTTTTTCTTTTTTAAGAAAATCAGAAAGACTTTCTTTTGATTTGGTGAATTCTTCAAGCTTTTTCTTGTACTCAATATTTTTTGAATTTATATAGTCGTTAATTGGTTTAATATATGCTTCAAGCTCTTTGTTAGCAGAAGCAATTTCTGGCATTTCCTGTAGTATCTTATCTGCATTTACAAATCCATATTTAAACTCTTGAGCCGATAGGTTAAAAGAACCAAAAATAACAATCAATATTATAATTAAGTTTTTCATATAAAAAATCTTTAAGTTAATCTGATAAAAGTATAGGTTTTTAAAATAGTAATTAAGAATTTTTGATTAATTAGGTAATAATATCTATAAGTATTAGTATATAGGGGGTAAATTAATGATTTGTATAATTTATAATTGTACCTTATTGATTAGTAGAGGCTAAGTCTTATAAAAACCGTGCCAACTTCACTTTACTTTGTAAATTATTTTTAACATTTTTCAAGTGATAATTATATTAAATAATCTTATCAACAATATAAATATTAAATTTCATATTGGTTTTCAATATGATAAAAATATTATGAACAAAATTAGACCTTTCTAAAGTGCCTTTTTAAAAATTTAGGTTTTTTAGATTTCTTTTTATTAAATATCTTGCAAACGGAAATAAATACCATAACTACTTAATTATCAATAATACTGTTTAAAAAACAAAGAATAATGTACATTGAACCCATGATCCTAAAAGACTCCAAGAAGAAAAAATCATACACTTTTGATGAAGCTTTTAAAAAAGCATTGAACTATTTTGATGGTGATGAACTTGCTGCAAGAGTTTGGGTAAATAAATATGCCTTGAAGGATTCTTATGGTAATATTTTTGAAGCTGATCCAAATGAAATGCATAGGAGGCTCGCAAAAGAAATTTATCGGATTGAACTTAAATATCCAAATCCTTTGAGTGAAGATAAACTTTTTAAGCTTTTGAGGGATTTTAAGTATATCGTGCCACAGGGTGGTCCAATGACAGGTATTGGTAATAATTTTCAGGTTGCATCACTTTCAAATTGTTTTGTGATTGGTGAAGATAATCCCGCTGATTCATATGGTGGTATCATGAAAACAGATCAGGAACAGGTTCAGTTAATGAAGCGCAGGGGAGGAGTAGGACATGATTTGTCTCATATTAGACCAAAAGGAAGTCCGGTTTTAAACAGTGCCCTTACATCAACTGGTGTTGTCCCTTTTATGGAACGTTTTTCAAATTCAACTCGCGAGGTTGCTCAAGATGGAAGACGTGGTGCTCTAATGTTAAGTATTTCTATTAAACATCCTGATGCTGAAGATTTTATTGATGCAAAACTAGAGGTTGGCAAAATAACGGGTGCCAATGTTTCTGTTAAAATTGATGATGATTTTATGAAAGCGGTTGTTGAGAATAAAAAATATACACAACAATATCCTATAGATTCAAAAAATCCAACTTTTACCAAAGAAATTGACGCCAAAAAACTATGGATGAAAATAAGGCATAATGCCTGGAAATCTGCTGAACCTGGTATTCTTTTCTGGGACACCATTATTCGGGAATCTGTTGCAGATAGTTACGCCGATTTGGGTTATCGTACGGTCTCAACGAACCCTTGTGGCGAAATACCTTTGTGCCCACACGATAGTTGTCGGTTATTAGCTGTTAATCTATATAGCTATGTAGAAAATCCGTTTACCGAAAAAGCAAAATTTAATTTCAACTTGTTTAAAGAGCATGTTGGATATGCTCAACGGGTAATGGATGATATAATTGATCTGGAACTTGAAAAAATTGATAAAATACTTGAAAAATTGGTTTCTGATCCGGAATCTGAAGAGGTGAAAAGGGTTGAAATTAACCTTTGGAAAAATATTAGAAAAAAAGCAGACGAAGGTCGAAGAACAGGAGTTGGTATCACAGCAGAAGGTGATATGGTTGCAGCTCTTGGTTTGCGATATGGAAGCGAAAATGCAATTGATTTTTCTGTTGAAGTACATAAATCTTTAGCATTGTCGGCATATCGTTCATCGGTTACTATGGCACAGGAACGTGGGGCATTTGGTATTTTTGATGCAGAAAAAGAAAAGAATAACCCATTTTTGCTTAGAATAAAAGACGCTGATGAAGAATTATACAGCGATATGCAAAAGCATGGCAGAAGAAATATTGCCTTGTTAACTATTGCCCCAACAGGAACTACCAGTCTGATGACCCAAACTACATCAGGAATTGAGCCTGTATTTATGCCTGCATATAAACGTAGGCGAAAGGTAAATCCTAATGATGCAGATGTTGTTGTTGCTTATACTGATGAGGTGGGGGATACCTGGGAAGAATATAATGTATTTCACCATCATTTTTTAACCTGGCTTAAGCTTAATAATTATGATGTTGATAAAGTAAAGCTGTACAGCAATGAGAAAATGGATAAAGTAATTGAAAAATCCCCTTATTATAAATCAACATCTAATGATATTGATTGGATGGCAAAAGTTACCATGCAGGGTGCTATTCAAAAATGGGTGGATCATTCGATTAGTGTAACGGTGAATTTACCTAATGATGCTAAAGAGGAATT
>Ga0164318_10004909_pt1 | contig 12919 bp, 6 predicted proteins | sample GuaBasSedimGuay9_FD_113734 | JGI IMG/M metagenome (GOLD analysis project Ga0164318, IMG submission 113734) | Subseafloor sediment microbial communities from Guaymas Basin, Gulf of California, Mexico - Guay9, Core 4571-4, 0-3 cm | ecosystem: Environmental > Aquatic > Marine > Hydrothermal vents >... | reverse complement strand
TCAATTATCTTTCCTTTGAGTGAATTATCACCTTTGACAACATCAGCAACTTTGAATTTACAATTATAATTTAGGACTCCCGATTCACTGATAGTTCCAACCGGTTCAGAAATAATGTTGCCAAGAACAACCAGTTCAGACTTTGATAGATAGAAATTAAGAGTATCGTCACTATTATCAGCTTTAGCAATAGTTTGCAACATCAAAGTGGCAACAAGAAAACAGAATATTATTTTTTTCATATTTTTATTTCCTTATGATTTTTATTTGCCATTAAGGCACTAAGACACTAAGAAGTCAAATGTATTTTCATTATAAAAAATCAGAGTCTACTCACCACTCATCATTCCACTAAATTCCCCTCCTGTTTTAGGAGGGGTGCCCGAAGGGCGGGGTGGTTCTCCACCACTCCATTCTTCCATCACTCCAATGATTTATTCTAACGATTGAACTGAGCAGCGGCACAAAAAATAGGTAGCCAAGCCGTCTACTCCAGTGATTTTGTTATATTTTAATTTTATTTTTTCTTTGCGGGCTTAGCGAACTTAGCGTGATAAATAATTTTTTACTCTCGTCTAACAAAGTAACGCTGTACTCACGTTCAAGGCGCAAAGATCGCAAAGTTAATCAATTAACACAAATTGCCGATTGTAATCAACAAATTTTTTTTCGCATACGCCCTTTTGGAATATAACGCTTGAACTGAGTGGTGGCTATTCATCAGTTGCATGCGCTGATTATGTTCCAAATTTCTGTTTTTTCCTTACTTGCATCACCGGTCACCGTGGGCGGTCAATTTCTCCAGAAGGTTTCTCGCCCCGTTTATGTCCCGGCCATAGTTTTTCTCTATGCAATATGCCAGAATTTCTTCCACTAGTGGAATGGTCTTAGGATCACCAATTGTCTCTAACCCGCGAATGCATAAAAAGATTTCATCCTGTGCCATATCTTCCTTGTGTTTCCGAAAGACATCCTGGTAAACCGTAATAAAATTGGGGCGACTGACTCTCGATAAAGCATAGAGTACATTGCGACGTTTTAGATAAGTTTTTCCCCCATGACGTCCATTGACGCCGGTGTCGTTCTGTATTACCCGCTTGAGGAGTTCCGTTGCTTTATCGCTGCCAATATTTGCGAGGCATTCGAAGACGTCGCGGACGCCGTCGCCGAGCTCTCCGCCTAACAGTAGTCCCAGAACCGGAACAACTTTGTCGGCATAAGTAGGGGGCGCCGAAATAAATGAGGAACCCATTCTGTGATTCAGGGCTTTTCCCAAGATTAACCGGACCGATTGTACACGATGGGTAGCGCCAGCATTTAGGATTTCCAGGTCACGTTCCGAGGGACTAGTAGCCAGAAACTGAAAGCCGCTCAAGCAAAATGAGTGATATCCTTTTCTACCGATGAGTTTCTCGAGCTCAACTGCGAAATACTCAGACGCTTGCTCTCGGGTACGTAGCAAGAGGGAATTGGCGAACGTTCCGCGGGCGACTTGCTTCTTAACAAAGTAGTACTGCTCTTTGGGGCTAAGCTCTTCTGGGGGTCTGAGGATAATGTCCTCATGCATTTCTTCGGACTTGAAGGTATGTCTCAACTTGGACAAAAAATAGCGGCCCGCCTTCAAACGGGGAAGAATGGCTTGGCACGTGGGTAATTCGTCTGATTTAGTTCGGCGGAAGTGGCGGTGTTCATAATCAAAGAAATCAGGGAATCTCTTCCTGTCACGTTTCTCCCATTCATTTCTCGCCGGTAGCGAGTGGTAGAAAAACTCATCAACTTTTGGCGCTTGGATTTCGAAATCCGGGTGGACTAGGATGTCGTTTGCAAAAACATAAAGCAAAACTTCCGTCGGTCCTTTGTTCAGTGAGCTGATTTTCAGGGGATAAATGGCGTGCCGGGATTTGAAGGTGAATTTGAGCGGAATGAGCGTTCCTTTGTTAAGTGCCTTCTCCACCCATAACTTCTCTTCTTCGGGGTGAATTCGTAGCGCTGTGAACACCCAACCTTTGCCGATGTATTCGCGCAACAATGCCTTCCCTTTTTCGGGAATCGAATACCCGTTTTCGCTCAACCATTGCATCAGGGCTTCTGTGGTGTCGGTTTCAAGCACAGCTACGTCATAAACGCCGACTTTCTTGCGGTCGAGCACTTTGACTTTTCCTGGTCGATGCTCGCCCCTGGGCGTGAAACCATAGAAGGCGTACCATCGCTGACGCTTCTGTGTATATTCGCTTAGTTCGGAAAAAATCGGGCACTGAACAGCAGACACATCCGGTTTGGCAGGCAAAGGGACGAGCCAGGCGAAGTCCTTTGCCTTTCCTTCATACTTCACCTGGAGAATGAGATCTTCAGTCTCGTTGTCATGTAGAATCACAGCTTTCTGGCTAGGCTCATATAGATCAACGCCCTTATTCCATACAAATAACCCATCAGCAAAGAGCTCACGGGGAAAGGAAAGCAAGAGCAAGATAAGCAAGTACCTATTCAGTTTCATAATTTTCTCCTTATAATTGCCGCAAGTTTGGAATATAATATATTAATATCCACCTTGTGTCTTAAAAAACGTAATGGCCACTCTTTGGTTACCGAAAGTAATCCTGTGTTTATTTCATACGCTTCCATAAAATAAAAAGCTCTTAATTCCGGGATAGATATTTCTCTTGCAATATTCATCGTTAGTTCGGGTGAATTAATTTTTGCTGCTATCAAAGCTAATGTTCCTATGGCAATTGAACGAGGGGAACCATGATGGGGATATCCCCGATCGCGTATTTTTTTTGCAAATGGAAGACCTTTTGATATAAATTCTTCTGCTTGTTTTTTATTGCGGAATTGTATTTTATTACTTATTCTGTCGTTTTTAATGATTTCGTTAAAAATTGAGATGTTAGGTTGTTTTAGAAATTTATCAATTGTTTCAGGTCGAATTATATCAGATTGATAATTGTTTTCCTTGCCTTCCTTTATTTCACGGCGAAGCTTGATGGATAAGCCTCGGGCATGAACATAAACAGCATTGTCAGGACGGGAAATGTTGCTTTTTACTAAAGAATCGAGATAATCTAATATTTTGATAGCTTTTCTCTTTTGACCATCTGCAACAAGTTTTTTAGATAACTTCATACAGACAATCGCTTTGTCAAGTTCGCGCATCTTTTTTATTCGTTCGAAAGTATCGTTGAAGTTGTCTCTAGCGTGCGCAACAAGTACGGCAATTAAAAAATCATTACACATCGGCCAATTTTTTGATGTGTCGTAATATTCTTGTGCGATCTTTAACGTTTCATTAGGAGAATTTTTATAAAGAAATACAGAGAGAACTTCAATAGAGTCCCAATAATGATTACTTTTTAAAGCTTTATCTAATAAAATTTCCTTAGCGAGTGAGGGCCTTACATCAGTAGTTATTTGTGATAATGTTAACATAGCACGTGATTTCCTGGTAGGACTGTCTTCCCAATCGTCAAGTATTTTCCATGATAAGTCTAAAAGTCGTTGAATTTGCGTATCTTTAAAATAAGGAATAAGCTGAAATAAGTAATTTATACTTGAAGCATCCGAACCTGTATAGTGATCAATTTTAAGGGCTTTTTTAAGAGCTTCAACGTATAATTTTTCAGCTTCTTGAGGATTTAATTTCTGTTCTATAGAGACGATGCCACCCAATGCTAAGGACTGATAGAAATTGTTAGACAAACTCTTCAAGTCTTTTAAGGATTTGTTAGGAGATTGCGGATATTGAAGCATTACAAGTTTAGCATAAAGTGATTCACTACGATAATTATTTTTAAATTGTGTCATGAATATTGGAGCATATAAAATTTTATGGGACTCCTCTATGAAATTTTGCCAAAAAATATTACTATTGGATTCATTTGCTGTAACATTAAAACCGGAAAGAATAAACGTTGCTAAAACTATTAAAACGATTTTTTTCATAATGATTTTGTCCTAAATGATTTTGTCAAATTTCCTCAATATTTCCCATAACAAAGCACAACCCCAGCATCCCAGCATACGCGGGACACGTGCGCGGGGTGCTTACGCGAGTACAAAGGACCACCCCGCCCTTTGGGCACCCCTCCTTGGTAAGGAGGGGAGTTAACGTCAAATGTTAAATTTCACCACTTTAATCTAACTATATAAGTTAACACTGTTTCCGAATCTTTCTTAACCGGAACTTTGAATACCGCGGTGAATGCGTCGCGTTTTTCATAGTCCTGCGAACTTTCTAAAATTGTCCAGTCACAGCCGAATGGTTCAACAACATTCACAACTATATCCTCATCTTTATGATTTCTAATCTTAATTTCCCAGCCGGTGTCATAAGTGCTGTCACCAAGTCTTTTCCAGAAAGTCTGCCGGCGTTCGGAAACTATATCGAAAGCATCGCCCAATTTAACTTCTATTTTTTCGTTTTTCGGAGTGTGATCGATTCTATCTTCACCGATGAACTGATTATTTCCTGAAGAATCAGCTTTATAAACTCTAACGGTACCTTTTGGGAGAGGCATGCCGAGATTATTAGTTTTACTGTTCATAAACGAAATAAAAACACCGATTTTTATGTTTTTAATCATATCACCGCGACGACTTCTATAATAATAATTCTGACCGATGCAACGATAAATTTTAGTAACATCAATTCCATGTGCCTCAAGCAACGAAACCTGCTTCTTCTGATTTTGTTTTAAGGTTGTTGGTCGGTCAAGTGTGTACATGTGATATTCAAATAAACTTTCTTCTTTAAAAGCCGGCTTATTCCGCTTTCGTTTTACTTCTGCCATGCTGGACGAATCATTTTCATAAAAAAGTTGCGGCTGGAGTTTTTGAACATCGCCGGCCACAAGTTTCAGTTGCGCATTTTTAAATGTCGCACCACAATTATTGTCGATTGTTACCCATCCGTTCAATCCACATTTTTTGTCGTCTGCAGACAACACTGCGACATAATCAGCGTTCCATCTCATTCCCCGTGTCATATAATTTGCGACAATTTCTTGTTTTTTTGGGAAAAAATTTTCAAGTTTCCAAATTAATGTCGGCTCGGAAACAAGATTTTCAGGGATTGTCGGCAGTTCGACTTCTTCGAACCCGCGATTAATGACGATTTTATTTCCAATTTTATAGATCGGCTGCCGGGCATTGTAACTAATCAAAGTAGCTTCTACCGGCAATCGTTCACCTTTGAAGTCATTTTTTTGAATAAGAGTAACTTTTTTACCGACATATTTTTCCATAAGTTTTGCCGGTGACATTAAATCGTATTCGTAATTCTGCTCAAGAACAGTTAATTTATTTCCGGCGGTAACCGGGTCGATTTGAACTGTTTCCGGTTGAATTCGACTTGCAACTTCCATAAATTTTAAATCAACAATTCCTGTCGGCAGGGTTATTTCACGCTGATCGCGCACAACACCGAATCCGGCATTATAAATAGTAACGGCGATTTTTTTCTGGTCTGCGAGAGTGGACGTTGCGTCAGAAATTTTATTGGTTTTAATATTTTCGGAATAACCGAAACCGGTAAAAAGAATTGTGGAAAGAATTAATAGTAAATTTTTCATTTTTTTAAGCTCCTTGTTTATGTTGTTTAATTACAGACAAAGCAGACCAAATAGACAAAATCGGTAATATTTTGAACTATTTTCAATTATATCATTTGTTATAAAAATTTTCAGGTAAAGTTATAGTCACCTGGTTTGTGAGACTGTCAGTAATTGGAATATCTACTGTATACATGTTAGACTCACCTTTAAATGCGCCAGGTTTAGTTTTATGAATTGTTACAGAATCAGAATTTTCATCTAATTGTCCTTGAAAGTGCCCATTTTCATCTAATTTTTTTCTGTTAACATATAAACCTGATGCAGGGGAACCATCGGCTTTTAAAACTGTAAGAATAGTAAATGGCGGTGATTTGATAATTACATCTCCAATATCAGTATCAATTGAAAATGGACCAATATTGCGTGAGAAATGATCATCAAAAAGATGAAGAGATATAATTTCATCTGAAGGTAAATTTCTAACTTCAAATCTACCATCATCATTAGATTTATCAGAATGCATGTCATTCTGTGTCTCGCCGATAACACTCATATTTGGTGGTCCATACATCCTAATTCTCTTGTCAATAATTGGCTTGCCCTTAGAATCAAGAAGTCTTCCACTAATAACAATTCCTTCGTCATCAATAACAATTTCTCCAAGGTCAACATCGCTTGAACTAATGGTTACATTTCGTTTTAGAAGAGGATGATTTTCTGTTATTATTTTTATTGTATAATTTCCAGGAAAAACAGGATACAGTTCAAAATCACTTGTATTATGCTGTCCAAAAAGAAAACTGCTTATCCATATCATTCCCTTAATTGGGTCTCCATCGCTGTTGACAAGACTTCCCGTAACGCGATATGCCGGAGGTGTAACTATATCAAGCGGTTCGCAATTAGGAACAACGGAGTAACAAAAAATATTTGTAAGTCCGGCAATTTCGATACGAATATCATAAATTCCTTTGAGATTAAGTTTGTCAATAACAAAATCACCATGTTTTGGATAGGCATAAGATGCACATTCATCTCCATAATGAAGCTTTTGCTTATTTTTTGGCATCTTGCCATGTTTCCACGCATGCACGTATGCAGAGAGTTTTTCACCGGAAGGAGTGTGAATGATACCTTTTATTACTCCTGTTGCGTTAGTATTTGAATTATTAATTTTAAGAATTGTATCAACTTTTCCTTCAATAAAAATATTTGTTTCAATATTTTGAATATCGCCACCACGAATAAAAATTTTGTAATTTCCTTTTATAACTCCGGGCAAAATCCATTCATTACTTGTTTTAAAAAAATCATTATACTGAAACCAACCATTAGGCGCGGAAAGCTCAACCCGAATAGACTTTCCGAGTACAGGCTCGGAAAACCGAACTATAAGTTTTGCATCAACTTTACTGACCATTACGGTTGTTGTTATACCCGGCTTAATTTTAAAGTGCTTACTTCGTGTTAATACATTTGAACAATCTGTCACATCGGCAATAATAAAAGGAAGATGAGACGGAACATTTTCGAATAATGTTTCGCCGAGATCATCGGACTTACCAATAAATAAATTATTGAATTCTGCGTTATAAGGTCTGCGCCATCTATAATTAGCAACAAGTTTTACTTTGCTATCCGGAATAGGTTCATTGTTTTCATCTATAACTTTTATCAAAACATTTCCGCCTTTTGAAATTTCAACAGTTTTTTTACGAGGAGTGTTTCTGCTTTGGAAATAATTCCGAATAGTTGCGTAATCAGGATGACGGAATTCCAAATATAAATCTTCCATTCCAAGAAGCACACGAAATTCACCATCTGCATCTGTAAAACTATCTAACGGTTTTGAATTTATATTAGTTGGTGAAATACAAATAATTTCCACATTGCTCACGCGTTCTTTAGTTATTGAATCTCTTACAACACACAAGTTTTTTTCATAACTTTTAAATATAGCGTCTTTAATAATTGTTTCTCCATTCTTAAGATAAGTTTCAACGCGTGCTTCAAGAAAGCCCGGAGCAGAGAATCTAATATCACATTTCCCAATTGGCAGATTCGGTGTAGTATATGTCCCGTCTTTTTCAATATTAATCGGTATTTTATCGCCTGATTTTAAATTTCCGTTACCTCCGTAAACGTCGTAAGTAGCTTTTACATTTGTAATAATTTCCCCTGACTCTGAAATAAGTTTTCCTGTAAGAAAACCACCACTTTTTGTTTCAATTGTAGTTTTATAAATTGGCTCATGTAATTTGTTATTTATATCTTCTGCCCAAACTTTAGCGTCAATTCCGGAAGTTTTACCGGCAAGAGAAACAGAGCCGCGTAAAACAGGAGAATTTATTGTTTTTGACGATTTGCCTAAGCTCGGATCTATCAATTCGGCACGTTCAACGAGGCGAATAAATTCCGCGCGATAACCGTCATAATCTTTTCCTTTTGAATTTCTCGCGCGGTGAAGCACTGTTTTTAATGACGCGTTACCCTTGTATTTTGAATCGCGAAGCAGCATACCGAATTCCGCGACTGCGCTTGCGAAAGAACAATTTTCTGACATTTTGTTTCTAACATCATCTTTTTTAACGATTTTAGTAATTAATCTGCTTTTATTTTCTTTCGGTTTTTTGTAGCGCAGTTTTACGGTTAATAACTCTTTGCTTTTATTAATCTTTGTTTTCTGATATTTTAAATCATCAACTTTCGCGAATGTCTGCGTTGAATCCGCAGGAACAATTTCATAAAATGCCGTTACGGAATGTCCTGCCCCAAGTTCGCCCGCGTCTTTTTTATCATCATTAAAATCTTCTTTGGCAAGAATTCTGTTTTCATAACCGATTAAGCGATAAGCTTTAACTTCCGCCGGATTAAACTCAATCTGCAGTTTAACGTCTTTGGCGATAGTAAAAAGTGTTGCTCCGAGCTCGTTAACAAGCACTTTTTTAGCTTCCATAATGTCATCAATATAAGCGTAATTCCCGTTCCCTTTATCGGCGAGTTTTTCCATTTTATTATCTTTATAATTACCCATACCGAAACCAAGAACGGTTAAAAATATTCCGTCATTCCGTTTTTCTTCTATCATTCTTACGAGAGCTGAATCACTGCTCTGCCCGATATTAAAATCTCCGTCGGTCGCGATAATAATTCTGTTATTGCCGTTGGAAATCAAATTTTCTTTCGCGATTTTATAAGCTAATTTGATTCCCGCGCCGCCGGCGGTTGACCCGCCCGCGTTGAGTTTTTCAATCGCTGACAGGATTTTTTCTTTTTGATTGCCGGAAGTTGAGTCAAGAACTAATCCCGCTGCACCGGCATAAACAACTATTGATACCCGGTCTTCCGAGCGGAGTTGTTTTGTAAGAAGTTTAAAAGCGGATTTCAGAAGCGGTAATTTGTTCGGTGAACTCATCGATCCGGAAACATCAAGCAGAAAGACGAGATTATTCGGCGGGAGTTTATCGATTTTAATTTTTTTACCCTGAAGACCGATCATCACCAGATTATTTTCTTTATTCCATGGACATTTTGAAACTTCCGTGATTATGGAAAAGGGCGCGTTGCCCTTCGGCTGAGGATAATCATAAGTAAAATAATTTATCATTTCCTCAATTCTTACCGCGTCTTTCGGTGGTAAAGTATTGGAATTTAAAAAACGGCGTAAATTCGCGTAGGAAGCGGAATCAACATCAATAGAAAAAGTTGACAGCGGGGTGTTTGCGGCGGTTTTAAACTCATTATCATAAATTCTGTCATAATCTTCCGTGTTGAATTCCTCCTCCTTTCGCGGTTTGATGATCGGCATTGAAGGAATCAAACCTGAACGATTCTCACGTAATATCGGTCCATCAAAATCGCAAATTGCTTCATTAAGGCATACCATTTTACGATCTACAATATTTTGAGGTTTAGAGTGGATTTTTCTTTTACTTCTAACACAGGCAAATTTTTGGCTATTTAAGGATTTTTTATTGGCTTTTTTAAAATTCGCGGTGATTTCTTTGTTTTCTTGAATTTTAACATTCCTTAGCACAGGATTAACTTTTTGCTCTAATTCTATCTTGTCTGAACTGTCGTGTGAAGGATTAAAAGAATCCATACCTACAGGAAGCAGTGAAATAATAAATAGAGTTGCAACAATTCCGGCAAATAATCCTCCTGAAGCGAAAATGATTTTTTTCATAACGGATTTTTTAAGATTTGGTGCAGGTTTTTCTTCAAAAACAAAATTCGTTTTTATATTGTGCCGGATTTCGTCCTGTAATTGTTCGGAAGGAACCTGCCGGTTAAATTTTTTCATCTCTTTTATTAATTTTTTACTCTTCATAATTTTTCTCCATTAACTTTTTCAACTTCTTAATGCCGCGAAGATAACGTGCAGCGACTGTTGGAAGGAGACTGTGTGTAATTTTAGCGATTTCTCTGAAAGTCATTTGGTCATAAATTTTCAACAGAATAATTTCCCTTTCCTTTTCCGAGATTTTGTTTAATGCCGCGTTAAGCATTTCAGCATCTATCCAATCGGGAAATACTTCTTCTGAAGGTTGAACGAGCAGACTTTCGATTGAAACGGGTTGTTTTTTGTATTTCTTCATCAGATCGAAGGATTTATTTCTCGCGATATGATAGATATAAGTTTTCGGATATTTTATTTTGGAAATTTTCTCGCCACGCTGCAGTAATGCGGTAAATGTTTCCTGAAAAACATCATCAGCATCAGCGCGATTCCGCAGCAGGGAACAAATGTACCCGTAGAGCGGGTTTTTATAGATTTCGAACCATTCCAAAATAAGGTCATTTGTTTTATAAGTCACGTTCATTACCTTATTAGATTAAAAAGTATATTGATATCAATAAAGAGTTCTCGTAATAATAGACTACTAAAGTATTGATTTTTATGCAAAAGGAATATTATAATAATGGTCAAATTGCAAAAAAAGGAAATTTTATGCCTGTTATTGTAATAAAAAGATATAAAAAGTATAATAAAATAAACTGTCTTTATAATATATATCGTTAAAAGTGGAAAATATGTCGTCATATGTTATTAGTAAAAATACTAAAGGCATAGCTTTAATTGCTGTGCTTGCCGTTCTTGTTGTATTGGCGATTATCGCATCGGTTTTTACGATAAACATGTCGGTAGAAAGCAAAATGGGGAACGTTCAAATCGCAAAATTACAAGCTGATTTGATCGCCGATTCAGCTCTTGAGCACGCTATGTGTGTTATCCGTGAAGATGCGATTGAGCAGCCAGCCTGGGATGACAAAACAGAAAAAATGTTTACTACATTTTCTCCTGAAATTAAAAATCCGAAGAATAATATTAATATTGACGGAATTATAAAAAACGGGAAAAGTAATGAATGCCGTTGGATTTATGTTAAAAATACGCAAGACAAAATAATTGGCAGATATGCTGTATTGATAGAAGATGAAGCATCAAAAATTAATATTAATGTGGCGCGGGCATTAAATAGCAAAATGCAGAATGAAGGAATCGGTACTTTTGAAATAATGCTTACGGATGGAAAAGACGCGGGTTTGCCTGTTTCTCTTTCTTTTGCTAAAAGAATTCTTAAATATCGTTATGGACGTGATTTAACTCCTGGACAGGCGAAAGTTGACGATAATCTTACCGCATCTAGTTACGCATCCGACCAAATTGACAATGACGCAGACGGTATTATTGATGAGCCCGATGAAGGAATTGATGAGCCGGAGGAATATGATCCTATTAATCCAAAGTGGGATGATCGAAGTTTTTCGAGCATAAAAGAAGCTTGTATTGAAGTGCCGAAGCAAGGTCAACTCAGCTTACTTGCCAGTCGTTATTTAAGTAAGTTCGGCACGATAAATTCCAAAAGTGGAAATATGTTTTATGATGAGGTTAATAAAACGCAGTCAAAAAAAATAAATATTAATGTTGCGTCAAAACGCCAGATAAGTTCTTTATTACGCCGCGCGAATGAAGATAATCGTTTTGAATCAAAGTCAAAAAACATGCGAACGCTTGTTGGAAATATTATCGACTATCGTGATGAGAATTCTGTTCTCTCAACTATGGGAAGTGAATATGGGGTTGAAGCTGTTTGTTTCAATGAAGTTATGGCAAATGACGGTAGTTACACGCTTCGTTTTGACAGAAACGATGATTATTGGGAAGGAAGAAACCGGGTTTATAGAATGGGCTGGTTTTATGAACAACCGGATAAATATAATACAGAAGGATTTGGTTGGAAAATAGAGCATTTGGGTGCAAAGCACAAATTAGTGATGAAAGACGATTATTATCTTACGAACGGAGTTAAAACTTCTTTTAAATATTATACAACAATTAAACTTTCATCATCGCCGACCAAAAAGCCGCAAGGTTTTAATAAGTTTAAATCTCTTATGAATAAAAACGGAGGATGGCCAGTTGATATTTGGAAAAATGCCTGGCTTATGTTAGGTTCCAAAGACGGTTACAGACTCAAATATGCTTCATATCCAATTATTGGGAATACTGGGAATGAGCTCAAAATAGCCTGTGATGAAAATGACAATAGTTTTTCTTATGAGTATCTTGAATATTATTTATATTTAGCCAATGTATCAAACAAAATGAACAGCGTGCGAATAAATAATTTATACCGTGCGAATAACGGAGGATTGACAGTTGTATTTCCTGAAATGAAGGATAATTTTTATTTTCCGGTTTTTTCTGATGAAAATCTTAGGCGCCCGCCCAAAAATCTATATTACAAAGTGTATGTCGGGGAAAATAATCTTGGAGGAAATATTCTGGACAGCCGATATAACACATCTTATATTCTACTGCCGGGCGATCATAAACTTAGCGCGAATAAAACCCCGTGGAAAGGTTTTAACGAAATGACCGATTTAGACGGTGACCCGACGAGATATTCCGAAACCAAAATGATGGAGATAACATCAAAAGATTTGGAAGGTAGTACATTACGGCTTCCTGATAATCAAACAAAAGTGTGGCTGCTTAGAACACCGTATCAAGACGGTGAACCTATTCGCGCGAAAAACGGATGGATAAATGTTAATATTGCAACTTGCAAACAAACCGGTTATGTCGGGGGAATTGGAAAAACATCGGATTTGAAAGCATATCAGAATAAAAATGTTGCCGTTTCTGCTTATTTAATGAGTCCGGTCATAGTGGAAATGATAAATATCAGTGATCATCCGGTAAGCCTTAAATACTGGAGAATTGTTATTAATACAGGATCTTATGCCGATCAGGTTGGTTTGATAGATGAAGCAACACTTTACAGTAAATGGCGACAAGGGCTTTATGATGATCCGAATCCGACAATTCAGCCGGGAGGATATTTTTATATAACAAATAACAG
>Ga0164318_10004908_pt1 | contig 12922 bp, 6 predicted proteins | sample GuaBasSedimGuay9_FD_113734 | JGI IMG/M metagenome (GOLD analysis project Ga0164318, IMG submission 113734) | Subseafloor sediment microbial communities from Guaymas Basin, Gulf of California, Mexico - Guay9, Core 4571-4, 0-3 cm | ecosystem: Environmental > Aquatic > Marine > Hydrothermal vents >... | reverse complement strand
TGCGTGAGCCATAAGCTGCGTAAATAGAGTGTCCGTATGCTGGCCAGTCGCCCCGGCCCAGCGCCCTGCAAGTCCGCACCGAGTGCTGGCATGGGTAATCGGAAGGGTCGGCGACACAGGGGTATTCGCCGAATGTGTGGGGGCACGGAGCGAAATTCCGCCGGTCTTTGCACGTTTCATAGGTTTTATCACAGCTCATCCCTGCGGGCGCCTCGCACGGTTTCTCGCCGTAACTGTTGCGGCATTTGGCCTCAGCCTTGCACAGGCCCTGTCCCCAGACGAGGTGGCAGCCGAACGCGTCCCTGTAGCCAGGAAACCTGGGGTCGTGGGGGACACCGAAAGTCTTTGGCCGACTGCCGTTTTCAAGCACTAGGAGCCTGCCAAGCCAACCGCTGTACGGCGGCTCAAACTCACCACCGTCCAAAGCTAGTCGGAAGCTAACAGGCCGCTCCGCACCTTGCTGCACAACCATGCCGCCCTTGACCGGAAGCCCACCAGCGACCTTCATCGAGCCCTCGAGTGCGGGACGCTCAAATATGACTACGTGCTCGCCTTCTGCCGCTGAGCCGTCAACGAGCTCCCCGTCCGCCGTTACAAAAGCCCGGTCGGATACCCTGGCCACCACGCCTGATGTGGTATGCCGTGGGTCCCCGAATCGTCCTGAATGTGGCACTGTCAGAACCTCACCTTGAGCCGAGTCGTTGAGAGTCCCTTACCGTCCGGCTGGGACGACGAGACAACATGACACTCCTTCACCACGCCCGAAACCGTTGGCCGGGACGGAAGCTCGCTCCCACACTCTGCCGGCGCAAGAAGGGGCGTTCCCGCCGGGACCAGAAGCTCCCCCGGAACCTCGTAGGTGTCCTCCACGCCGGCCTTGCTTACGTTCTCGTATGCCCTCACCGCAACCCGGTCTGCATCATCCCAGTCCACTAGATTAGCGTCCGATCGCTTGAGCCTCGGCTCTGGTGTGGTATTGCCATCGGTCTGGCCGACCTGAGAGAAGACCCGCATCTTCCTCAGGGTAATTGGGTGAGACGGGACGCTCGACGCCGGAAGATTGTGCGACTCGGTGCTGCTCCTCAGCGTCCCGCCCACAAGCCGAAGCAGGTGCGTCGTCCTGCGGTAGGTGTTCGCATCAACCTGCTCATAGCGAACGATCTCCTGATCAACAATGCACTCGGGGTCCACACCGTCCGGAGCCGCCTTGCCGTCGTAGTCAGGGGCGCTCCCGCCCTGCCCGATGAGGCGACTCCTGATCACCGAATCGGACGGGATGTCCGTCGGAAGCTTCGCATCTGCCAGCTTGCGCCATCGCAAGGTGCAATCAGCGCAGCCAACCGCGTAGTGGCACGTCTTACCATTCGGCCCTATCCGCCCAGGGCAACTTCTTCGCGAGCCTGTGTATTCGGGGCAGGTTGCAAGCCTTCCGAACTCGTCGCACGCAAGCCCCAGCCGACACCTCCCGGCTGACCCGTCAAAATGCTTGCACACGTCCTGGCCAAGCATGCATCCACCTCCTCGCGGCGAGCCGGGCGATCTCTGCGCCAGCCAAAAATCACACTCTGCCCTGTCGCTGAAGACCGCCGCTCGCTTCTCGGTAACCTGCTCCATCAACGTGCCCAGGTCAGCATCATAAGAGAACGAGCGTATCTGGTATTCAATGGGATCAAGCCACACGCAGACCAGACTGCCGTCCTCATCTGAATCCGAACCGGGACTCCGCACCCAGGCCTTGCCAGAGATGACCGTGTGGCTGGCGAGTTCCCGCGGCGTCTCAATGTCCCAGCTGGTCAACTCGTAGATGTGCAGCGTCTCCTCGCATCTGACCATCTGGCCGTGCTCCGCGTCCCCGCTCGGCCTGGGCTGATACCACCCGCACGAAACCGCCGTCCCCCTCCCGTTGCAGCGGATGCCCAGATTGCAGCCTGCGCACGTGTCCGACCAGTTGATGCAAGGGCTTGTTCTATAGACCCTCTCCTGCGAGAAGAGCTGCCGCTGGCGGTTCCCGATCACGTCTTTCAGCCAGAGCTCCTTAACCACGTGAATCTCGCTCTCGCCTCGCTCGACGCGCTCGTCGAACTCATAACCGCCGTAGCACTGGCACCCCGACAGCAACGACCGCAGGACGTCGGACCTGACCTCGATCTCCGACTTCGCAAGCGCCGAGCACAGGTTGAACGCAGACGTCCATGTCTTGCCATCGAACTTGTCCGGCCTGAACTTGCCCAGACCCCCTCGAAGCTCCAGGCACGCTCCCTCTGGCAGCGCCGGGCTTGCTGCCACACGCTCCGCTAACAGGCCATTTGAGACGGTGGGCGCGTTGTCGCCAAAGTTCCCAACCAGCGATGTGTCCATCACGAATAGGACCCCGTCCTTGACCCAAAGCACAGGCCTTTGAACGCGAAAGAGCGAGAGTATCGCCTCAACAAAGCTCACCTCCGGCCGACAGACAACCTGCCGAACCCAGTGAGGCACTACCGCCGCAACGAGATCGTCAAGCCCTGCGAGTTTGGCCAGTCTGCGGGCGACCTCCTGCGATGACCAACCCCGACGGCCGAACTGATCGCCGATCTGTATGTGAATATCGAACTTCGGTGTCAGGTTCCGCGTGTTCCTCACGTACTCCGTGTATTCGGCCTTGGACATTGTTACGAATATCTGCTCCCGCGCGGGTGCAAGACGCGACAACGCATAGAGCTCGTCATGCCCCACAAGCGTCAACACACGCCGCTTTCCGGTCTTCACCGCTGCAAGAGCGCCGACCAACACGCTCGCCTCCTGGCCTGACAAGAGCTTCACGACCAGGTTGTCCCCAATGCTTATCTCGGACGATAACGTCGGCAGATCGACCTCCACCAACTGACCAACGTCGCCCGCAGGGCCGATCGCAAGTCGAGATACCCACTCGATGCCACGGTCAGCGCATATCAGCTCCGTCATTTAAGGGATACCCTCTTGTGCTCTCAAAACCATCTCTTATCCTCACGCCGGGTAACTAAGTCGCGGATACGACCGTTGGGCAGGAGCAAAATGCTGCCCGGACCTCTCCTCCAATAACTCCTCAAGCGCCACCACGCGCCTGCTCAGCTCAATGTGCTCCATCTTCTGCCTGATGGACCTGCGACGCCTAACGCGCTCCTCCCCGCGGGAGACCTTGGGCACATTGTCCAGCAGGTCAGCGCTTGCGGCATGCCGGCTTCTGTCCTCCCCCGTTAGCTCATTTGCGAGCACTTCCCCCGCGTTCCTTGATGGAGTTAAAGCCTCGGACAGCATTAGATCGCCCGAAAAACCACCTTGAGCCTCTCCAGCTGGATGCAGAACCTCACCGTCAGAAGCGACAAATGTTGGCAGCAATGGCGTCATCTCACCCTCTGCCCTTCCAGCACGCCCGAATACCTCCTCGCCCGCATCGACGCTCTTTGAACCAACGCCTTCACCCACCGGAGTAACCGATAAGTCGGCATGGATGCTGACCTCGACGTTGCCACTTGCCGCCGGCGAGCCATCATCCGAGATGTCCTGCGCGATTCGTTCTGTTAATTCCTCGGGCGATTGCAGCAGTGCGCCTTCTCGGTGCAGACTTCTCTCGTTCAAGGGCCCGGGAGCATCTGGGATTGGGTGTTTGGTTACGTCAAGACCGCTAACGATAGCCTCCTGCAAGTCCCTTGGATGATCTGCCCACACGCCATCAAGCGGCTGCATTACCCTCCGCTCTGTGGCTCGGACCTTCCCTTCAACCGCGTCGGGCGCCTGAGCGGCCACGTCCTCCAAAAGGACTAGCAAGGCGACTGCCTCAAGATCAACTGGCTTCATGCTCAAGCCCCCGACATGCCGCCCGTCCCAGCTCGATCCTCGCACGTAGCCTCGCAAAAACCGCGTCAAACAGCTCCCTCGCCTGGCGGTTGTTTGCCTGCGTCTCACCCGGCGCGTCGGGGACATTGAGATAGCAGGGAGCCTCAGCTCGCTTTGACCTCAGCATCCGCCTGCTGAACAGCGGCGCGACGAGAAGCTTAGTCTGATGGATGTGCCAGCATGCTTTGACGCTGAGATCGATGCCCCGCGTTCTGCAATGCCGATAGACAGCCCAGAGGTAGTCATCCATACTGCATCGCCTCGCCACGATGTCTTCGCCGAGGCAGGCCGAACGCCTCTCGTCGTCCCACAGGAATATCCTCTCCCGCTGCGTCAACTTCCGGCCTCGTTTCCTTCTCGCCCTCATCAAAAGCTGCGACAGCCTCACCATCTCCGCGGCCTCTTGCGCGCTCAGAGGCCGGACGTCGTGCGGGAACTCGCGGGTCTCAGCGAGCCTGCCGATTCTCCTCCCCACCGGTCTCGTGCCAGTTGCGCTGTTCAGCTGCCGGAGGGAAACGCACGGCTTATTTCGTCTTGCCCTGAACAGATGATATAGTTCATCCTGATTGAACTGGGACAGGACCCTTGCTGGGGTGAAGCCAAACTCAACGAACATCGATAGGATCTGCCATTTCGTGTGCTCAATAGCCTGCAATAGGTTCACTAAATCGCTCCTCAAGAGCAGATGTTTCGGTTTGTGGCACATAACCCAACGAAAAAGCGCCGGATTCCGTGCTCGAGTTTGGGGAGTCGTGGTGTTTTTAGGGATTCTGCCTTGCTCAATCGCTGTTATTGCGGCGGGACAATCGTCCCAAAATGTCCCCTGCACGACGATAGATGACACGCTCATAAGCGTCCGACTGACCACAAGCGAGAAGAAGTTACGAGTGGCCGTCCCTGCTGAGGCGCGTGCACTGTCAATTAGTGATACCAGTGGCGGGAAACTTGCTGGCAACGGCCTGCGGATGATCACGGTATCCCTTGAGGCCAGCGGCTCGTCTCTTGTCATCAACAACACCGCAGTTCACAGCGAGCGCATAACAATTGCGTCTCCTGACGGCCTCATTCTCTTCAACGGCCGTCGCTACCGGGGCCGCATCGAGGTCAAGGCGATGGGCGGAGCGCTTCAGATTGCAAACATCCTTCCGCTTCGCTCATACCTGGCAAGCGTGGTCGGGGCGGAGATGCCCAGCGATGCTCCTTTTGAGGCCCTCAAGGCGCAGAGCGTCATCTCCAGGAGCTACATTCTACACAGGATGGTTGGCGCGGTCGGCTCTGACCCGTTCATCTGCGATTCTGTCCTCTCGCAGGTTTACGGGGGGGTATCAACCGAGTGCGCCATGACCATTAAGGCCGTTCGCGAGACAGCGGGGCTGGTCCTAACTTTCAATGACGAGCCAATCGATGCCTGCTTCTCCGCCTCGAGCGGCGGATGGACAGCCTCGGCGAAGGATGTTTGGGACAATTTCGTGCCATACCTGGTTGGTAAGAGGGACCCATTCAGCGAGAGCGGTAAATATGGAGACTGGCAGCTTAGGATCACGCCCGCCGAGTGCGAGAAGCTACTCCTCGAGGCCGGCTACGACATTGGCTCGCCGGAGCAGGTCGTCGTTATTAGACAGGACAGGGCCGGGCGGGCGTCTCGTATCGCTATACTTGGGACGAAAGGCGATGCTCTGTTCAGGGCGACTGACTTCAGGCTTCTAATCGGGGCTTCCAGGCTGAGAAGCACGATGTTTGACGTTGAGAGGGGCCCGGGCGGCTTCACGTTTCGCGGCAAGGGCTTCGGCCATGGCGTCGGGCTTTCGCAGCAGGGGGCCTGCAACATGGCCAAACAGAACTACTCGTTCGAACAGATACTTGCCTTCTACTACACGGGCGTCAAGCTCGAGCGGTTTCCGCCCGATTGGCTTAACAGACAGTCAACTCCGGGGGAATGATCGGTAGTGCACAAGCCCATTAGGATTGTCATGGCCAGCGGCGCCACCGGAGGACATCTCTACCCCTGCCTGGCCATCGCCGACGCCATTCGACTGACGTATCCTGACGCACGGCTGCTCTTCGTCGGGCCAAAGGGCAAGACCGATGAGCAGCTCATTCAGGCGCACGGCTTCGAGTCTGCGACCATATCTGCCTCGGGCGTTTCTCGCACCGGAGGCGCTTTTCGGCCATGGCAGGTACTCAAAGCCATATCTTTCGCCCCGGTGGCCGAGGCCCTTCGACTTCTGAGACAGTTCCGCCCGCACGTCGTATTCGGCGCCGGAGGCTATGTCTCAGGCCCGGTCATCGCGGCCGCGTGGCTCAAGAACATCCCCAGGGCAATACTCGAGGCAAATGCCATCCCAGGCCTTGCCAATCGGCTGGCGGCTCGGCTTGCCAATTCCATCTTCATCGGCTTTGACCCAGCGGCCAAGTACTTCAGCAGGCGCAAGGTCGTCTTGATGGGTAACCCAGTCCGGACCGGCAGTAAGGCCGAGGGGCAGAGGATCAGGGCAGACCTCGGCTTTGAGGAGGGCAAACTTCTAATCGTTGTGGTCGGGGGAAGTCTTGGGTCCCGCTTCCTGAACGAAGTTATGCTGAGCACGTTGCCACTGCTATCTAAACACCGTGTTGCCTCAAGACTGCAGGTCCTGCACTGTGTCGGCAAGAGGTTCTGGGACCAGTTCGGCAAGACCGCCACGCGCGTGGCTGTCGGCCTCAATTTCAAGTACGTTGCTGTGCCTTTTGTGCCCGAACTTCACAACCTCTTTTACGCGTGCCACGTGGTCGTCTGCCGGGGTGGAGCGATGACGTTGTCGGAGATCGCTGCGGCGGGTGCCCTCCCCATCATTATCCCGTGGCCCGGGGCTGCTAACAACGAGCAGCTCGCCAACGCGCAGTTCTTTCAGCGGAACGGTGCAGCGGTCCTCATCGAGGAAAAACATCTTGACGAGCGAAGGCTTCAAAGTATCTTGGTGGAGACCATCGACAACGATGCTGACGCCAGGAAAATGAGAGATAACTGCAGGAGAATTGGCAGGCCTGACGCTGCAAAACTCATTGCTTCTGCCCTGATGGGTTTCGGACGGCGGTAGTCAGCCTGACCTCGAATGGAGAAATGACTGATGACAGCACCTGGGTGTGTTAGAGATAATGCTTGGGGAACGGCGATCACCGGCAACAGAGAGGTCCAGTCAGTGAACATGCCCTCAGGGCGGCAGACAGGGTGAATAAGCGCAGGCACTTCATACTACTCCTCATGGCTATCCTCGTGGCCGGTTTTGCTCTGCGGGTAGCATACTTCACGTGGGCGCCCAAGGACTACGCCGCAGCCGATTCTGACTACGACGACATCGCGCAGAATCTAGCAGCCGGCAAAGGCTTCAGCCTCGATAAGCCCGTCCCAGGCCGCAACTCCGGGGAGCCTTCAAGAGAAGTAAGAACCGTGCCCGTGGCCTCCAGGACCCCCGCCTATCCATTCTTCCTGGCCGCGGTCTATAAACTCTTCGGACGGAGGCTGAAGCTGGTCTATCTGATACAGACAGTAATTGACATGCTCTCTGCGCTCTTGCTTTACTTCCTCACGTTGAGGATCGCCGGGTCGGAACGGGTGGCGCTCGTTGCCACGCTTATCTACGCTCTCTACATGCCTTTCATGTCCCAGACCGCGGTCCTGCTGAACGAGACCCTCTTCGGGTTCCTGTTGCTCGGATTTACCCTGGTCAGCGTGCGTGCCCTCGAGCACCCTTCATTTGCCAACTTTTTGGCCAGTGGAGCGTTGCTAGGCGCGGTTACTCTATGCCGCCCGACAACGTTCCTCTTCCCAGTCGTCTTGCTCGCCGCTGTCCTTATCCGTTACCGGGGGGTTATCGGCCAGCTTGTCGTCCCGTCCGTTGCGTTCGTAGCTGGGTTTGTCGCGCTGGTAGCGCCCTGGGTGGTGCGCAACTACGTGGTGCTCGACTACGTCGGCCTCGTTGGGAGTCTCGCTGGCGAGCAGGTTTACGCGGCCAACTACATATGGCACAGGCCAAACACGCCAGAGCCTATGGTCCCTGATGATTTGAGGGCCAAGTTGGCCGGCAAGAGCGACATAGAACGCAACAAGATCCTCATGCGCGAGGGGTTCAGGCAGATTCTTCTGCATCCCGTCAACTTCGCAAAGAATGTTCTCTATCGAACGTCGACCTTCTGGACTGCGATTGGGATGGGCGGGCCGGCCTTCTTCTACTTCTCGTCCGGAAGGGCTGGAAAAGAGATGTGCGTGTTCGTGGTTGTCGTTAATATCGCACTCATCATAGCTTCTGTTATCGCCTTCGTGATGTTCCGAGGCCCCTGGACAAAGGCCTCCTTCGTGCCACTTCTCCTGCTGGGCTACTTCTACATTATCCACTTGCCCATCATCGCTCTGGTACGATATAGTATGCCTGTGATACCATTCCTGATGATGTTTGCTGCTGTCGCAATTGTGAACTTGTTCGGAAAGGCGAGAACAGCTGCTTCCTGAATAGGCCTTTCCACTCAAGTTTAGGTTGCGGGAAAGGAGTCCCCAGGGCGCTGGAGCGACGCGTTTGGGATCCAATCCACTAATGAGTGGGCATTCTATGACCGATTAGTTAAAATGGCCCGAAAACCGCAGATTCGGATCGCTGTAGTGCATTTACTGTAAGGTAGATAGTAATGGGTAGTTACTGAAGTAATCTCGTGATTGATAGGGCTATGCGCACGAAACAGGCTCGCAATTGTGCGGGTATCCGATTGACATAACTGGCATTTTTCGTCATATTCTGTGTGTTAGATGACATTTGAGTTTGCTGCTTTTTTGACATCGAGAAGCTCTTTGTTTTGAGAAGGAGGAATTTAATGAAAGGCTCAAGATTCGTAGTAATCTTTCTGGTGTCAGTCGCTATACTGATGGGCGGACAGGGGCTCTTTGCGGCTGCTACTTCCCCGCCCAGCCGGGGAGGCACACCCACGGACCCATACTCTACCTGCAATAGCCTCGTCGTGCTTTCCGCGACCGACATCCAACAGATGAAAGAGGCAGAGCGGGCCATTGTCGCATCTGGCGGCATCGTGAGGTTTCGGTTCCCGCCCCATATCTTCTATGCGTGGATTCCGGACGGGCAGGTGCAGGAGCTCGCCGGGCGGATGCACATAGACTCGATCTACTCCGGCTATCTACAGCCGACCGCGGTAAGCGAATACGGCCGGGGCGCTGTGAGCGCCGTCCAAAGCTGGAACGAGGTCTTCATAAAACATACGGCCGGCGTCAACGTTCAGCTGCCTGAGGAGCCCGCACCAGCGCCGAACGACACGCTCGAGGTTCCGCCCGAGGGCTGGCTGCACCAGGCCCGCGGCAATAGGATGGTGTCAGGACCCGCAGGCCGGGGAGCCAACGACACGTCGGAGTTCATGCTCGGCAACGTGGCCATCACGATAATCCTGCCCGAGTCTGATGGCTCAACGGACACCGAGACCGAGGACTGGACCAACCAGGACACGGCCAACGGCATCTCCAACAGGCCGCAGAAAGTCAAGGACGAGGTGCTGAACGCCCTTAACTGGTGGATACTGCGTGAATCCGAACAGCGCTCCGCTCCATCGCTATTGTCCTTCACGATCGACCCGTCCTCGCCCAGGATAAGAATGACCGGCTACGAGCCAATAACGCGCTCCTCTGCCGATGAGCCGCTCTGGGTCTCAGAGATATTCACCCAGATGGGCTATACCACCGGCACTGCCTGGCAGAAGGTGAGACAGTTCGACCTTGACCAGATAGCTGACCTGGGAGCCGATTGGGCGGTTACGGTCTTTGTCTGCGACAGCCTCAACGATGCAGACGGACAGTTTGCGAACGGCGCGTTCGCATATTCCTATCTTGGCGGCCCATGGCTCACGATGACCTACGATAATGATGGCTACACCATTAACTACCTGGATGCGGTCTGTGCCCATGAGTTGGGTCACAGCTTCTACACCCTCGATGAATATCCTCCATCGGGTGGCACTCCCACTGATTGTCATGACCATTCCGGTTACCTCAACTACGAAAACCTGAACAGCATGTACGATCCCGGCATGACGGGGACTTGCGACGCCAACTATGGCTGCATTATGAGGGGTGGCACCCGTGCGTTCACACGGGGTGAGCTATGCCCATATTCTGCGGGCCATGTCGGGTGGGCAGATGACGACAACGACACCATCTACGATATACTCGATTTCTGTCCACACGCCAAGCTCGATCCCCCCGATGAGAACCCCACCTCAGACACAAGACCAAGCTTTACGGGTAAGGCCTGGATTGACCTCTCAACCGATGTCTTGCCCAACAACAACCCCAAGGACCCAGGCAACGACCTGACGATAAACGTCATTACTAACGTCGAATACCGGTACCAGAATCTCGCTGGTGGGCCACCGTCCGATTGGTTTGAGTGCGTGCCGGACGACGGCGCCTTCGATGGTCTCGAGGAGCCGTTTCACTTCACCGTGGGCCACGACCTCGACGATGGAACTTACCTGTTTGAGGTCAGGGCCACCAATCTTGGCGGGCATACTCAGGGCGAGCTGGACTGTGCAATCGACACGGACGCCCGCCAGAGCCTGACAATAACCACAGGGCCTGCGGGCGGCCAGACTGACGATGACCCGCCGGAGTGTCATACGCCGTATCCACCCTGCTTTGGGCTCTCCGATTCGGGGCCCTGCTACCTTGATTCACCGACGATTCAGCCAACACCGGACTGGGCGACGTCCAGAACCGTTGTCATAGGTTGCACGTTCACGGACAAGAGCTGGGTGGATGCCTCAAGCGTGCAATACCGCATCGATGCCAACGGGGATTATGACTACAACGACTGGGGTTACGATGCGAATGGCAATTTCTGGACAGAGGATTGGACCGATTGGGACGTCAGGATGCCGCCCGAGAGCGACTCCCGTAACCTGAGAGTCTATACCACTGTAACCTACCAGACCGATGGTGCCGATCTCCACTTCGAGTGGCGAGCAGCGGACATCAGCATGGATTTCATGGACAGTAATGGCTACACCTATTCAGGCAGGCTCAACCGAAAAGGGATGATGGACGACTGGATTGTCAGAATCGATAGCGATCCTCCTCACGTCATCAGCGCAAGCGCCGCGGACACGTCCGGCGGAGGCGCTGGGATTCAGGAGGGCGATACGGTTACGTTACGGTTCGATGAGGAGACCAGTGGTCTTTGGATCAATGAGACCAACATCGACACCATCCTCTACGTAGTTGATGAGTCTGTCCCTGTGCAGCATACGTGGGGCAACTGCGAGGGCCTAGTGAAGGATATCGAATGGTCCCAGACCAAGTGGCCCAATGACACATTGACCATAACGTTGATGCAGCAGGAGCGTTGCCCAGGCCGTATCTGGAAGCCAAACGTGGCCGTCGGGGACCTGCTATGCATCAGGCCCTCTCCGACTGGTGAGTACATCGAGGACATCGCGCACAACCGATGCACCGATTGTATCCATATTGACGGCGATTTCGGAGATAGCGGTGGGCCCATCGTCTCAAACCTCCTCGCAAACGGAGTCAACCCGCTGCAGATTGGTGTCGGAACGCCACAGGTCGAGATTACCGCTGACGTCTCTGACAGCACGACGGGCAATTCCAACATCATGCGGGTTGAGCTCTTCGTCAACCTCGCTGGCCAGAGCGACACGGGAACCGTTATGAATATGACTCCCTCCTATCCGCCCGGCGCAGTTGATGCCGAAGCTTCTTACATACTCCCTACCACTTCTTGGGCATCGGGAACCTATACCATCTACGTCCACGCTAAGGACACAGCCGGCTTCTGGGGCGACTTCGCCACCGTAAAGATATACGTGGGCCAAGAGTCGATCGGCTGCCTCTATCCGCCTGAGTTTGACGGCATAGCGCACGCGACCGACCTGCGAGAGTGCGGAAAGGTCCGACTCGACTGGGACGAGGCGGAGGACATCAACCAGCCCGTCGTCTATAACATCTATCAGTCTCGTGTCCCGTCGCTTTACGATTTCTCCCACCCAACTTACACCGAGGAGAATCTCTTCATTGAGATCACCGGGCTGGAAGATAACGTCCCGTATTACTATGTCGTTAGGGCCGAAGATAGCTGCGGAAACGAGGAGAGAAACTTCGTTGAACTCTCTGTCTATCCCTCCGACGGCGAGGCGCCTCATTTCGAGGGACTTAATAGTCTGGCGAGCACAGGCTGCGGGGGGCTGGAGCTAACATGGACGCCGGCCACGGACGATATCTATGGATGTTCCTCGGAACCTATCCTTTACAACATATATGTCAGCTTCAGAAAACGAGGCCAGGACTTCAGGTTGCCGATGTACCAAACCACCGCCCCTGACGGGGTGATCCTGACCGACCTGCAGCACGATGCGGAGTACTTCGTGGTTGTAAGGGCGCAGGACAGCGCAGCCGACTATTACGGCGAGATCACTGACTTCGACCAGACCGTGCCGGGCGGGGACTACGACATTCTAGTCGATAGCGATGCGGAGTGGCGGGACAACGTCCTCGTCGGTTCCGAGGTGTACCCCAACATCCACCGGAACGACTCGTTCCTGATAATCGAGAACACCAAGACCACTCTGACCATCACGCCGGGTTACGACCTCACGAGCGATGATGCGACAGTGGGCTCGATCTACTGGGTGAAGGGCAAGGGCAATGAAGATACTAATCTGCAAGAGCTCAGCGCCACTGCCGATTATGCCATTAGTAACGACACGGAGAACTGGTGGCTGGAGAACGTCTATCCAGCCTCTGGGGCCACCGTTTACAACGTGGACCACCTGGAGTTCGACATCCTGGATGACTGCTTTGGCGTCAACAAGGACTCCATCCAGCTCGTGCTCGACTTCAACGTTACTGACAAGTCCCTCATCTCCGACGTCTGGGGCGGCTATCACGTCGAGTATTACCCGGAGGCAAGGTATACACATTCAGCAGACCTCCCATACTTCGCAGGCGTGATCGAGGTCAGCGTAACGGCGTTTGAGAACTCCCAATATGCAGAGTTCAAAGAGGTGAAATATACCTTCACCGCAC
>Ga0164318_10004907_pt1 | contig 12922 bp, 15 predicted proteins | sample GuaBasSedimGuay9_FD_113734 | JGI IMG/M metagenome (GOLD analysis project Ga0164318, IMG submission 113734) | Subseafloor sediment microbial communities from Guaymas Basin, Gulf of California, Mexico - Guay9, Core 4571-4, 0-3 cm | ecosystem: Environmental > Aquatic > Marine > Hydrothermal vents... | reverse complement strand
TTCCCAACCTTGACCTACAATAAGAATATCAGTTTCTGGTGTACTGAGAGAATAAGCATTATCTGGTTCTAATAATGTCATCCCACCACCAGCTATCATATTTCCCAGTGGTGTATTATCAAGACCTTTCTTATGGTATCGTAAGTCATGTTGTCCAGGAACAATAAGAATCTGTATATCCCAATTATGTATGATTTTTAAGAAAGAGGTTACAACGTGTCGTGGGACAGTGGCATATTCAAATATATCTCCACCAATAATTAATGTATCTATATCTCTTTCTTCACAGATAGTAAGAACATCTATAAATTTACGGAAACATACCTCCAAATAGTTTTTGTCTTTTCTATTTTTTGGACATTTATCAGAAATATGTAAATCGGATATTGCAGCTATCTTCATAATTTTCCCCCACATAGTGGACATTCTTCACCAGCATATGAATTCCATTCTTTTTGATAATCTTTTATTTCATCTTCGGTACGTTCAATATATTTGGACAGTAAATTAATATCTTTTATGATTCGTTCTATTTTATACATCTTATTTATTAGTTGTTCTATGTGATTGTCTTTAGAGGAGAGCGTTAAAAATTCGTTTTTAGCTTTTTCTAATGTCTCAGTACTCTCAAGTTGTGAAAGCGTTAATTTAATACTACTACGCAACAGATACCAAGAATCGTAATCGGCTTTGTTTTTATGTAGAGTATCATTACGTTCCTGTAACACTTCTATTTCATTTAAGGCTTTTGGTAAATTATTATATTTTTTGTACAAATCATCTAAAGTGGAGTAATAAGATACAAGGATTGAATCAATGGTATTAAATTTATTAATTTTTTCTTCAAGCTTGTATTCTTTTTCCAGAAGATCATCTATCATTTCTTGGGCTTCTATAACCCAATTAAGATTTTCAACTTGTTCCGTTTTCTTTTCAATTCGTTTGTTTATAGAATCACATTCGGCTTTGTTTGCACGGACAGAAGTATTGATTTCTTTCAGGGCATCATCCATGATAGTAAGACCAGCAACTTTATTAAATAATTTTGCTACTTGACCTGGACTTTCAGTTAACATGAAATATTGTTCACTTGGATGTTGGGATTGTAAATTAACATCTTTAATTTTGGTTATTTCCGATACTTCTGTTGGAACATCAGTCCTTAATGCTTTTAATGGGTCATTGAAAGTTGAAATAGTGTATTGATTTTTAGTACCTTTTTCTCTTGATACCCATTCTCCATTATCAAATCCAACACTACCAATAACAGAATCTTTTTTCTTTAATCGAGTATTTCTAAACCCATCACCTCTTGGTCTATTTTTAAATATCCAGGTTAACAAACGTAAAATGCTTGATTTACCAGTATCAGATGGACCTACAATAACATTTACCCCTGGGGATAAACTTATCATGAAGTCATCATACCCTTGGAATCCAACTCCTTCAATCTCTGTTATCATATCCAAGTTCCTTTATATAGTTTAAAGTATCAGCAATATCTTTATCATTTCGTTTTTCAATAAATCGTGGAGAAAAAAGACTGTGTTTTTTACTGGTTTTGGCTTTAATAACTTCATTAAATTTGACAGTTATAATTTCATCCATATATTCTTCTTCCACCCATTCTTCAAAATTATTTATGATTATTGGTACGTGGTTTTCTGACCATCCAAGAAAACCACGATCTCTTTCAGAATATCCGCCACCTATATTAACTTCAAGTAATTGATCCCCTGATTCACAAATAAGACCTCCAAGACATGTTTCAAATTTAGTATTTACTTTACCATGATACCAACCAATAACTTTGAGTTCACATTCCATTTCATTTTCTGCACCAATATCACCAGCTTTTAATTTTATTTGTTCAGAGCTTTTGGTATATGACCATTTAGCATGAAAGTTTTTAATGATACAACCTTCTTCTCCAGAGTTTATTAATTCAATAGCCCACTCTTGAGCTTGTTTGAAATTGTCAACAACTATTGTTTTAGATAGATGGTTTCGTTTGGATTCACAGTTCTCCAGAAAATTTAAATTCTCAAATCGTTCATAATAAGATAGCGGAGATTTTGTTTCCCAGAATTCTCTATCGGTAACTACGTCCCAACAAATGAAATGTACTTTTAAAGATTCACCAGTACTCATGGTTTGATTTTTCTTCAATGCTTTATTTACAATACCATTGCTTGTTTTACGGTCTAAGTATTTTCCATTTATTCTTATTCGGAACTCACCCATGTAAATTTTTGTTTGTTTATGTTTTGGATAATATTTTTTAATATCATTGGTTAAAGAATCTTCTGGGAAAATGAATTCATTACCATTTCTGGATAAATATTTCACTTCATTTTCATTCACAAATATATTGGCAAACAATCCATCTTCTTTAACTTGAGCATATGCTGGGTAAACAATATTTTTTTTCTTATTGCTTGTACTACATTGAAGATATGGTACCAATAGAATACTACCAGGGACAGCTTTATTGATAAGCTTTGCTCCAATACCACAACGTAAATCTTTATTGATTATACGGAGAATAATATCTTCCCAATATTCATTGATAGCAAAAGAAGATAATTCTTTTTTCTCTGCGGAAGTAGCACCTTGTTTTGTAGTCAAGAAATAAAGATAATCCATAAGATCATCAAAAGTAGGATTATCTTTCACAGGAGCACCAGCAATAAGTTTTTTCATATTGTAGTGGAGTGTTTCATCTAAAGCCATTTCTACCACAAGAGCAAATTCTTCATCTTCTAAATAGGTTTTCAGTAAGTCAACCTTAGAATTTTTACTTTGTTCTTTGGCAATGGTGTTTAAATTTTCAACAATCTTTTGCATCACTAAATCTCCTCTGTTCTAACTGGTTTAACCGATTTTAGTGGTGTTCTTTTTGAGGTAAGGGCATCCTTGCAAACGGACTGAAAACATTTCCCACGACAAAAGACACTTACTTTCTTTACTGTGGCATCATCGTCTTTAATATTTGGACCTATTATACCTTCACCCATTCCAACAGTTATGTTCCCTGCTACGGCAACATACGTATCTGTTGAAAAATCATGAAATTTACCACAAACTCCACAGCGTACGGCTTCTACATATTTTTCTGGGATATGTAGATTTCCACATTTTTCACATTCTAAAGCGGTGTATTTTGCAATAAGCATATTGCCTTTAACTTTTGTTTCCATTGTTTACCCCTTGTAAAATTTTGGTTTAACATTAAATTCGGAATACAATTGTTTGAGTGTTTTTGTTAATTTTTGACTTGGTTTTGGTTTATGTTTTTTGGATCTTGAATAAGTGTATGTTAACTCCTTTCTTTTTGGATATTTTTTATGGTACAATCGCACTAATTGATTAAAGCTTTGTCTGCTTAATACCGGTTCTTTCTTTATTTCATTGGGATGAATATACTTTTGTGGAATAGGAGGGTTCTCTAAATAGTCCGCAATATTTCTGAGAAGGGCTGGAAGCTCAATGAACTTGTCCAAACCAAGACGTTTAAAGCTATTTATTATTTTCCCTTCAAGGGCATTAGCTTGTAATTGGACAACTCCTCTTATCAACCCATCACCATTAGGACCAACTGGATCTTTCTTACGTTTATGTTTATGATCAAGAGCAACATTATTTAAAGGTACTTCAATTTTGAGTAAAGGGCAAATCAAGTTTTGTTTTTTATGCCACCATGTTCTGAACTCTGCCTTTTCATTATTCGTTATCTGTACCAGGTCCATTGATGATTTCTGGAAATTTGATTTAAGCTTCCTTCTTTTTAATTTCGGTTTCATATAATCATGATCCCTTTTCATATTCTTTTTTGGTTACAACAGTAAATTTCTTTTGAGGAAATGCCATTTTTAAACCCTCAATAAGTTTATTTTTATTTTCTTCCCTAACTCTTACGTGATTCATATATATTTCAGCCCCATTTTCTGAGGCTTCTTCATCAATGACAATTATATTTGGTAGCATTAAAAATCTCCTGTAAAGAAATTTTCCCATTTAAGATAATATGTATCTTGTAAAAAACTGTCAAAAGAATATCGGTAACAAACATTCTGGACAAATGAATCAAAGTTTAAATTATTGGCTTTCATTTTATACACCATACTTCCAGGAAATGGAAGTTCAACCAACACCTTATTTGTTTTTAGAATATCAGGACCTAAGTTCACCATTTTTTTATATGCTTTAGTGGTTTCCTTCAATCCATTTTTTAAAAATTTGGCAGCAGACTTTTCTCCTATCCCCATTATACCAGTAATGTTGTCTGATGAACATCCAGCATAGCTTTTTATTTTAATCCAATCTTTTGGTATTAATTTAAACTCAGTATAAAAATCATCATAATTATATATTTCTTTTGATGTTGGATTCCACATATCAGCAAAATCTAATAATTGGTACATGTCTTGGTCAGCAGTAATGATCACAAAATCTCTTTCATGGTACATAACAGTAGTGGCAATTAAATCGTCAGCTTCATAACCCTTTTGCCAATAAACATTTTTGAATCCCATTGCTGGTAATATTTCTTTCCGAAGAGTTTCAAACTGTTGATATCCTTTTTTCTTTAATTCTTTTTCTTCTTCGGATAATTCATCTTCTTTGGTTTTTCTATTGGCTTTATACTCTGGATATATTTTTCGTCGTTCTGAATCTTTGGAATCCCAACAAAAGATTATATCATTTGTTTTAAATGTTTTGGCGTAAGAAAGAAGTTGCATTAAAAAACCAAATATAACTCCGGTATTCTCCTCTTCATAGGATAAAGCGTTCATTGTATGAATAGCTCTATGACAAAGAAAAGGAGAATCTATTACAAGCGTTTTCATCTATAAGTTCCTTTACATAATACATTATAAATCTTTCGGTAATCGTCGGTTAACTCTTCGGTATATTCTATATATATTATTTCAATATTTTCATCAAAATATTCTCGTTTTTCACCATTTAGATATTTTTCTAAATAGTCCAAGGTTATTTCTTTGATATAAAAGAATTCAAATTTGGCAGCCATTAAAACCTCCTGCATCCATTATTAAAAACGGACTTTCGGTTTACGTTTAACTTTAAATATAGCTTCAATATCTTCCCAAAGATCAATAACCATTTCTCTTAGATCACCCTCAAGATTATTGTCCTCAATATATCTGATAGCAAAATCCATTCTTGAAAATTCTTTTTCAACGGCATTATATTTGGTACTAACAGTCATATCTTTATACCATTGTAAATTGCCACGAATGTCATCAATACCTTTTCCAAATATAATATAAATTGGAGCTTTTCTGTATTCGTCGTCAATAGAAGATTTCACTACTAAAGCTTCCGATAAAATACCGATGGTCTTTTTGATTTTCTTTTTGGTACCGGGGATTTGTTTCTCAGGTTCTATACGTTTAACCCTTCTAATACGGCAACGCAAAGAACTATGATACCCAACAGCAAAACCACCAGGAGTAGTTTTGCCATATTCTGATTGCCTCTCCTGATTTGTAAAAACAACAAGCTTATTGTCTTTGGATATAATCCTGGCTGTTTTTCGGCAGCCTTCAGATAATTCTTTAGCCTTTCGTTGTCCTCTTTTATCACCTTCTCCCATTTCCATATCTGTAGAAAGAGCAGCAATACTATCAGCCCCAAACATATTGATAACATCTTTATTCTCTGGTTCCCATTCTCTTAGTCGATCAAATACCTCAGTAACAGTATCTGGTCTGCCATAATTATCAGCAGGTAAAGATAACCCATGCATGTTGGTATATTCTTTATCTAGTCGAGCTTCTGGATCGGCGATATCAACTTCACCACCTTTGAACTGAACACTTGCTCCAATTTCAACAAGAACTGTTGTTTTGCCAGAACTTGCTGGTCCAAATAATTCTGCCATTATACCAGCAGGTATACCACCACCACGAACACGACCACCAGAGATTGCTAAATCTAATAAAGTACAACCTGTAGATACCATTAATTGAATATTAATATTTGGGAGAAGTCGAATTTGGGTTTTTCCTGTTTTTAAAGAATCAGAAATAGTTCTTTTTTCTCTCGGTTTAATACTCCCGACAGCATCTTCTGTTTCCTTTTTTCTTCTTTGTAATTCAACCATAATTTCTCCTAATACGGAATATCGGGTACATAATTTTCAGAGGAGGGAAGGGTTATCTCCCCTCCATAGTCTCCGCCTCACCTTATTCTTCTACTTCTCCGTTTAAGAGTAGTACCGGTTTCTTCTTGTGTTTCTTCTTGTGTTTCTTCTCGTGTCCTTCTTCTACTTCTACGTTGAGGGCGTTCTTCTTTTTCAGGTTCTTTTTCAGGTTCTTTCTCCTGTTCTTTTTCAGGTTCTTTCTCCTGTTCTTTTCTAACTTGTCTTCTCGGCGTGCGTTTTTCTACTTCCGAATAAGTTTCTTCTTTTTCAGATAAAGGAGTTTCTTCTTGTTCTTCACTGGGATCACCTAAAATTTCAACAAGTTCTTCATACGTTTTAATATCCAGATAATCTTCAATGTTAATTGCTTCATCCAATATTTCATCAGAGATTTCAACGGGATTACCTTTTCTATCAGTACGATCAGTAAATTTGAATCCTATATATGTTGTATTCCTGCCTTTTCCTTCTCTCTGAAATTCAATAGTTTTACCAATATCTGGGCTTGCCCATTTAATGAAAGAACCGGTTCTATTGTTACGAGCAATAGCCATGATGTTCTTTTCTGAAAGATGATGTGAAGCTTCCCAGATCATGAGTCCAGCATCTTCATCTTTGGGAGTATCATAACAAAGAATGTTGTAAACAACCCTTCTTTTGGCGTTAAAACTTTTAACATACTCCTCATCATAGTTTTTTTTCTTTTTCAATTCTGCTTGGAATTCACAGATAGGGCATTTACCAATTCCCATTCTTGCTGGACAGATATAAGCACTTTCAGTAACACCAATACCAAAATGAACAAAAATGTCAACATTATGAGTGGGTTTTCCTTCTGCAACATTGGGATGATTCGGACCAGCTATCCACGGTATAACATCAATGATATGTGAATCTTCATTGCACATCCATTTTTGCAGAGGCATATCATCTGTAAAATAATCATTGTATTTTCCAGAAGATTCTCTGGAATTGTAAGACTGTTCCGTTCTTGCGGTTAAGTCTTCTTCACTTGCCATTTCTCTGAACTTACTTCTTTTCGCCATGCTTTGCTCTCCTTTTTAAACGTTTATTATCTTCTAATGCAGTGGACATACTATTTCTGTCCAAGTATTCATCAATTTGTTCCTGCATTTTATGTGGTATAGCTGTTAATTCTCCCCAATAACCAGTCTTATATAAATGAACTGCATTATTAAGAGAAACACCCTTACCAGTTATTGCTCGTAAAGCTCCATTAGCTTCATTGACCAGTTTATCAAGATATAAAAGATCGAATGTCATATCTTGGACTTCTGGATCAAGATCAATACAAGCTGTTACTGCTTTTTCTGCTATTTTGGTTAAATCAAATGCTTCAGGATCGTTACGAATTTCTAAATCTAATATAGCTCGGATATGCCCAAGTTTTAATTTTAATTCGTCCCGTTCATAAGTAAGATTGGTTGTGTATCGTGTATATTTTTCATGAAGACTGGGTTGGATAAAAATCTCTTTACCCAAATTGTTTATATCTAAATAACAATCTTCTTCATATTCTTCTACCATTATTCTTTCGGTGTCAAGTTCCATTGTTTTTAGTTTTTTCATAATCATATCTCTTTATAACATTAAAAGAAAAAATTTACAAACTATGTTAGAGTCAATGTACTTCGATTAAAACGTTAAAACGTATAAAAAGCTTTGATTTGCTTTGATTTACTGACAAATCTATACGTTAGAGTGAATTATATCAAAACATGTTCCAACAAGTCCGGCTTTACCAGAATCAAAATAGTTTTCCTCTGCGAAACCCAACAAAATCAACCGTGTTCTTTTACTACCATCATTTAATAGCATAGTAGTGAACCACCGCATTGCTTGTCTACGAACTTTTTCTGGATCATCATGGAATCCACGCAAGAATGTTGCCATTTGTGTCCACTTAGTCCTTGGACTTTTTAATAAATCACAAAATTCTTTCAATGATCCTTCTTGTGGAATACCTTGTTCCATGACTTCTATCATTTCATCAAAGTCTTCCATGTTCATTATCAGGTCAAGTAATTTTAAAGCATCTCTACAAGCACCACCACTATTTTTAACTACTGCTTTAAGAACATCATCAGGGAATTGAGCAGCTTCATCGGTTCCTATTTCTTCTTCAAGAATATAATTTATAAAAGGAAGCATATCTTTTGAAGATACTGGAGCAACCCTGATTATTGTACACCGAGAATGAATAGTTTTAATCAATTTTTCTGGATTAGTAGTAGCCAAAAATATGTAAGCATGAGCCGGTGGTTCTTCAAGCATCTTTAAAATGGAGTCTTGTGCTTCTGGTGTAAGTCTGTGGGCTTCATCAATGAGATAAATTTTAATATCTCCGGCTCGTGGATAAACAACTATCTTTTCTTGTAATTGCCGCATGTCCGCAATCTTACGATTATTACTTCCATTAATTTCATAGAAGTCTAAATCATTACAGCCCAATTCTTCTTTAACAATTCTTGCCAGTGTTGTTTTCCCACAACCAGATTCACCAATAAACATCCAAGTTTTTGGTATTTTACCAATATCTTTTGTTAGAAGTTTTTCAATTGCTTCTACCGCAGATTTATTTCCTACAATTTCATCAAAATATTCTGGTCTATATTTTAATGGTAGTGGTAATAATACTTCACTCATTTTTATCCTCCCCATGTTTCATGAGTTTTAAAAGTTCAGTATGAAAATTATCAACAATAGGTGAATGGCCTGCACTCATTCCAACTAAGGTGTAAATGTTCATTACTTCTGCTTTGTTTAAAATTTTTGCTGCAACTGATAAAAGAATCAACATTATCCATCTAAATAGAATGTTGTCCATTACTTGTACTTTAGGTTTTACTTTCGGGAATACTTGTTTTTTCATTCTTTTCTCCTTCCTTTTTTAGTTTATTTTTCAAATAATACATGTATATACGTAAACTTATTTCAATTATACCCAAGAAACCCCATATTATTCCTAAACCCCATACTATTATGGCTGTATATAATACCCAATTGGGAATACCCATTGCTATAGTATCCATTTAATTTCCTTTAAGCTGCAAATAGTTTAGCTTCTTTTTCCGCCCACTTCTTTTTTGCTTTTCTTTCTAATTCTGTAATAGTCTTACCATCTTCTACTTCAAACATGTGTGCAAAGTTACCATTAAGTAATGATATTTCAGCATCAGCTTCCATCCTAACTTCCAACCATTCATATTCATCATATAGCATATTGGTATAATATTTGAACTGAGCTATAACTTTCTGGTATTCATTTTCTGGACTATCAAATATACCTGAGTCATGAATCTGCCCAATCATTTTTGTTTTCATATCATTAATTTTTAACCATTCTCTCATTTTTAATAAAACTTTTAAGAGAAGATGGAAGCTTGTACCTTGAATAGGGTAATTCGCAACTTGTTTCCAATCCATGTACCCAATGAACATGAATCCAAAATATGTTTCTACTATAAAATCATTTTTACGGTATTTAACCTGTGCATCTTTTCTCCATTGGTCATATACCTTAAAACGTTCTCCCCACATTATTTTTTCAGCCCGTTTACAATGATCCGTAAACTTTTTTAATGTACCAATATTTTTACTTTTTAAATGTTCATAACAAGTCAGACCACTGTTTAATAGTTCTTCTTTATTTTCCCATAAAGCTTTGGCACAACTACCGAAGTAATCACCATAGAATTGTGGAAAAGTCCAACAATTTTTGGCATAAAATCTAACCATTTTTGCAATATCATTTGGTGATGTACTCCAAATATCTGCCGCATTATCTCTATGCATATCGGTATTTTTATTCAGAAGGTAATGAATAAGATTTGGATCTTTGTTGTAAGCGGCACTCGTTATTACTTCCGCTCCACGATAGTCAAGCTCTATAAATCTATTACCAAGGGATGGTTTCAACCCAGATCGTGTTATAAATTTTGATAGTTCATCACGGTTTGGAATATTTTGGAAGTTTGGACGTTGACTTGAACTTCTTAAACTTCTGGCAATAAATACGTTAAAAGAAGGATGAATTTTACCATCCCTTTCTTCTCTTTGAAACTGAGCAATATATGTATCCTTAATTTTAAGAAGTTTCCTGATAAGAAGTAATTCTTTAGCAATCCAATGGCCTGTTTTCTCCAATGAAGTTTTGTCCACACTTGCTTGTTTATTATCAGTTTGTTTATGTGATTTACAGCCAAGATGTTCAAAAAATAATCTTCGGACATCATCATTACTGGTTAAAGTTATTCCACCATATTTTCTTTCATATGTTTTAATTTCATCGGATTCATGTATCTTTTTGAAAATTTCAATGACATCATTCTCAAGTTTTAATTTTTCTCTCTCGTAGAAGCTCATATCCATGCAAATGCCGTTGATTGACATTTCATTGAACATGTTTGTTACATCGTTAAAAAACGTCTGTGTATCAAGAGATTTCAGCACTTTTTTTTGATCTTCATAAATAAGGAATGTTGTTAATGCATCTGTACCAACATAAAGCAGTTGTTCTGTCAATGGCATTTGGTGCATACGATTAAAATTTGTACCAGGAACAGACTTAATATATGGTTCAGCAGCTTTGCCAAAGTTCTTGATTCCCCATCTTACAAATACTTGGTGTTTTAATCCGGTTATACCAGTTCTGTTATCAATAATATGTTGGGTTGTTTTTGTGCACCATTTCATATTTTTAACATCAGCTTTAATACAAATTTTACACCATTTATTTTCAAACTCTGTTCTATGAGCTATTTTGGGGCAATCTTCATCTTCCAAGTATTCATACACAATATTCCAGACATCATCCAAATCATCTTTTGTTTCGTAAGCTCCTGGATAATCGAGAGCAAAAGATATTGTTTCATCTTTATTGCTTATTGCGATTGAAAATATTCTATGGCCTTTTACATACGGGTCAAGTCCTGATGTTTCAAAATCGAATGCAGATATATTTTTAGAATCAATAATTCCACACATCCGTTTAATAATTTCATCTGGATCAGTCAGAATTTCAATTTCATCTATGTAATTTAAAGGTTTAAGTTCTGGTAAATTATCACAAGTATCTAAAGCCTTCTTTAAAACATATTTGAAATATTCGGACATGTTTTTATCTCGATTACCACCAGATGCCATTTCTGGAGCAATCAATGGGAATACCCAACAATTATTATCGTGTAAAGGTATTTGAAGACCAGATAAATTTACTGCCGAAGCAGCTTGAACCCATTCCCCAATAACAGAATCAATACCAATGTTTCCCATTAAAAGAATAGCTTTGGGTTTTAATGTATCAATTGTTTTATAAAGACTTTTACGGCAATTAGATATGACTGTTTTAGAGGGTTGTTTTTCACTGGTACATTTTACACCTTTCATATACCAAAAGTCTTTATCTAAATTCCAGCCAAGCAATCTTAATTGTTGTTTAAACCATTTACCGGATACACCACTGTAGTAAGCATTGTTTTTATCTTCCGAAGAAGAGGGCCAACCACCTACTATTAATATTTTTTCTTTACCTTCACCAGCATAAGGAATAAAAGGATTAATACAACCAGAACTTTGTTTGCATGATCCGCATTCTTCTGGTATGGGTGGACCAAAAAAGCTTTGAATAATGGTCATAATTAATTATCCAATTGTAATAGAATACTATGTTGGAAATTATCTAATTCAAATATAGCCTGTTTATCTGTTAATTTAATTTCTTTGGTATACGATAAAATGTCCAACAAGAAGATTGAAGATAAAGTAAAAGAAACATCAGGGACATCAGTTGTGACTAATTCCAATTCTTTTTTAACCCATACATTTTCTTTTTTAATCTCACAGAATAAAACTCCATTTTTTATTTCAATTTTAATTCCTTTATGTGAGTTCATAATCTCATTGTATAAAGAGGTAACACTTTCAATAGTTTCAACCAATTCTTCCGGAAGAATCAATTTGCTTGTTGATGTAGGAGTCGTGAACAAATCATCATTTACTGGGTAATCTCCTATTACAGTTCTACAAGAGAATATAGCATCTTCGGAGTTAATAAAATGAACCCATCCTTTTGTTGCAGAAATACCAACAGCATCGAATCTTGCCAGTTCTTCAAGATTATTGTTCGGGATTAAACAAGTAACACCTGTGTCTCCATTCAATATATACCGGCTAAGTCTGAAATCATCAGCACTATAAATTAGATTGTTTTTAATTTGCAAACAAAATAGGTTGTGTTTATCATTGTAATCATCGGACACATTAAATCGAGTTAATCCAATAGCTTTATCAAAATCATCTGGTAGATCAGTGAATACCAAAGAACTTGTATTTAATTCTTCTATCATATCCAATATAGTATCTATTTCGGAAGTAACTGGTATTTCAGCTTCCGTTTTTTCAGATACAATGGATAGTATATTGTCTGCCATAGATAGATCAACGTCAGATTCTTTTATACCTTTTATAACGTTTTTTAAATCATTGGCATTGATTGCACATTCAATATCTAATCCAGGATCATCCACAAATGTTGATACACTTATTCTATCATTGTAAGCAATAAGTTCGCCTTTAAAAATTACAATCATTTCTCCACCTACTAACAATCCTTTTTTAGTTGTAGCGGGGATAACTTTGTTGATTGAGTCCAGCAATACTTTTGTTTTCATTTACTTCTCCTTTTTAAAATGGTATAAAATCTGCTGCTAATGTTCCGTCAGGATTAAAAAC
>Ga0164318_10004906_pt1 | contig 12924 bp, 12 predicted proteins | sample GuaBasSedimGuay9_FD_113734 | JGI IMG/M metagenome (GOLD analysis project Ga0164318, IMG submission 113734) | Subseafloor sediment microbial communities from Guaymas Basin, Gulf of California, Mexico - Guay9, Core 4571-4, 0-3 cm | ecosystem: Environmental > Aquatic > Marine > Hydrothermal vents... | reverse complement strand
TCTACCGAGGAGGGTAGGCCAACCCTAACGACATACCCTCCCCTAGAGGACCTTATTAAGTAGCCGGCCTCCCTGAGCCTGAGTATAGCTCCCCTTACAGTGTTATAGGGCAGGCCTAAACCGTCAGCTATCTCGCGGGGGGTTGCCCCAGGGTTGAGCTTAATGAACGCTAGAACCTTCCTGTCAACGCTCACTCCGCATCATAGATTAATACGGCTGTAAACTAATAAAGATGGTGAGCTCATGCCATCAAGGGAAAGCATGGTTAAGGAACTCACGAGACTTATTGATGAAAGCACGGACCCTTGGCGGAAGGCGGCCTTCTACGACGATCCCGAAGTTCTAGGACTTCTAGACGAGCTGTATGATAGGTGGGAGCAGGGCGGGAAGGTGGGCATACCTCTGGACTACGCGACGGATGAGGAGATACAGTTCCTTTACGGGAAGGCAGTTAATCTGAGGCCGGAAGCTGAGAAGGGTGTGTTAAGGAAGCTCGCTAAGAAAATCCTTCCTTCAGGTGAGGAAGAGGATTAAGACTTCTTCCTAGGGTAGATATAGTCCTTCGGGGCTTTCGAGAAGGGCTCCAGATACTTCCTCAGGGCCTTAGGCACCTCGACAACGCCGTCCTCCCTCTGGAAATTCTCCAGTATTGCAGTGATTGTCCTAGTGCTCGCTATGGCTGTCGAGTTAAGCATGTGGAGGAAGTCCCTAACCATCCCTTTCCTCCTCAGGTACTTCACGTTTAGTTTATACGCCTGCCAGTCCAGCACATTGCTACAGCTCACAAGCTCCCTGAACCTTCCTTGGGCAGGGTACCAAGCCTCCAGATCATACTTCATCGCTGCCCTAAGGTTAAGCTCCCCTGAAGCAATATTCACCACCCTGTGCGGTATGCCTAGACCTCTGTAAAGCTCCTCCGCATTACCGATCAGCATATCGAAAACCTTCCAGCTGTCTTCAGGGAGGGTGTATGCGAACTGCTCCACCTTATGGAACTGGTGAACCCTGAAAATACCTTTAATATCCCTATTAGCTGCCCCGGCCTCCTTCCTGAAGCATGGACTCACACCCACGTAGAGTAGGGGAAGGTCCTCCTCAGGAATCACGTCACCTGCATGGAGAGCGGCAAGCGGATGTTCAGCTGTGGCTATTAGGTATAGGTCCTCACCCTCAATCTTGTAGAGCGCGTCCTTAAACGCCTCGAACTCTTCTACAGCCCTCATGAACTTGCCCTTCATTATGTATGGAGGTACCACGAGGGTGAAACCTTTACTCGTTAAGTAATCCATGGCGTAGGTAAGTAGGGCGAAATCAAGCCAAACAAGATCCTCAAAAATATAGTAGAATCTCGACCCCGCGACCTCACCGGCCTTAAGAGTGTCTCCTAAACCCAGAACGTTCTCCAGCATGTCTGCATGCCCAACGAATTCCCTGTCAGTAACATCGTAATCCATCCTAACCCCCTTACCCTCAGTCTCAGCTAGGAAGGCGTTGAGATGCTTCCTCTGAACAACCGCCTTCCCCCAAACCCTCACAACTGCGTTATGGGACTCGTCAGGGCCTATGGGGACTGACTCGTGAAGCGGGTTAGGCATCCCGTCCAGGAGATTCTTCCTCAGCTCAGACACCTCCTTAAGCCTGGCCTCAAGCCTGCCGATCTCTTCAAGAAGCTTCTTCGCCTCAGCAATAGCTTTCTCCCTCTCCTCTGGAGGCATCTTCGCTATCCTTGAAGATATTTTGTTGTGCTGATGCCTCAGCTGATTAAGCTCTGTCTGAACCTTCCTCCACTCATTATCTACCTCAATGAATCTGTCAACCATTCCGGGATCCATGAACCTCTTCCTGAGGGTTTCCCTCATAATCTCCGGGTTCTCCCTAAGCAGCTTAAGTATGGACCAAGGCATATCCCACACCACTACTAAGGAGTAGTTACATCCAAGCTCTTAAATTCCTTAACGATTCTTCCAGTACCTCCTAGTCCTAAGGAACGTTCTTTCAGCATCATGCAGACGGACATAGAAGTCTGAGTCCTCCCTAGCGGTCAGGAGTCTCCTAGCGTTCCTAGGGCCGACACCTCTAGCAGCTAACGCCACAACAGCCCTCCTGCCGTACGTGAGGACGAGGTCTGCAGCCTCCATCAACTCCTCGAACCTCTTCCTCTCCTCACCGCTCAGAACGAACTTATACCTCCTCCCCGCCTTAAGCCCCTTCCTAACAAGGGGTGTGAGATCCTCGCTACCGAAATAGGGGGCTACGAGGGAGTAGCCGCACTTACTGCAAACTATTCTCTCCGGAAGCTCGCCGACGACAGCCTCCCATGAGTTACCGCACACCATGCAGTAGAGACGCACCTTACGCCCCATAAGCCTCCTCTTCACAAGCTCGCTAACCACGTTCCTCGGAAGATTCCCTCCCTTAACACGGTCGAACCCTGCGCTTATCCTAATACCCTCCTCAGCTATGGGTGAGGGTGAACTCACCTCAATGAATCGAAGCCTCATCCTCCCCTCACGAATCCCTTCAACAGTGGCGATCACTGGATCCGGATTAACATACCTAGTGAACACCTCCCTGAAAACCTCCTCCCTTACAAGGGGGTGTTCAACATACCTATTCACAAGCACCTTAACGACCTGTGGAGGGGCCTCTCTAGGGATGACTCCAAGCCTTGAAAGAACCTTGAATGCAACGGCCTTCATGAGGGATGACCGAGATATCCCTTCCCTGATAAGGGATTCAGGATCCCTGGACGTAAGTGCCTCCTCAACCAGCTTCCTAACTATCGCTGGAGTAACCTGGTAAGGGAGCTCCAGATATATTGCGTAGGGATCGATCTTGATCCTGGGTTCAACCCCGAGGTACTTGATAAGCGGTGTGGATACTGCGTAGGAAAGCCCTCTATTGCCGCGGCTGCCTAGACACGCATGAATCACTATAAGTGTCTGCCTACCTGAAACAATCTCCACAACAACCTCCCTATCCGACGGTATCGGGAACCCCTTCCCTGCATGCCTACCGATCAGGTTCTTAACATACTCAATTAGCTGAGGTGAGGCAATCTTCCTGTAGTGTTGAGGTATGTAGCCTAAAGCGATAAGCCTCCGCAGGCCGCAGGCCTCCCTAGAAACCTTATAATCGACAGGAATGTTCTCCCCCACCCAGGTAGGTATGGACGCCTCCTCCGCAGGGAACTGCTCAACGAAAACCTTCTTATCGTCATCATCTATCCCGACAACCCTCCACATCCTGCCGGAAAGGACTATTGACGATCCCTCAGTAAGGTTTATGGAGACGAAGTCTCCGTCCAGCGACCCAATTACCCTATTACTCAACACGTCGATAACCCGGAACTGGACGGTGTCCACAATCATAGTGGTTCTGTAGTAGTAGATCTTGCCCTTCATGGATGTTCTGAATCTCCCGTTAACGAACCTGAGGTACCTTAATGAGGTCAGGAACTCGATAATGCCTGTAAGAATATCCATATCTAGGTGTAGGAAGGGGTAGGAAGCCTTAAGGATTTCTAGGGCTTCTTTAGGGGTGAATCCCTCGCTCTCCATCCCCATACCGACGAGCACGTGTGAGAGGACATCAATAGGCATTAAGTAGGGCCTCACCTCCTCAATATCTCCGTCCCTCGTCCGCCTAGCTATAACTACAGACTCAAGCATGTCGTTCCCGTTCAGGTCCGTCACTATGAAGCCTCTCGCCCTCAGTCCCACCCTATGGAGGGATCTGCCGATCCTCTGAAGGAATTTACTGGCCTGCCTAGGGGATGATGACTGAATAACTGCCGAGACATGACCTATGTCGATACCTAGCTCGAGGCTTGAGGTCGAGACAACGGCCTGTATCCCACCTTCCCTAAGCAGCTCCTCAACCTCCTCCCTCAACGCCTTGGAGAGGGAGCCGTGGTGGACCCTGACGTCGAGTCCTCTATCAGTCAGCTTCCTGCCAAGCCACTCCGCCTCATCCCTGGTGTTGGTGAAGATCAAGGTTTTACCGAACTTCCTCACAAGCTCAGCTATCAGATCCACCTTATCCTTTACTTCACCACCGTAATCCCCGGGTGCGTAAACACCTATGTCGGCCTCCCTAACCCCCGGGACTTCAGCAATATCCACAAACTTGCCTGGAGCCAGTGCCTCCGCAGCCTTCCGCGGGTCACCTATCGAGGCTGAGAGTGCTATCCTTTGGAACGGACCTGCTATCCTCCTCAACCTCTCTAAATCGGCTAGGAGGTGTGCCCCTCTCTTGCTGGCGAGTAACTCATGAAACTCATCAATAACAACCCACCTAACGTTGGTGAGGTGCTTCCTCATCCCCTCATTCACGAGGAGGTAGGTGAGGGTCTCCGGCGTAGTTATCAGTATGTGGGGAGGGTTGAGGGCTATGGCCCTCCTAGCACTGCTGGATGTGTCCCCATGCCTTATAGCGACAGACACACCTAGGTGTTTCCCAATCCTCCTAATCCTAAGGAACATGTCCCTGTTAAGCGCTCTGAGGGGAGTGATGTACAGGGCGCAGACAGGCCTGTACTTAAGTCCCGCATCCAGCATCCTAGACATTATGGGAAGAAGGGCCGCTTCCGTCTTCCCGCTTCCCGTAGGCGCAATTATGAGGACATGCCTGCCGCTGAGTACCTTAGGTATCGCAACCGACTGGACAGGGGTCAGCTCCCGGATACCCACATCCTCCATAACCTTCTTCAGCCTGTCGTTAAGCATCTCTAGACCGAACCACTAAACCTTCTTCTTAGAAGGCTTAATACTCTTGATGAGTATGCTGATGTGAGAGCGCCTTGCGAAGGGAACGCGTAACATTATCGGCACTGCTCATGATGCTGAACGCTGCCATATACTACATATCCTACAGCCAGAGCCTCCCCTCCCCCATAATTGTTTGGGTTGCTGTGGCGGCATCAGGGTATGTAACTGGTAGGGGGCGTGACCTATTCATAGGGCTTCTGGAGTTCATTGCTTTACTGCTGATCTCCCTCAACACGGCCCCCTGGGCATCTGCGAACTACATAATTCAGAACGCTGCGGCAGTAACGGTTCTCTATGCTGGAGGATTCCTGTGGGGATCTGCCCTAGGGAGACAGGCCGAGAAAACCAGGCCGCCACCCATCCAGCCCAAGGAATACGTACCTGCCTTACTGGCTTCGACAGGTATCTTCCTGATTTCGTATTCTCTACTCCGCGGCCTAACTGAAGCGTCCCCACTGATCCCGCCAGCCAATGCATCAATGCTGGGGCGAGCAACATATATTGCCGGAGGCCTTCTTGCCGCATCGCTGGCTGTGTACGGAAGGGGTGATCGGCCCTACCTCAAAACAGTTATTATTGGGGGTCTGTCAGCGCTGCTGTCATTCATTATTCTCCCGCTCTCAGCATCCCTCATACCGCCGCAAACCAAAGCTGTCCTGATCGGCGAAGACTGCATAATAGTGGGTAAGGTTAGGAAGGTTTATGCAGGGCCCTCCAGAAGAAGCATCTACTGCTACAGGCCTAGGCTGGGCGTGAACAGCCACGTGATCCTCATAGGCTCCTCAGGTTCCGGTAAAACCCGGGCGGCTAAAGCGATCTCCAGGCAGGCTAAAGGGTTCGGGATACCTGTCATAATCATTGATGTGCATGGGGAGTACGGAGACATATACGGGTTCAGGAGAGTGGACGGGTCTGTTGAGAGGGTGAATCCCTTCGCCTTACTCGGCAAGGAACCGGAGGTTAGGGCCGAAGAGGTTTCTTCAGAGGTCACGCACGCCTACAGGCTTGGAGGGGTTCAGAGAGCCGCCCTAAACGCGATACTCCTTAAGGCATATAGGGAACTGCCTGAAGTGAACCCATCAACACTCCTCGAACTAGTTAAGTCAGGGGATTATGGTGATATTCCCTACGGAAAGGAAGTTATTTCCTCACTCCTCCCATACCTCTCAAGTATTGCGGGGTCCAGTCTAATCAGGTGGATGGATCCCGGCGAGTTAAGTGACGGGTCATTCATCTTCGACCTATCACACGTCGAGAGCCCTCCCCTCCAGACACTCATCATGCGCACGGTTCTTGACGCGGTTTTCTACGTAAGGAAGGCAGCTCCCAGAACAACGCTTGTGGTTATTGAGGAAGCGCAGAGACTCACAGCCTCAGGCTCAGGTATAGACGTAATGGGGAAGCTTTTCAGGGAGGGAAGGAAGCTCGGGATATCAGCCATAGCGATATATCAGGACCCTGGAGCCGTGAACCCTTCCCTCCTAAATAACGCGTCCCTAATCATGGTATTCAAGGTTCTCGAGGAGTCTTCGCTGAACTACATATCGAGGGTGCTTGGAGGGCCTTCGGGCAGGGAGAAGGAGGTTAGGAGAAAACTCCCCACGCTGCGTGTGGGTGAGGCATTCATTTTGGGGGAGGACGGCCTTCTAGCCCTTATCGAGACACAGAATTATTGAGGAAGAGAAATATAAACTTATTACTGGGCCATAACTACTCCTTAAAGAGGGGATTAAGTGACAGAGGAAGAGAGAGAAACACCCATACCTGAGGCCGAAGAGGAGGAAGAAGAGGAAAAAGCCGAGAAGATGGTGAAGCTTCTTGAGGAAGGTGAGGAACAGGTCCCTCCCGAGGAAGCTCCCGAAGACTACGCCGCTGAGGAGGACTTCGAAATAAAGTTCGTTCCGGGAGCCATAGATATTGACGCCATAGAATCAATGCTTGACATAAGCGATGTTTTATCCCAGGCCCTCAGGCAGGATGTGAGTCTACAGAAACTCATTGCCGATATCAAGAAGCTTAGAAGGAGCTTCATATCTAAGAAGAGGTCTGAGATGAAGGCAAGCAAGAAAAAGACTGCTCAAAAGAAGGCTAAATCAAGCAAGTCAAGCAAGAAATCTAGTAAGAGTAAAGGGAAGACACGCACCAAGAAGAAGAAATAATTACTCTTCGGCCCGCTCAAACTCCACCCCAGCCTTCTGTAAAGCTTCCACAACATCGTCCTCAGGAACCCTCTTATCGAAAACAATAACCACCTTCCTCTCCCCACCTTTCCGAATAAGCCTCAGCTTATCCACCGACACCCTACCCATTATCAGGTCCCGCTCACTCTTCCTCGGAGCTATGAATTCCTTAAACCTCTTCCGCAGCATCTCTTGGAAGGCGTCGAAGTTCCTGAGAATCCTTAAGGAATCCTCCACATCCCCGGTTTCCCTACCAAGCTCCTTCATAGCCTCAAGAACCTTCACCGCCTCGTCAACATTGGCTTCCAGATAGATATATCCGAAGAAGGATTTGACAAGCCTGGCCATGCCCGCTCCCAGAAGTATAGTGAGGACGCTTTAATAAGGTAGTTCAACAAATCACTTAAACTTCCCTTCAAGTTAATTGTAGAGGGTGGTTGAATGTTCAATGTTAAGTACCCGGACGGCTCATTACTGAAGAAAATGCTTCAAGGATCGCTTAAGCCTTTAAGTGAGGCGCCGATTAAGGCGGATGAGAACTCCTTCCTCATTAGGGGGCTGAGCCCCGACAAAAACATTATGGTTGAGGTCTACATACCGAGCATGGCTTTCGAGACCTACGATGTTTCCGGTGAGACTAAAGTTGTTGCGGACAGGGACGAGTTCCTTAAGGCTGTGCGTAGGGGAACTAAGAGAGACACTGTCGTGCTGAGGTATGAGGACGGATCTGAGACAATGATTCTGGGCCTCATAAACACCAAGACAGGAAGTGAGAGAACGTACCAGGTCAGGGTCATAGGTTTCGGCCAGGACCTTATTCAGTCGCTTGAGCTCGACCTACCTGTGAAGATGCAGATGGAGCCGGAGGAATTCAGGAAGATAATAAGTGACGCAAAGCTTGTGGGTGAAGAGCTCGAGATCTCCTATAAGGAGGGTGAGGTAACGGTCTCCTCAAGGTCTGAGGGGAAGGAGTTTAGAGAGGTTCTTAAGCTTGATAAGCCTCTCCTAAGCCTGGAGTCTAAGGAATCTGCCGTGACAAGCGTGTACGACATCGACCTCCTTAAGTCGGTAGCCCCCTCCCTAGAGATAGGTGATGTGGTGACTGTCGAGTTCGGTGCCGGGCTTCCCATGAAGCTGCTCGTCACAAGTGACGACGGTTCAAAAATAACTGTGTGGGTGGCTCCTAGGGCGGCATAATTATTTGATTCGGAAAATGAACTTCATCTTCGAAGGTTCAGGAACTTTCTCTATCTTCCCATCCTTCAGCAGCTGTAGTAGTGCTTCCCTAACCTCGGAAGGGGTTGCTTCAGGGACCTCCGCCTCAACCTCCTTAATCACTTCCTCGGTGGTGAGGCCTGACCTCCTTTGAAGGGCTTTCAGAATGAGTTCCTTAAGCTCCTCCATGAACCTCCCTGTCCACATCCTTAATTATGTCTTCAAGCACATCCATTGCCTTCATAGCGAGTTCTTCTGTAATCACTAGCGGCGGGGAGAACCTTACTGTTGAGAAGCCTGAGCCTATTACTGCGACACCTCTCTTGAATGCTTCGTTAAGCACCTTAGCAAGCTCCTTCTTCGCGTACTCCTTTGTGCGCCTATCCTTCACGAGCTCGACACCTATCATGAGTCCCTTACCACGTACATCACCGACGATTTCGTAGCTGTCGAACCATTCCCTAGCCCTCCTCAATATTGCGTCTCCTACTCTCCTCGCGTTGCCTAGGAGATCCTCATCCTTAATTATCCTTATCACTTCCCTACCTACGGCGAGGGATATTGGGTTACCTCCGAAGGTGCTGGCGTGTGAGCCTGGCGGGAGCCTCATTATTTCCTCCCTGCCGGCGACTACACCTAGCGGGAGTCCTGAAGCGACGGCCTTAGCCATAGTTATTAGGTCGGGCTTAACTCCCCAATGCTCAATCGCGAACCACCGGCCTGTCCTCCCCATACCTGCCTGGACCTCATCATCGACAAGTAGGATGCCGTTAGCTTCCGTCAGCTTACGGAGCTTGGGGAAGAAGTCGTCTGGAGGCACTACGTAGCCTCCCTCACCCTGAATAGGTTCGGCGAAGATGGCAGCGACCTCCGAAGGGTCAACAACCCTCTTAAAGATCCATTCCTCGAGGAAACCTATTACGGCATCCCCGCACTCCTCAGGCTCCACATTGAAGGCACATCTGTAGGGGTAGGGGTATGGAACATGTATTATTGCAGGAAGCAGGGGCTGGAACCATTTCCTATGGATGGGCTTGCTCGCAGTTATCGACATGGCTCCGGTTGTTCTCCCGTGGAAGGACCCTATGAAGGATATTATGTACGGCCTCCTCCCTTCATTAATTCCCTTCACTATCTTGAGGGCGGCCTCATTAGCTTCCGCACCGCTGTTACCGAAGAAGAACTTCTTACCGCCATCTATTGGGACGACAGTGGCGAGCTCCTCAGAATACTCAACAACCTCCTCATAATAGAAGTCTGTGAGGGAGTAGTGGAGGAGCTTCCCAGCCCTCTCCCTAATAGTTTTCACTACCCTAGGATGTGAATGCCCCACATTCATTACGGCTATGCCTGCGTTCATATCTATGTAGATATTGCCGTCAACGTCCTCGACAACCGCGCCTAAACCGGTCTTAGCGACTAGCGGGTACCACCTAACGAACGACTGCATCACTAAGGACTGATCCCTGCCCATTATTTCCCTAGCTTTAGGGCCTGGAGGCTCAACCACTATTTTAGGGACTTCATTAGGAGGGTATTTCTCATAATAGTACGTCAACCCTTAACACCGTTTAATAATTTGTGCGGAAGAGTGAAAAACTTTTCCTAAAAGCTGAAAAATCGTTGATCATGAATCGATCTGCACATGTCTTAAGGAACTTACTCATTAATACTCTGGAAGGAAGTTAAGTGTGTGGGAAGCGATGGGTGGCGGTACAGAGCTTGAGATAGTTGAGGAGTATGAAATTGAGGGGAGAAAGAGGTTCAGGATAAGGGTTAAGGGAACGAACATAATTCTTAACGTGACAGCTTCATCCCCTAATGAGGCCGCTGAGAAGGCTGCTGAGATTGCGAATAATCTAGGTCTAATCAGGAAAGCTGGTGGGGCCGCCGGGATTTGAACCCGGGACCACCAGCGCACCGGGATCTCGGGGTTGTCACCCCAGGCTGGCATCCTAGCCAAGCTAGACGACGGCCCCCACGTGCTCCATAGGTAACACTATCGCTTTACTTTTAAGTGTTTAATTTGAGGGTGTATTTAGGGTTGATTCCGTGGTCAGGTTATTTGTGGCTGTGGAGATCGAGAACCCACAGGTTCTTAACGAGGTCATGAAGGTTAAGGCCGAGGTTGCTTCCTGCAGCAGAGGGAGGGGGATAAAGGTTGTTGAGGATGAGAACGTTCACCTAACTCTCCGTTTCCTAGGAGAAGTGCCGGAACAGCTTGTTCAGGATGTGGTGGAGTGTCTTAAGCCCGCCTCCAGCTTCACGAAGTTCAGCATGCGTATTGCGGGCCTAGGCGCGTTCCCATCTAACGCGAGACCAAGAGTTATCTGGGTAGGGGTTGATGAAGGTGCCGAGGAGCTTAGGGCTTTAAGGAATGCTCTGGAACCTTGTCTGAGAAGGTACGGGAAGCCTGACAGAAACAGGTTCGTTCCCCACATAACTATTGCGAGGGTTAAGGGAAGCTATGACAGGACCTGCCTAGCGAACGTTTTCAGCGGCTACGGAGACCACGTATTCGGGACAAGCGGGGTATCCTCAATCAAGCTCAAGAAAAGTGTGTTAAGGCCTGAGGGCCCTATATATACGGATCTCGCAGTCATTACTCTCGAAGGCTGAGGGTTTTGACGATTCAGGAACTGCTGGATGAGGTGCTTAGGGAGATACGTCCCACTGAGGAGGAGATAGGGAAGGCGCTCAGTATCTATGAAGACATTAAGGAGGCCGTGCTTAAAGAGATAAATATCCCCTATCCCTTCAAGATCGAGCTTGAGGGTTCTGTAGCTAAAGGAACTGCTTTAAGCGGGGAGCTTGATCTCGACATATTCCTACTCATTAAATACCCTGAGATGGGGAAGGAGTGGATAATTAAGCATGTCGTGAACCCCTTAGTCAAAACACTCTCCAGCAGGTACAGAACCCAGTTAAGATATGCTTCACACCCGTACATACGGGTACTTTCCTCAGGCGTGGAGGCCGACATAGTTCCCGCGTACTGGGCCGCTACTGTGGAAGAAATAAAGACAGCCGTGGATAGGACACCATTCCACACGAGATACATTAAGAAATCCTTAACAGAAAGCCAGAAGGATGAGGCCAGGCTTCTGAAGAAGTTCTTTAAGGGTGTCGGTATATACGGCGCAGAGATAAGGGTGCAGGGATTCTCAGGCTACCTAAGCGAGCTGCTGATAGTGAAGTACGGGGACTTCCTCAACACCCTCAGAAATATAGGGAGGTGGAGGCTTAGGCAGGTTCTTACAGTAGGTGACGTAGATGAGGACCCGAAAACCCTTCGCCTCCTCTTCCGAGACCACCCACTAATAATTCCCGACCCTGTAGACCCTAGGAGGAATGCCGCCGCTGCAGTATCGCGAAGGTCCCTAGCCATAGCTATAGCGGCATCAACATTCTTCCTGAGGTCCCCAACCCGAAAATTCTTCTTCCCCAAACCAGAGACCCTTCCCCTGGAAGCTCTAGAGGAAACTCTTAGGAGGTCACGCAGAAGATTGCTCCTACTACTATACGGAATGAGGCCTGGAACCCCTCCAGACGTCTCCTGGGGGGAACTAAGGAAGGTCTCGAGAAAGGTCCTGAATATGCTTAAGGAACAGGGCTATGAAGTGATTGATTGGAGCGTGTGGAGTAATGATGAAGACCTTGCGGCCGCAGCCATAGATATTGATGAGGAAAGTGTTGAGAGGGAATATGAAGTTAGGGACGGCCCGAGAATTATTGGGCAGCCTGTAGTAAGCTTCATTTCCAAGTACCTGAACAGGGAGGATGCTCTGGGCCCATGGATCAGTCAGGAAGGCATCCCTAAAGTTCTTCTAGCGAGAAGGAGGAGCAACCCTGTAGAGGCACTTAAGGACTTAGGAAAAGAACTCTCCACCCCAGACCTTGAAGTTATTCAGGTAACCGATAGTCTAGAGGAGTTCCTCAGCAGAGTAGATGTTAAGGATAAGGGAAAAATTCTTCAGTGGCTGACTGAGGCAGTTGTTAAGACACCTTCCTGGCTTGGCGCTGTCAAAACCTCAGGCTCCGACAGGTAGGTCTTCAGAGGAGCCGTAATTCTTCCAAGAACCTTCACATCCTCCAGCCTCGGGGTCGATAAAGGCCTCCCGCAGTGGGGGCATCTCCCCTCAAGCCTCATAGAGAGCTCTGAAGGTGAAGGAACCCCAAAGCAGTCCTGACCAACTCTTTCGAACGTGAATATTATCGAGCCGCAACCCTTACATCTGTAGATTACGGGCATAACAACAAGCACCACAATAAAAATACGCGTTTTAGATACATAACATGTGAGCCTTAAATACTGCCTTCGTATTACCGTATTACCATGGTGAGTAACCAATATTACGCATCATTACGTAAGAAAATTCATTAGATGTAATACCGAAACTTTTTATAATAGTTAAAACTGTTTTAACTTCTCTTTGGAGAAAGCAATAAATTAATGCTTGAACCCTAGTTAGAGAGGTATTGAGTATGTCTAGGGATGTTATGATATGCGTGACCGGGATGCCCGGGGCTGGTAAGACATTGATAGCTCGCAGAATTGCTGAGTCCTTCTCAGCACCTCTTGTGAGTATGGGCGACGTTATGAGGGAGGAGGCTAGCAGGAGAGGTATAGGTCTTGACTTGGCGAGCATGATGAGGTTCGCTAAGAAGATACGCGAGGAGTACGGGGCTGCTGCGGTGGCTGAACTTGTTTACAGGAGAATTAAGTCCTTAAGCGGTGTGGTTGTTATTGACGGGATTAG
>Ga0164318_10004905_pt1 | contig 12926 bp, 11 predicted proteins | sample GuaBasSedimGuay9_FD_113734 | JGI IMG/M metagenome (GOLD analysis project Ga0164318, IMG submission 113734) | Subseafloor sediment microbial communities from Guaymas Basin, Gulf of California, Mexico - Guay9, Core 4571-4, 0-3 cm | ecosystem: Environmental > Aquatic > Marine > Hydrothermal vents... | reverse complement strand
TGACTTTTTGTTGGTCTATTTTAACAGCCCCTTGCTTAAGGTCACGCCGTGCTTGTGAAGTAGATGGTGCAATTTTACAATCTTGTAAGGCTTTAGCGATCCAAATCGGCCCTTCAAGCTCAAATTCTTCTATATCACTCGGCAGTTTACCCTTTGCATGTACCTTATTAAATTCAACTTTTGCACTTTTGGCGGCTTCTTCTCCGTGAAAACGTGCCGTGATCTCAATGGCAAGTGCTTCTTTGACTTTTTTGGGATGTTGAGAACCATCTCCTACACCGGATTTCAAAGCTTCTATCTCATTAAGAGACCGTGCACTCAACAGTTCATAATAGCGCCACATCAGATCATCAGAGATACTGAGTATTTTACCAAACATGTCATTGGGTTCATCTGCCACACCAATATAGTTGTTCAGGCTTTTACTCATTTTTTTAACACCGTCAAGCCCTTCAAGGATTGGCATCATTAACACGGCCTGCTCTTTACCGATCTCATAAACACGCTGAAGGTGACGTCCCATTAGCAGATTGAATTTCTGATCTGTTCCGCCCAATTCAATATCACTTTTAAGATGGACACTGTCATAGCCCTGAAGCAGGGGGTAAATAAATTCACTGATGGAGATCGCTATACCGCTTTTATAGCGTTTATCGAAATCATCACGTTCTAACATACGTGCAACATTATGCGTCGTCGTCAATTCCAACATTCCGGCTGCACCTAAGGGATTGATCCAGTCAGCATTGAAATAAACCGTTGTTTTTTCAGGGTCCAGGATTTTAAAGACCTGCTCTTTATAACTTTCGGCATTCTTGACAATCGCTTCGGGAAGCAGTTTTTTACGTGTCTCACTTTTGCCGGTTGGATCACCAATCTGCGCGGTAAAGTCACCAATAATAAACTGTACCGTTGCCCCATATTTTTGGAACGTCGCGAGCTTGTGTAACAAGACAGTATGACCAAGGTGAAGATCTGGAGCCGTTGGGTCAAATCCTGCTTTAACCGTATACGTCTCCCCTTTTTCAACATAGGCTCTCAAGAGTTTTTCAATACGTTCATCATCAATAATTTCTGCTGTTCCTCGTTGAATTTCTCGTAATGCTTCTTGTATCATTTTTACTTTATCCTTAATTGCTTCGGTACGCATCATCCGTGCGTATAAACTGTATGACTTTTATTTTTTGTTCTATTTTAGCGCGCAGGCGGTTAAGATCGGCTTCCGCACTGTGAAACTCGATCTCACAAAGCTGGATATGTTCCTCTTTTGCCTTACCTAGTTCAATACTGTTAATCTCAATACCCAATTTGGCTAAAAATGTTAAAAATCCGGCCAATGCACCTTTGGCATTTTGCATGCTCATAATAAGACGATAATGGAAAATATTCTGCTGTATCCAACGGATAAAGAGCATCGGTTCTTCCTCTTCGATCAATTGTGCAGCATGTCGGCACATTTTATGATGCACATGTGCTTTGCCTTTTTGTAAAAATGCGACGATCTCATCACCTGACTTTGGATGACAGCAGTAGTCAAATACCACATCTGAAACCGAATGGTTGGAAAAAGCCTCCAATGAGCCGAAAGTATAATGTTTTAGCTTGTAGCGATGCCCTGCCAAAAAAGTGCTCAAACGACCACTTTGACGAATATTTGCAATATAGTTGTGTAGATTTTCTTTGAGATTATCCAGGTCGATCGCCATTTTTGATCGGTTTTTATAGACCCCTTTCTCCTTCATCCATTCACTGATATATTTTGTCTTTTCATCCAAAATTGTTGCTATAATCAAGGTAGCACTCAGAGCATCAATGGTACGAATTCGCTGTGCACAGTTGCTTCGCATATTTGTTTTTGCCCGCGATGTCTTGACCGCATCGATCCATGTACAGCGCGGTATTTTCTCATCGCTCGCCTCTATTTTAACAATGTCTCCATTATTGAGCTCGGTCAACAAAGAAGTTTTTTCTTTATTAACAAGACAGCTTGCTGCACTGTTGCCGATCTCTGTATGCACAGCATAGGCAAAATCCAGAACGACGGCACCTCTTGGAAGTGTATACACCTTTCCTTTCGGAGAGAAAACACTTATATCTTCACTGAAGAGGTCATTTTTTATCAACTCATAAAAATCTTCAATCGACTCGTTCTGGTATTGAAGATTATGCAGCCACTCCAGATTAATGTTGCTGTTACCGCCACTTTTATATTTCCAGTGTGCCGCAACCCCAAGTTCCGCTGTTTCGTGCATCTCTTTGGTACGGATCTGCACCTCGATGATCGATGTATCGTCAAAGACTGTAGTATGCAGAGTCTGATACCCATTATCCTTGGCAATAGCGATATAGTCTTTAAAGCGAGAGCTCAACGGCTGAAAATTCAGATGAACCAAGCCAAGGACTTTATAACAATCTACCGGATTTTTCACCAGCACCCGTACAGCCAGTAGGTCAAGTATTTCATCGATACCGATCCCTTTGCGCTGCATTTTAAGATAGATGGAGTAGTGATGTTTCACTCTGTTAATAATCTTAAAACTATCAATCGGTATGCCATTTTTGACAAGCAGTTTGCTGATTCTCTGACTAAAGGCATTTAAACGTATCTTAATCGACGAGTAGTTTTCTTCAAGGTAATAGTTAATGGCTTTTTTCTCATCCGGAAACAGATAGCCGAAACTGAGGTCTTCAAGCAGATTTTTCATAAAAGAGATACCCAGTCGATGCGCCACAGGTGCGTATACAACTAATGTCTCTTCAGAAATACGCCGCTGTTTATCTGCCGGAAGCGCATCAAGCGTCAGCATATTATGCAGACGGTCACAAAGTTTGACAACCAATACCCGGACATCTTTGACGGAAGCCAGCAGCATCTTTCTAAAAGAGAGTGCTGATGCAACCAGTTTTTCATCTGAATTCGAAGGGATAAGCTCAGCATCACGAATGGAGTCAATTTTAGTCAGGCCTTCAACAAGATGGGCAACATCTACTCCATACTCCAGTGATATATCATCAATCGTTACTTCAGTGTCTTCAACCACGTCATGCAGGAGAGCCGAAACAATCATCGCTTCATCTGCCGTGATAGATGCGACAATTGATGCGACAAGAATTGGATGAATGACATAAGGCTCGCCACTTTTTCGATATTGATCCTGATGGGATTTTATGGAAAAATCGAGTGCTTTTTCCAGGGTCTTATTAGGAGGAGTTAAAGAGAACAGATAGCCGCAAGCGGCATCTACATCATGAATCTGTTCAATGGTACTTATATCAACTTGATTCAAAATGTCTCTTTAAGTGTAAATTTCAGTCTAGGATCGAGACTACTCTTTATCTCGAAATCCGCTAATTGTGATTAAACCTTCAGCAATCTCCATTAAAGCCAAATCAGCCGGCTTCATTTTTTTAATATCTACATTCAATTTGCTTTGCGCACCATTTTGAAGCTGCTTTGAACGTTTAGCGACAGCCAAGGCTAATTGGTAACGGTCAAGATCCCCATTTTTCAGTGCTTTAGCAGTCAATTCTTCCACTCTCATCTATCTATCCTTTATTTATTATTTCACAATCGAACAATTGCTCAAGTCACCCTGGATAATTTCCAAAAGGTTACCGGCTTTAAACATATCACAGACGACAATTGGTAACTTATTATCTTTTGCCAAAGCAATAGATGTGTCATCCATTACTTTAATATGCTCATTCAGTGCTTGATCATACGTCAGTACCTCAAGCTTGACTGCATCATCAAATTTGTTTGGATCTTTGTCATAAACACCATCTACTTTTGTCGCCTTGATGATGACTTCCGCCCCGATCTCTACCGCTCGCAGTGTCGCTGCAGTATCGGTCGTAAAAAACGGATTACCCGTTCCCGCAGCAAAAATAACCACACGCCCTTTTTCAAGGTGACGCACGGCACGGCGCTGAATGTACGGTTCTGCGATCTGTTCCATTTTAATCGCTGTCTGAACGCGAACTTTCATGCCGGCATGTTCACACGCTTCTTGCATCGCAACCGCATTGATTACCGTTGCGAGCATTCCCATATAGTCCCCAGCGGTACGACGGATAATACCACCCTGCGCCGCAGTCACACCACGAATAATATTTCCGCCGCCGATCACCAGACCGACTTCGACATCGGCATCGACCAAAGATTTAATCTCAAGGGCAATATAATTTAAAATTTGAGTGTCTATACCATGACCATTATCACCAGCGAGCGCTTCACCGGAAAACTTCACCAAAACACGTTTTTTGTCCATGTAGCACCCTTTTAAAATCAATAGTTAAAATCCAGGGATTATACTTAAGTTTTGCTTTGGATAATATTATCCTTTTATCAAGATTATCACCTCTTAAAGTTAATTTTAATCATGAATATAGAATACTAAAAAAGGATTTCTATATACTCTATCGAAAAAGGGTTGTCATGTTTAAAAAACACATCGTAGCCATCGTAGTCTCCAGCATTATCCTACTATTGATGTATATTGCTTATGCATTTATCAGCAAAGATGACATTATGCTTATGATCCAGAATCAGATAGAAAAAAACTTTCATCAAAAAGTGGAATTTAGTAACGTCACTCTTTCTGTTCTGCCCTCTTTAAAAGTAGAAATCGATGATCTCGCTCTGTATGAAAATGCGTTCAAGACAGTTGAAGTCAAAAAGCTTATTCTCAATCTTAACATCGATACCTTGATGGAAAAGAGACTAGTCATTGAATCCATTGAGCTTGTAAGCCCAACCGTTACGATCATTCCTTCTACTGCGGCATCTGAAAAAAGTACCGATTCAAATCAATCCTTTGATCCGGAGCAACTCCAAGTCTTAAAAAAATTAACGATACGTGACGGAACAATCCTTTACAACAATCAATATCGTCTCAATAGAATCGATACCGAACTTGATATCACCCCCCAGATGATTACAATAGCCAAATTTAAAGCAACGCTCGGCCAAAATCATTTAAGCACCGTGTTAAGCGGCTTAATTAACATCCAGGATGAGCGTCTTTCTCTTAATCTTGCCGTAAAAACCAATTCACTTAAAACACTCTTGCAGCAGTTTGATGTCAACCTAAGTGACCAAAAAAAATCCCTAGAAAATTTTAAATTTTCCGGTGCGATCAAGGCTGATAAGAACAGTTTTCTTCTAAAGAACGTCAAAGTTGCCCTGGACGACACCCATGTTGACTTTGAAGCTGTCATCAAAGACTACAACCTCTCTACTATGGCATTTAGAACTACCATTGACAAGATTGATCTTAATAGATATCTGCCCACCGATGCCAACAATACACAGCGTTCTCAAGCAGAAGAAGAAGCTGAACCGGCCGAAGACCTGGCACCGTTGATTGAGATGGTCACAAGACTACGCATCTCAAATTCTGTCAAGATAGCATCACTAAAAATTAAAAACTACGAACTCTCAGATATCTTTTTAAAGGGAAAAATAGCCGATGGTAAAGTCAATATAAATCCGGTAACCTTTAAAATTTACGACGGAAAATTTGAAGGCAGTATCGCGGTTGATCTGTCAGATGATGAGCCGAAATTTAACATAAAGTACAAAATCAAACAGGCTGATATTGAACAGATATTTAAACAACGCAAGGTACCTGAATTACTATCAGGCAGAGTTAACCTCCTTTCACGCATTACGACCAGGGGTAATAATGTTGAGAGTCTCCTTGAAAATGCAGAGGCCGATATCGCCCTTTTCGGCGAAGACCTTCTATTTAAAAAGTATGATATAGACAGAGCGTTAGTGGGATTTGACAAAGTGACAAGTTTTGATATGATCGATCTCGCCGGCGTCGTAGCCGGTCCACTGGGCATCATCTTGGTCAACACGTATGATGCCTATGAGATGAAAGCCGATCTGGATAAAGGCGGCCAGACCAAGATAGTTAAACTGATGGCCTCCTGGAAAATAAAAAACCTTGTGGCATCCGCAAGAGATGTTGCCATTAAAACTCCAAAAAATCGTATAGCAATCAAAGGAGATATCGACCTTAAAGAAGCCCGTATCCAAAGGCTCTATATTGGAATCCTTAATAAAAAAGGGTGTGCCAAATACCTCCAGAAGATTCGTACCCTGAATGACGGTTCCATTGTCGCCGATAATAAAGTGGGAGTTATCACCACGCCATTCAAGAAACTATTCGATACGGACGAAGATTGCCGTGTATTTTACAAGGGAAGAATAAAATAAAATTTCAAAAAATATTCTTCAAAGTTTTTTTAAAGATAAAGCGCTCTATAATTAAAATATAACCTTAAGAGAAGGAGGCAAGATGTTTGAAACGATCGCATTTGGACTTATTTCTACATGCATTAACTTTATTTTTGATACAGCAATTTTGAGAACATCGACTATAGAGATAGATGGTTCGCCAAACTGGTATGAAAAACAGGGTGAGCCGAAGGCATTTTATGTCTCCTCTTTCTGTGATGGAGATATTGATGCAGTTGACTGCGCAAAAGAGGGTGCAAAAAAGGAAATTATTATCATTATTGAAGATGCCTTTGATCAGGCGGTTGAGACAAGTTTTCAAAATTACAAAGGAAAGGAGCGAAGTTTTATAGAAAAAATGCAAAAAGACAAAGACCTTCCGCTGTTTGTAAAAAGAAACATCAAATTTCAAAATCTCAAGTATGACAAAGAGCTGCAAAGGGCTTTTGCAAGAGGATACATTACTTACGCTGCATTGGAGGAGTATGAGAAAGACCGAATCGGAAAAGTAAAAATGGAGGTACTTGACTATCATTATGAAGAGATGATGGAAGAGCTGGATGACGAAACGCTTGAGAAAGCATTATAAATACAAAGGAAAAATTATGAAAAAAAGTCTATTATTATCACTATTGGCAGCAACGGCAATCACATTCACAGGATGTGCGGACAAATCACCTCAAAGTGTTGCAGAGCAGCAGAAACAAGCACAGATTGAAGCGAATAACAACCTGCCTTCATGGGTAATGGATCCTAAAGTGGAAGGTGGAATTTCTGCTGTCGGTGTAGCCGGATACAGTAAACATGGTATGCAGATCATGCTTCCGCAAGCAGAGATGGATGGTCGAGCGAAACTTGCAGGACAAATACAGACCGTTGTTTCACGCGTTCAAAAACAGGCAATGCGCCATAATAAAATAAATGAACTTGATGACCTTGAAAAAGTTTTTAAACAGGCATCAAAAGAGGTTATCAAGAAAATGCCGCTCTCCGGTGCCAGAAAAATGAATCAGTTCCAATCATCTGACGGTACGTTTTATGTCTTGATGGTTATTGAAAAACGTGAAGTTTCCCGTCATCTTAATGATATGAAATCGACCTATCAAGATCATATGAAAGAGGCTCAAATGACGCGTGAAAGCCTTGATCAGGGTATGCAAGTACTAGATGACATGATGAAAGAGCTTGATGAAGAGATGAAATAATGCCAGGAAGAATAGCTACTATTCTTCTTTTTGCATTCCTTTCCCTCTCAATCAACGGCTGTAGTAACAAGACAGAGCAAAAAGCATCTGCCCAAACGTGTCCGGGTGTACAGCCTCCGGACTGGGTCAATGACTCTTTTGTCGGGATTTCCCGTGTCACTGCGAGTGGTAACAGGAGTGATCAGCGAAAAATTGCACTGCAAAGGGCAATTGTTGATCTACTGATGACAAAAGGAAATGTTACCGGAAGTGCCGTGATATCGATGGAGAAAAACTTGTCTGTCAAAAATGAAGATGAAATATTACGTAAGCATTTTCAAGAGAACTCCGTCATGAATGTGACGTATAAAGCCATGAAATATGATATAAAAGTAACTGATATCTGGCGAGATCCCTGTACGAAAGAGCTCTATGTAAAGATTGAGGAAAATTAAATGAAAAAAGTACTTTTACTTCTTATCCCTCTTATTAGCCTGGCATCCGACATAGAAGATATTCAAAAATCTATGATGATCAATTATCTTGAACATGTCGAAAATATCGAAACGATTCACAAAGAGAATGTTGATATCGTAAGGCAAAATGCCATTTACTATACGAATATTGTCCGGTCAGCTCAAAAATACTATAGCGGTTTTGTGGCAAAAGAGTGGGGAGACGAAAACATCAAACTCTCTTCGAAAAAAGTGTTTACACAATACTCCAAGGACATGAAAGAGCGGGAGAATATTGATTTTGAAAAAGGGGTAGTCACCCTCGAAATCGTCACAGATCTCGATACCAATACTTCTGTTGATCATTTCAATAGCAAGTTGGAAGCACTGCAGGACGAAAGTACGCAGCAGGCCCTGAAAAAAGATCCTGTAGCCGCACTTTCAATTAAATACATGGAAGAAAAAAAGATAGCGAAACCTGTCGTTGCAGCAGAACCAAAATCTGATCTTCTGCTACAAGGTCTTGTCAAGCAACAGGCCATTAAACCTGAACAGATCAAAGAGAAGGTGATCACACTTAAAGACGGTAAAAAGAAAAAGATCGTCTCCGTCGAGATACCGATGGTACCAAATCACCTTGAAAAACGGGCTGCGCGCTATAAGAAGGATGTTGCTGAAAATGGGAAAAAATATCGCGTATCTCCCTCTTATGTTTTCGGAACGATGCAAACAGAAAGCTATTTTAATCCGCTTGCCGTCTCTTATGTTCCGGCATACGGTCTAATGCAAATTGTTCCAACAACCGCCGGTGTTGATGCCTATGAAGCACTCTATGGTAAAAAGCGAGTCGTCCCGCCGCCTTATCTGTATGATCCTTCCAAAAATATCAAGTTGGGAACTAAATACATCCAGATTATTCGCGAACGCTATCTTAAAGGAGTAACCAACGAGACAAGCCTTGATTATTGTACTGCTACCGCATACAATGCCGGAATTGGCTCACTCTACCGATCATTTACCGGAAGCAAACGCGGTAGAAAGGAAGCGGTTGCCAAGATTAACGCTATGACACCGGATGAAGTTTATACGCATCTTCGTACATCACCGAAATTGACAAAAGAAGCACGAAACTATGTCAAAAGAATTAGAGATCATCGTGCCAACTTTAAGATGTGGGATACGCAGTAAAATGATATCAAGGTAAATTATGAGGAACACAACGTCACTTAGAAGAGGATCAATACTATCATCAGTGGTATTATTAATCATTGCATCAGTTGTGTTCCTCTCTCTGATCGTATTCTATACGCTTGAAAACAAACCGCAATGGACAGCATCAGATCATCAGAAGGTCTACAATGTTTATGCGGTACGTACAGAAACAGAACTGTCTATTTTAAAACTTGACAGCAGCCGTCAGGCATCTAAAGTAAAAGCATCTTCTTATCTCAAAGATGCTATTTCTGCGCAGGCGATGGAACAGATAAAAATTTCATACGTATGGGAAACATTGGATCCTGAAACCAAACTTCTCATTGAAAAATCCTTGTCCTATATTTTAGAAAAGTTAAGATTCAAACAGCTTTCTGAACAGAGTATTTACATCGATTTTCCGACCATGAAACTCCATAGCCTTTATAGTCTGCAGAGTAGTGAGTTTGATACTGTTCTACATAATATTTATGAAATGATAAACAAGGTTGTTTTAGTGCAACTGGAAGAAGATGAAGAAGAACTTGTTGAAATTGAAGACGATGGAGGATATAATTATGAAGATAAAGTGGCACCATAGCATTTTTATTTTAGTGGCCGGCCTATTACTGGCAACACCCCTCTCAGCTGAAAAAGTTGTTATCAAGACAGCAACAGTCAATCGGATGCTGCATGCAGATAAAAGTATTGATGAGCTTAAAGCACTGGCAATACAAAAAGCAAAGTATGAAGCAGCAAAAGAGATCTTCGGAGAACTGTTGCTTTCAGAAACAGTCATGGCCAATGGCAAGATAATTGAGGAAATGGTCCGTGAAAAATCCGGAGGGGTTATCCACATCAGAGGGGAACCTCAGTTTGCCAATGGAAAAAATCTTGGAGACGTACAAGTAACGATCGAAGCATATGCGACCGATGAAGACATTAAAGATACGACGCCGCAGCCCATTGTTCTCAACAATTTTACCTATACCAATGATGATGTACCTATCAAAAAGCTAAAAGCACTGGCAGAAGATGCCTATATTATGGAAGCACTGGCCACTAAAAAGCCTTCTATCCGTTATGCATCCCCAGAAGCAGTACGCAAACAGGCCGTCAGCATTGAGCTGACTAAAATGGATTTTGATATCGATACTTTCACCTATACGATGTCTGGAAAAATAGAATATATTCCTGCATTTTTGCGTCACTCAGATATGATTAAAACTGATTCTCTTGAAAAGAGGTTTCAAAAAGATGAAGCGTCTATACCTATTGCCAAACCAGCCAGAAAAAAAGGTTTTTATGGTCTCTGGAGCGGATACATCATGCGTTCAAACGGCAGCAGCACTTCTGTCGAGATAGAGATCACCGGGACCGGAGAAAGTACGATAGCCTACCCTTCACTCTTTTGCGGCGGAGACCTCCTGGTACAAACTAAAAGGACGCGAAGGGTCGAATTTAAAGAGACACTAACCTACGGACAGGATAACTGCACCGATAAGCTGCAAATCGTTTTGAGAAAAATCGATGACGATCAGCTTGAATATCGAGAGTTTGATTCTGCTCAAAAAGAGAGGGGAAAAGGGACACTTTATCGGGAAGAAATGAACGATTGAAAATTTGGAAAAGAAAAAAGCAAACGGCAAAAAATATCAACAGGCTATCCGTTCTATCGGCAGGCATTTGGTAAGAGTTATCTGGAATATGATCCAGCAGGATAGAGCTTATGTAATCAAGTGATGTAGAGCCATTTTTCAGGGAAAATTCTGGAGGAATGTTCAAGCGTTGAAAATACACTTTTCGACTTGTGTTACATTTATACTCAATTGCTTTAAAGTAAACATTCAACACCTGACCCGTATCTATAGGCCTCTATATGAGTAAAACTATTGTAGAAGAACATTGCAACGGTATACTGAGTGTTGTAAACAGCGTAGACGGTGCAATCTTTAAAATTATCCTGAAAAATCCTACTAGTGTTTTTCATCGAAAAAACGCTGAGATACCTCTATGATTTTTTTAATGCCTATCGGCTTATACCTTTCTCTTTATCAATTTCTTTCTAATACTCCCATTTTTAACGTTATCTAAATAAAAATTTAGCTATTTTAAACTTATATAAAATATAAATATAAAATATAAAATTATTAATAGAGATTAAAATTATTAAGGCGTTCAATGGCAATTAAGAAGTATCGAAAAGAGTTAAACCGCGAAGAGCTTCTTCGTGCAGTCCTAAGTTCTATGACAGAAATTGGTCAAGAAAATGATCGAGAACATATCATATTATTGATTGAAAAATTACTTGGAAAAGTTTTAACGGCAGAATGGGCTACATTATGGTTTATTGATAAGAAAAAAAATGTATTTTATTCACAAATTTCTGGTGAAGAGAAAGCGATAACCGTCCCCTTAAAAGAAGGACTTTTATTTAAGGGATATACTGAAAAAGAGCCTTTTTACAGTAATTATGTCGTGCTCGATGATAAAGATTTTTTACCGAAGGTAGACAATGCTCGTGATTTTGAAATAGGAAATATGATCGTGCTTCCTGTTGTCAATGAAGATAACGAAGTCTTAGCTGTTTGTCAGGCAATGACAGATAAAAAACATTTACAGACATTTACAAAAAATGATATAGCATTATTTCTATCTATCCAAAATTTTATCATTAAGATGTTATCCATGCATCAGAAGACTCACGTAAAGAAGAAGACTCAAAATAATGCGGAGAAGCTGGAGTCTTTGATTACGGATATTCAAAAAGATTATCAGATTGAATTATTAAAAGGTATGAGCAATTCCATTAAAAAGATTCCGAACTTAATTAAAAAGTTGCGTTCTGGTAAGAAAGAGAAACGTTCATGGTCATATTTAGAGAGTGCCATTCAAAGTATTGACTTAAGATTAAAGATTATGAATGATGTACTTGACCCACATACAACGGACAAAAATACGTTAAATGAGGTTGAAGTGAAGCCCATTCAGGAATTTAACTTAATCAGTAGTGTATTTAAAGATGAAATTAAAGAGAAAAATATTTATTTTCAACAGTTTATCGATCCAAATATACCCGAAAAACTTTTATTAGATATAGAACATATAAAAGAAGTTTTATATATTCTCCTAAACAATGCACTGGATGCTGCTCCAAAAAATAGCATTTTAAAGTGTAATATTTTTCTTAATCACACGAAAGATGCTATTACTTTTTCTGTGACTGATGCAGGAATGCAGATCAGCGAGGAAGAACAGATAGTATTGCTTGATCCACAGAGGAATCATAGTTTAACGATTCCACGTAAAAAAGGCATAAATATATGCTTGCATAAATGTAAAATACTTGGCAGTCAATTATTCATACAAAGTAATCAGGAAGAGACATCTTTTGTTTTTTCAATATCTTTAAATAAAACTTCTTCCACTCTATTTTATGATAGAGATGCCCTTAGTATACCGATAATTATATCATCGGGTGAGCCATACACGGCGCAGTTAATACGTTATTTGGAAGCATTTCAAATAGATAAAGCATCTATCTCTGTTCTTAAACCGGATGAATTGACAGAGATGAAATCTGCAAGACTTATTTTCTGTATGACAAAGGATATGAATATTTCAATGATACAAAAATTACTCGATCAGGGTAACATTTTTGTTTTTCTTGACAGCAATAAAGCAGACATATTAATGGATAAGCTTGATGGACTTATGTACAAATTGGATGTAATATTTTCACCGATAGAAATCCATGAACTGCTTTTGTACAAACCGGTACAGATCAATCCATTGGCTAAAAAGCTACTACTTTTAGATGGATATGAAACGTTAAAAGCATTTATCGTG
>Ga0164318_10004902_pt1 | contig 12927 bp, 12 predicted proteins | sample GuaBasSedimGuay9_FD_113734 | JGI IMG/M metagenome (GOLD analysis project Ga0164318, IMG submission 113734) | Subseafloor sediment microbial communities from Guaymas Basin, Gulf of California, Mexico - Guay9, Core 4571-4, 0-3 cm | ecosystem: Environmental > Aquatic > Marine > Hydrothermal vents... | reverse complement strand
TCGGCCAGGACGGTGTACTGGCGGCCATCGTCCACCGTTGGCGGAGTGACGTCAATGCGGAGTCGCTCCGCCAAAGCCGTCACCGCTGCTTCGTCCTCGATGGGGATGCCGCGTTGCAACGCCGCCCAGGTCACGGCGCGGTACATCACGCCGGTGTCGAAGTAGAGATAGCCCAGATGCCGGGCGAGCAGCTCGCCGATAGTGCTCTTGCCCGAGGCAGCCGGCCCGTCAATGGCAATCGTAGATGGTTTCAGCCTCGTTTCCTGCTCCTTCGCGGTTTCCGCACCGCCGAGCGTAGGGCTTTCACCTCCGCGTCGCTCAGCCTCCGCCACTGTCCCGGCTTCAGATCCCCCAGACGCAGCGGCCCGATGCGCACGCGGATGAGCCGTTGCACGGGGTGGCCCAGCATCGCCGCCACGCGCCGGACCTGCCGCTTGCGTCCCTCGCGCAAGACCACGCGCAGCCAGGTGCGGCCCTTCTCCCGTCCCGTGATCGTCACCTCGGCCGGGGCTGTACGCCGCCCATCAAGGAACACGCCACGCCGCCACTTTCGCAGTGTCGCCTTATCCGGCTCCCCCTCGACCAAAACGCGGTATTCTCTCTCGTGGCCGAAGCGTGGATGCGTGAGCCGGTGGGTCAGGTCGCCGTCGTCGGTGAGAAGGATCAGCCCCTCGCTCCGCAGGTCCAACCGCCCCACCGGAAAGAGATGGCCCGGCAGCGGCACCAGGTCCCGCACCGTGGGCAGGCTGCCCGAACCGTCTCCCTCGTCGGATAGGACGCCGCGAGGTTTGTGGAGAGCGATGTAAGTGTGGCGGCGCTTCACCCGCACCGGCTCCCCATCCACAGTGATACGGTCGCAGTCAGGGTCGGCCTTCTGCCCCAGTTGAGCCACCTGCCCGTTGATCGCGACCCGTCCCTGGCGGATCAATTCCTCGCAGGCCCGGCGCGAACCGAAGCCCGCGCGAGCCAGTATCTTCTGCAATCGCTCTTCCATACAGCGTGGCTCCAGGAGGTCGGCGGGTAACCACTCAGCCGCTCCACCAGATTCGAGATCGGACGCAGATTAACGCAGATTTCCGCAGAGCAAATTCAAAAATCAGCGTTTGGCAGCGTTCGTCTGCGTCCCAAAAGCGTGTTTTGAGGTCCTATCTGAGACCGGCTGAATAGTTAGGTCGGTGGTATTATAACGCAGGTGGAGGGAAGAGGCAAAACAAGGGCGCACTGGTGATCGCCGAGGCGGATACCTACGGCTCCGACGGGCAGAAACTGTTTACCGATGATTTGTTGCCGGGAACCCGTCGTGGTAGAATAAATATATAAATCGCGAGGAGTATTGCCGCAAGTGGCGGAACATCTATCAACACCTGCTCCTGTGGCTCCTCTACTCTCGCACCCAGGACCTGGTCTTCAAAGGCGGCACGGCCTTGCGGCTGGTCTACGGCGGCAACCGCTACTCGGAGGACCTGGACTTCAACGGGCCGGACGACGTCGCCGCGCTGGAGGCCCTTGTCCACAGGAATCCGCGACAAAGTCGTTACGGCCTCACCCACAACCTGGGCGGGATGCCGTATATGAACATTTGCAGCGTCGCCATCGTCGGGCGGTACGGGGATTAGACCTTGCCGGGGTATGTAGGGACGCCTCCCGGCAAGCGACTAGCCAACTTGCCCCTTCCGTTGTACAATAGAATGCACGATGCCCACGCCGGTCATGCACCTGACCCTGGCCGAGGAAATCCTGCACGGGGACGCTCTCGCTCCCGCCGTCCGCCGCCTGCTGATCCAGCAGCGCGGCCCCTTCCTACTGGGCCACACCGCACCCGACGTCCAGACCATCAGCGGGCAACGCCGTGACGAGACGCATTTCTACACCATCCCGCGTACCACCGACCGCCCGGCCCACGAAACGCTGTTCGCCACCTACCCGGTGCTCGCCTGCGCGGAGGCGCTCCTGCCGGCGCAGGCCGCTTTCATCGCCGGCTACATCGCCCACCTGCTGCTGGATGAACTCTGGCTCACCGACATCTTCCTGCGCTACTTCTGGCAGGAGTGGGGCACCCGGTGCGAGCGGCTGTTCCTGCACAACGTCCTGCGCACCTGGATGGACCGCGAAGACCAGCAACGGCTCGATGGCAGCGTGGCCGCCGTGCTGCGAGAGGCCGAGCCCCAGGGCTGGCTGCCCTTCGTCAGCGATGAGCACCTGCGAGCATGGCGCGATTGGCTGATCGAGCAACTCGGCCCGGGACGAAGCGTGCAGACGGCCGAGGTCTTCGCCCGGCGGATGGGAGTATCGGTGGTGGAAGTGGAGGCAGTGCTGAGTTCACCGCAACAGATGGAAGAGCGGGTCTTCCGCCACATCCCACGGGCTGCGCTGCAATCCTTTCACGACGTCGGCTACGTGCGCAGTGTGGCACTGATCAACTGGTACATCAAAGGCACCAGTGACAGATAAGCGAGGAGATTTCCCCCATGAACATTCTGGTCACCGGAGGCGCCGGTTACATCGGCAGCGTCGTCGCCGATGAATTACTGAAGGCCGGCCACACCGTCACCGTCTACGATAGTCTGGTTCGCGGCCACCGTGCCGCTGTGCCCAAGGGGGCCCGCTTCGTCCAGGGGGACGTTCTGGATCACGTCGCCTTGAACCGGATGATGGCAGGGGACCATTTCGACGCGGTAATGCACTTCGCCGCCTTCATCGAGGCGGGGGAATCTATGCGGGAGCCCGGCCGCTTCTTTCGCAACAACGTCGCCGGCAGCCTGAACCTGATTGAGGCGACCGTCGCCCACTCCATCCCCCGCTTTGTCTTCTCCTCCACTGCTGCCGTCTACGCCAGCAAGGACACGCCATTGACGGAGGAGGACCCCCTGGGACCGGCCAGCGTCTACGGGCAGACCAAGTTGATGATCGAGCAAATGCTGGGCTGGTATCACCGCATCCACGGTCTGCGCTACGCGGCACTCCGCTACTTCAACGCCGCCGGAGCCACACCCGAACGGGGGGAGGATCACCGGCCCGAGACCCACCTGATCCCCAACATCCTCCGTGTTGCTCTGGGCCAGCGGGACCGTTTCACCCTCTTCGGCAATGACTACCCCACCCCCGACGGTACCTGCATCCGCGATTACATCCACGTGCTGGACCTGGCCTCGGCCCATTTGCTGGCGCTGGAGGCACTGGACGAGCGGGAGGAGATGGTCTACAGCCTGGGCAATGGGGCCGGATATTCCAACCTCCAGGTGCTGGAGACGGCCCGCCAGGTGACCGGTCACCCCATCCCAACGAAGATTGCCCCCCGCCGCCCTGGTGATGCCCCGGTGCTTGTGGCCGACGCCTCTCGCATCCGACAGGAACTGGGATGGGAGCCGCAGTACCCCGACCTGCGAACCATCGTCGAGCACGCCTGGGAATGGCACCGCACGCACCCCCACGGGTACGGGGATTAGGAGTGGGATGAAGTGGACGCTCTGAGACGCCTACTTTCGCTCACCCTCTGGCTGCTGCTCATCGCCTTCCTGACGGTCGCTTGCACCGCCGGAGGCGGGACGGAAACCGCCGGCACCGCCAGCCCCGTAGCAACACCCCCGCCCCCCACGCCGACCCCCCTGCCGGACGACGCGACGACCGGAGCCCGCATTCGTGCCCGGGGGTACTTGATCGTCGGTGTGCGCTACGATCTGCAACCCTTCGGCTACATCACCGATGAGGGGGAGGTGGCCGGCTTCGACGTGGACCTGGGGCGCGAGTTGGCCCGCCGCTGGCTGGGGGATGCCGAGGCCGTCCAATTCCGCCAGGTGCGCTCCGATACCGCCATCGAGCACCTCCTGGCCGGCGACGTGGACATCGTCATCGCGGCCCTTACCCATACGCAGGATCGGGAAGCGGGGGCCGATTTCAGCCTGCCGTACTTCATAGACGGCCAGGCGCTGCTGGTGCGCGCAGCCGACGCAACTGCCATCGGTGGCCCGATGGATTTAGAGGGGCGACCGGTGGGGGTCGTGGCGTGGGGGGAAGCACCCGAGGCGTTGAGAGCCGCAGTCCCGTTCACCCCCACGCTCCAATTTTACGACCGCTTCGACGCAGCGGTGGCGGCGCTGGGCCGAGGGGAAGTGGACGCCGTGGCCGACCTGCGCCGCCGCCTTTTCTGGGGGAGGCGCATGCTTGCCGATATGGAGACGGACATCGTCGGGCAATACACGGCGGCTCCGCTGGCGCTTGCCTTCCCGCAAAAGGATCCCTTCTTCGCCGACCTGGTCAACCTGACCTTCCAGGAGATGATCGCTGATGGCACCTACGCGGAATTGTACGCCCGCTGGTTCGCGCCGGAGTCACCGCCGGTAGTTGAGCATTGGCCCGGCGATGAGGTCCCCACCCTGACAGACACTCCCGCCGTGGTGGACGTGCCCGACACCATCGCCGCCATCCAGTCGCGGGGCCGGCTGGCCGTGGCGGTGGCATCCGACCGCGCCCCCTTCGCCTACGCGGACACAACCGGCGCGCCGGCCGGCTACGAGGTCGGTCTAGTACTGCTGATGGCCGAGCGCTGGCTGGGTGACGTCACGGCGGCGGACTTTACACTCGTGCCGGCCGAGACGGGGAAGCAGATGCTGCGCACCGGTCAGGCCGACCTGCTGGTGGGCGGGTTGCCCCACACCCGCGCTGCCGAGTTGGAACTGGACTTCAGCCTGACGACCTACGTGGCGGGTGAGGGACTGCTGGTGCGGGCGGGGACGCCGATAACCGACGTGACGAGCCTGAACGGGCAGCAGGTAGCGGTAGTCGAGGGGAGCGGGAGCAGGGAAGTGCTGCTCGCGGCGGCACGGGAGGCGGGCGTTTCGCTGACGGTGCTGCCACGGCCGACGTTGGAGGCCGCCATCGCGCTGCTGGAAGAGGGATACGTGGTGGCAGTGGCTGGCGAGCGGGCCGACCTGCTGGGACCGGCCTACGCCACACCGGGCCTGGGCGTGCTCCCGTTGCGGCTGACCCAGGTGCCGTTGGCGCTGGGGCTTCCCCCAGGTGACTCCGCCTTCCGTGACCTGGTCAACCTGACATTGCAGGCAATGAAAGCGGAAGGGCAGTTCGACGCCCTCTACGCCACCTGGTTCGACGACGCCCCCCCTGCACTGGAGGCCTGGCCTGGCGCGCCCTACCGGGCCCTGAGGCTGGAGATCACCGCGCCGGAAGAAGCCGCGCCGCCGTAATCAGTTTTATCCTCACTCCGTTGTAGTCTCCGCTTCCTGGCGGGGCCGGAAGCGTCGTATATCCTTGACAGGCACCTTAATCTGGTGCCGGCACTTGGGACAGTCCACGGCGTAGTGTTTGGCCTGAGTCCGCTCCACTTCCTCTAATGCGGCCGCCACTGCCTCACGACTCAGAGTGAACATATAGCCGCAGCGCTGACACCTGACTTGCATCGTTCTATCCTCCCTGTTCCCGGTTATTCCCACGTTCCTATTGTAGCCCGCTTGGGTCGAGTGGGCAAGGTGATGCTGCCGCCGCCAGACGCTCGGCGTGGGAGGCGACAGCGATGCCTACCAGAATCAACGCCCCACCGACCACAGCCCAGAGCGACGGCTGCTCCTTCAATAACCACCACGCCAGCAGCGTGGAGCCGATTGGTTCCCCCAGCGTGGCGATAGTGACGTAAGTCGCCGAGAGATAGCGCAGCGCCCAGTTCAGTGACGAATGGCCCAGAATCTGCGGTCCTAACGCCATCAGCAGCAGCGAAACCCAGGTCTGGGTTCGCTGAGGGATCCTGGGGAAGCCAGAGAGTAGCATAGCGATCATTAAGACCAGGGCGGCGGTGCCGTAGACAGGGAACACGTAGGCCAGGAGTGAAAGCCGTGCTCGCAGCCGTCGCCCGATGAGGAAATAGCCTGCGCCCGCCATTGCGCCCATCAGTGCCAGCACGTCGCCCCATAACCGATGGGTGCCCTCCTCCAGGTCGCCCAGGCCGATGATTGCGCTTCCGGCCATAGTTATGAGGAGCGCCAAGGTCATCTCTCGCGATAGTCGCTCGCGTAGCAATAGATGGGAGGCCAGCCCGACGAAAATCGGGCTGGTTGACACGAATACGACGGATGCCGCCACCGAGGTGTAGGCCAGCGATGTGATCCAGGTGGCGAAGTGGAGCGCGAGCAACAGACCGGAAGCCAGAGCACTGCCCCACTCGCGGCGTGTCAGCGCACGCAACTCAGAGCGACACCTGAGCAACACAAGCGGGGTCAGCACGAGAGTCGCCAACGTCAGGCGCCAGGCGGCAACGACCAGGGAGTGGGCCTCGGCCTGAGCCAGGCGGATAAGGATGGCGGCCGTGGAGACGGTTATCACTCCCAACCCCACACCCAGATACGGGCGAAAATCTCTATCGTGATCGGAGGGATGAATTATCATTATGCTCCTGTTGATCGAGTTTCGAGGCGCGACAGGTGCTTGACAAAGATTCAAATCTGATTACAATGAAGACTGTCTCTTGAACAACCGACTTTGCCAATGGTCGGTGAGTCAAAATCATCATAACTATGGAGGCAAAAAATGGCATACGTAATCACCAGTAAGTGCGAGCGTTGTGGTTCTTGCGCGGAGGTCTGCCCATCCGATGCTATCTTCTTCGTCGAAGATGACCCCGATTGGCCGACCTATTACATCTACCCTGAGAACTGCATAGATTGCGCGGCCTGCGAGGCAGAGTGTGAACAAGAAGCCATTTACTTCGAGGATGACGTGCCCGATGAGTACGCAGACGCCATCCAGAAGAACATTGATTTCTTCGAAAGCGGGCCGGGCAAAGACCTCGTGTAGTTCGTAATACAACGCAATGGACGGAGGGCCGGTGCCACTACCCCTAGTGGAACCGGCCTTGCCGTATCAGGTGGCTAGGAGAGACTTATGGCCCGCTATCGGGGCGCATTGTTGGGGATGGTTGTGCTGACACTGGGCATCGTCGGGTTGTCAGTCCCCTCACCTCGTACCCTGCAACTCTGGCCCGACCGCAACGCAGGCGTGACATCTGGGCTATTGGAGGGTGTATCGGCCCCCATTGACCTGCAGATGCTTCCCTTCGGCGTATGCCACACCGACACCGGTGGTGTTGTGCAGGCACGCACCTACCTGCACTTCCCGCTCGACGTGTTCCCACCGGGTACTGAAATACTGCATGCCACGTTGTACGTGTACGTGGACGGCGTCTCGGACACGGGAGAGGCGACATTCGGTACGTATCGCGTCCTCGAACCGTGGGGAGAGGATGGCTGGGGCAGTGATCCGGCCGCCTGGCCCGCGCTCCTCACTGCGCCCATCGCTGTTACGGCAGCCCGCTTCGACGTGGTGACCCCGACGCTGCCGGGATCTGCCCCCGTATCCACCCCCACGTCGACCCTGGCGCCGGCTGCCACGCCGACCGCAACGCTTACGCCCACAGCCACACCGACCGCAACGCTCACACCGACGGCCACGCCAACCACAACACTCACGCCCACAGCCACACCGAGCGCAACGCTCACGCCGCCGGCCACGCCAACCACAACACTCACGCCGACGGCCACGCCGACCCCCTCCTCGACGCCCGCCGCGCCGGCTGTGATGCTCGCACAGGTGACGGGGACCTGGCTCACGTGGGATGTAACCGCACTGATGCGGGCCTGGCAGGCAGGAGAAGTACCCAACCACGGACTGGCACTGGCTCCCGCACCTAACCCCGACGCTGACCCGGAGACGGCGGGGGACCTGCTCGTGGCGCGTTGGCTCGCCGCCGCTGACCCCGATACAAGACCCCACCTTATTGTCGCATTTGAGGTGCATCCAGTCACACCCACACCCACGTCCACGCCTGCACCGCTCCTTCCACCGGCCGGAAACACCGTGGAGTGGGAGGGTGTCGGATTGCTGCTCATCGGAGCGACGCTGCTGATTCTGGGGCTGGCCGGGCGACGAAAGCAAGGATAATGTGGGTCTGGCTAATAGGTAACAGCAATTTTTCTCACCGGTTCTCCAAGCGGAACCCGTGCCCCCGCACAGTGACGATGTAGCGATGGTCCGGGTCCACGGCCGAGATGCGCTCGCGCAGGCGGCGCACCAGCGCGTCAATCGCCTGCTCGGAGACGCCCATCGCTGCCTCCTCCGGCCACACAGCCTCCACGATCGCGTCCCGCGAAACGACCTCACCCTCGTGATCGAGCAGCAACTCCAACAGCCGATACTGAGCCACGGATAGGGGCGGGATCAACTCGTGCCCGCCGATAAACACCCGTCTGGCGGCCCTGTCAATCCGCAATCCCCGGTGGGGCCCGGTTAACTCCAACGGCAATGTCGCGTCGGCACCCACAAAGCCCATCTTGACGCACAAGGCAATCTGTATCTCGTCCCCATCCTTGAGACGGTACGGCTTATCGCGCACTTCCTGTCCGTTGACGTGAGTGCCGTTCTTGCTCCCCAGGTCGCGCAGCAGATAACCCTCAGCGTCCCGTTCAATCCGGGCATGGTGACGCGAGACCTGTCGTTCCGGCAGCACGATGTCGCAATCTGAGCCCCGCCCGATGGTCACCTGATCCTGATCAAGAACCCATCGCTGTCCTTCCAGTTCTCCTTCATATACAATAAGCATTGGCATATCCTGCTGTGTCATCCCGCCTCCTTGACAGAATAGCCCTTCTCGCTTATGATTGAATACAACCGCAACGGAGTGAAGAAGAGATACCGTGGCCCGCTTACTCGCACCTGGGACCGTCCTGCGTGGACGGTACAAAATCATTGCCCCTGTCGGTCAAGGGGGTATGGGCGCAGTATACCGCGCCGAGGACCTGCGCCTGGAGGGCCGCATCTGTGCCATCAAGGAAGTTTGCCCGGACCCCGACGCTACGCCGGAGGCGCTGGCTCAATCCCGGGAGCAGTTTCGCCGCGAGGCCTCCACCCTGGCGCGGCTGGACCACCCTAACCTCCCCAAAGTCTCTGATACGTTCACTGAGGGAGGACGCGAGTACCTGGTGATGGACTTCGTTGGCGGGCAGGACTTGCGTCACCTGATGGAGAGGAAACGGCAACAGGGACAGTTCCTCGACGAACGGAAAGTGCTACAGTGGGCCGATCAGTTGTGTGATGCGTTGGAATACCTCCACAGCCAGAACCCCCCCGTGCTTCATCGTGACATCAAGCCGGCCAATATCAAATTGACCCCCGGCGGGGTGATTAAATTGGTAGACTTCGGGCTGGTCAAACTGCTGGCGACGGACGATTCCCGCACCATCACCATACTGCAGGGCCGGGGCACCGTCGCCTATACCCCATTGGAGCAGTACGGTGGGGACACGGGACACACCGACGCTCGTTCCGATATTTACTCACTGGGCGCCACGCTCTACCACCTGTTGACCAATCAGCCTCCGGCGGATGCCAAGCAGCGTTTCCTCAACCCCGACGCACTCGTGCCCCCGCGAGCGATCAACCCGCGCATCTCCCCCGCCACGGAGCATGCCATCCTGGCGGCCATCGCTATGCACCCCAATCAGCGTCCGCCGGACGTAGCGATATTTCGTGAGATGCTACACGCCAGTTCGCTGCCCTCCTCATTGCTTCCCCTGGTTCCTGCGCCTGGTGAATGGCATCGGGCGGTGGTCGAAAATCGAGGGCTGCTGGCATTCGCTGCAGTGATGTTCGTCCTCGCTATTGCAGTGACTCTCCTATAAGCCGGTCACCAGCGATTGGGTCGTCTCCACCAGCCGGCAATCCACATGACGATCAACGGCACCACGCCGCCGAGCAGCGCCATCCATCCTGCTGCCCACACGCCATTCCGCTCCCGCAGCCAGGGGGCCTCCGGCACACTCAGAGCGTAAAGCACATACAGTGCGAATCCGCCTATCATACACCACAGCGCCAGGCGCAAAGCCCGGCTGACCGGCCCGTTGTTCAGACGCACAACATAGTACCCCGTGCCGCTGGCAATCAGGACGCCCATCAGGGCCAGCACCAGATCCAACGGTCCGGCCTCCTCTGTTACAGATACCTCCTCCTCCTCACCCCCTGGCCCAGGCGTCGGTTGTGGCGTTTCTTCGATCTCCGGTTCTGGCTCCGGTGTAGGTGTGGGTGTCGGTGTGGGCGTAGACGTGGGCGTGGGCGTTGGGGAAACGATAATCGCCGGTTCCCCCTCTGGAATCATGATTTGCAGACAGAGCGTGCGTGGAACGGGGTCCGCCTGGACAGATATGTCGAGTTGCCCTGTTCGCTCCAGCATGTACGTCATTTCGGCCACACCACCACGGGTGACTGCTATATCGGAGTGTTCCAGCCCCTCTTGCGGATAGGTGAAGATAAACTGGACAGGGGTGCCGTCGGGCACAGGATGACCGTTGTGGTCGAGGATCACCCCGGTACGCAATCTCAATACGTCGCCAATTTCAAGCCTGGGGGGTTCCGGTGTCGGCTGTCCCTCCTCGGTTGGCTCCGGTGTTGGTTGACCCTCCCCGGCTGGCTCGCTGATTTTCTCGTAGTAGAGCGTGATGGTCTGTTCAGGATCGGGAGAGGTCTGGGTCAGCAGATCATAGTTGACACCGGTCACACTGACCGGCGGAGTCCCCACCGGTGCAAACTCGCCGAATAGAGCCCGCACAGACGATTCGATAAAGAGTTCTACCCGGCTGTAGGCCACATAGTAGGCTCTTAGTTTGCTGATCTCGGTCGCGTCCAGGTAGTAGGGGGCGTCGTAAGCCAGCACGACCAGGCGAGGATTGCGCAATGCGTCGGCTCGCTCGGCGAGAAAGCGCCGCACGGCTTCCGATTGGGGCGGATCGCCATTCGGGTTAAGCATGGCGAAGATAATCCAATCAGCGTTCTGCAGTGCCGTCTCGACGGGGGATGGCGGAGTTGGCGTGATGACCTCGCCGGCCGCAGGGGTTGGCGTGGGAGGCGATGGCGGTGTGCTCAGGTATGCTTCCAATTGATCGAAGGTGAAACTGGTCACCAGTGCCGGATTAACCTGCCCCGTCGCGTCCGGGCCGTAGAGCCGCACAATCGTGTCTCGCAGCGCAAGGGGGTCAATGTAGGGCACGGGGACGCACGTGGCACAGGGTCGCTCCTCTCGGCCGTCGGTGAAGATGACGATGTGGTCCTCGGAAGTCGGAGGAGAGGGAACCAGGTCAGGTGAAGGAGGTGAGAGGAGCGTGATAGCATCGCGACTGATGGCCGAGATGGCCTCTTGATAGAGCCCCACTCGTTCGCTGACCATCTCCGCGTCCGGCTGGGTGGCAGCGAGGTTGAATGTACCGCCATAGAGCGCGAGTTTAAGCCGCAATATACGCGCGACGGCCGCGTCCACCAGTGCCTGGAACGAGGGATCGCTATCATATTTCTCGCGGAAGAAGGCGAGCGTGGATTTGACGTTGGCGATCTGATCCTCCCAATCGTCGCTGAGCGCGAATTGAGAGAGGAGCAGGAGATCGTTCCCGGCGAGGAAGGCCTCCTGTGCGATGCGGCGGCCATTGAAACTCTGCTCACTGGGATCGTAGAAGCGGCGCAGTGCACGTACACCTAACCCATCAGAGACCGTCACACCGCCCGCTTCACGCCAGGCGGTGAGTTCCGGCTGCCCCAGCAGCCGCTGGAGCACCTGACTGTCCACGCTGATCGGGCGGGTGGTGACGAAGCGACCGCCCTCCAGTCCCCGGAAGCGGATGTGAGACACCATCACCCCGTCCGGGCGTGCCAGCGGATCCTCGGCCCGAGCCACGGCGAAAAAGGGAGCCAGGTCAACCTGCCGCAGTTTCTCCAGCGTGCGTTGCACGGTGGAGACCTCTTCATCGAGCGAGCGGTCGGAGGCTCCCAGGCCGGGGAAGTGCTTCGCTACAACCGCGATCTGTCCCTCAGCCCCCTCGTGGACGCCGCGAATGTATGCCTGTCCCATCTGCCCCACCCAGAACGGCTCGCCTCCAAAGGCTCTCACCCCCAGGTCGCCGGCACTTCCAGGGCGCGGGTTCTCGAGCACATCCAACGACGGCCCCAGCAGCATGTTGACGCCCAAGGCGCGCAGTTCCTGCCCCACGATTTGCCCCACGGTCTCCGTATGACTCAGATTCCAGGTAGCCCCCAACGCCATCTCCGAGGGCAACGGCGTAGTCCCATTGACGATGCTGGTGAAGGGCATGCCGTTCCCCTCGTGATTTACGGCAATGAAGAGCGGGATGAAGGGCTCAGGTGGTGTTTCTTCTTCGACAAGCGTCTCGGTCACCGGCTGTGTCGCGTCCCAGGCGGTCCGCTGAAGTTGACCGACCAGCGTAGCCACCTGCGCGGGCGTATCGCCCTCGTTGATGATGTTGCCGTTTTCGGGCAGGAGCACTACCCCGCCGATGTGATAATCGCGGATCAGCTCCGTGATGATGGCGTCATCGGTGACCTCGGCCCCGGGGAAGGTGACCAGAAAGAGTTGCCCGACTTTGGCCGCGCTGGACATGCGTTCCATCAGCCGCGTGACCCCATCTCCCTCCTGAGCACGGGCCATCCCAAGCGGTATCAACATAGTGACCACGAGAGTCAATGCAACCAGCCGTTTCAAGTGCTCAACCATTTTACCCTGCCGGGTATATTGTACTCAAAATGGGGCGAAACGCAATCAAAGAACCCCGACTCCTGGCAGAAGCCGGGGTTCTGCTCAACCGCACTCTTCACATCATAGACTTTCGGCCCTCTCGAAAGCCGGACCGGGCTTCAGTTCCTGTTCCTCACTATTCTTTTCCTCCCTCTCCTCCTTCTTCCTCCTCTTCATCCTCCCATCCGATGATCCAGACACACAGGCCGGCCAGGCCAATAGTGGCCACGATCAGAGCAGCCCACTGCCCCGGCAGCAGACCCACGTCGCGAGCAGACCACACAAGAATGACCACCATACCGATGGCCAACACCAGCCAGGCTGTCAGGCGCGGGTGTTGACCGACGAACCGC
>Ga0164318_10004901_pt1 | contig 12928 bp, 7 predicted proteins | sample GuaBasSedimGuay9_FD_113734 | JGI IMG/M metagenome (GOLD analysis project Ga0164318, IMG submission 113734) | Subseafloor sediment microbial communities from Guaymas Basin, Gulf of California, Mexico - Guay9, Core 4571-4, 0-3 cm | ecosystem: Environmental > Aquatic > Marine > Hydrothermal vents >... | reverse complement strand
CTTATAAATTAAAATTTGGACATCATGGTGGAAACCATCCTGTAATGAATATTAAAACTCGCAAGGTTGAGATTACTGTGCAGAATCATAATTTCTGTGTTGATATAAAATCTCTTGGAAATAATATTGAAATGACTCATATAAATTTAAATGATAAAACCTGTGAAGGTCTCAGACATAAAAAATTACCGGTTTTTTCTGTCCAATATCATCCCGAGGCATCACCAGAACCTTATGACGCAATGTATTTATTTGAAAATTTTAGAAAATTAATAGAAAGATTGAGAGGATGAAGAGAAAGTAAAAAAAATTATAATAGAGTTTTATTATGCCAAAAAGAAAAGATATTAAAAAAATTTTAATAATAGGCTCTGGTCCGATTGTTATAGGACAAGCTTGTGAGTTTGATTATTCAGGAACTCAGGCTTGTAAAGCTTTAAAAGAAGAGGGATATAAAATAATACTTGTAAATAGCAATCCTGCTACAATAATGACGGACCCAGAACTTGCTGATGCCACTTACATTGAACCTCTTATTCCAGAAACATTAGAGAAAATAATAAAAAAAGAAAGACCAGATGCATTGGTACCTACGCTTGGTGGCCAGACAGCACTTAATTTATCTGTATTACTTTCAGAAACAGGTGTACTTTCAAAATATAATGTAGAACTAATTGGCGCTTCAGAAAAAGCAATTAAAAAAGCAGAGGATAGAAATCTTTTTAAAAAAGCAATGAGAAGAATCAATCTTGAAATTCCCAAAAGTGGATATGCAAAATCATTAAGAGAGGCAGAAATAATTGCTAAAGAAATAGGTTTTCCTATAATAATAAGGCCATCATTTACTTTAGGAGGCGAAGGTGGCGCCATTGCTAATAATTATCACGAACTTGAAGAGAAAGTTAAATGGGGATTAAATAAATCTCCTGTGCATACTATTCTTATGGAAGAATCTCTAATTGGCTGGAAAGAGTTTGAACTTGAAGTTATGCGTGATATAAATGATAATGTAATAATTATATGTTCAATAGAAAATTTTGATCCAATGGGAATTCATACAGGTGATAGTATAACAGTTGCACCTGCACAGACTCTTTCGGATAAAGAATACCAATTAATGCGTGAAGCAGCAAAAAAGATAATAAGAGAAATAGGTGTTGATACAGGAGGTAGTAATATTCAATTTGCTGTTCATCCTGATACAGGAAGAATGGTTGTTATAGAAATGAATCCACGCGTTTCCCGTTCTTCTGCATTAGCTTCAAAAGCAACAGGATTTCCAATTGCAAAATTTGCTGCAAAACTTGCAGTGGGATATTCACTTGATGAGATACCAAATGATATAACGAAGAAAACCCCTGCTTCCTTTGAACCTGTTCTGGATTATGTTGTAACAAAAATTCCAAGATTTGCTTTTGAGAAATTTACATCTGCAGACCAGACTCTGAATACTTCAATGAAATCAATTGGCGAGGTGATGGCAATTGGTAGAACTTTCAAAGAGTCCCTACAAAAAGCTATAAGAGGTCTTGAAATTAAAAGATATGGGCTCGGTGGAGATGGGGTGGGATTTGCTAAAATTGTGGAGATTGCACCTACTCTTGGTGGACAGGAATTTAGAAGAATTATTGATGAGATAAAACGAAAAATTATTGTTCCAAATTGTGATAGAATATTTAATATAAAATATGCACTTCAACTTGGTGTGTCTGTAGATGAAATTTACAAACTGTCCAAAATAGATAAATGGTTTATATACCAGATTAGAGAACTTGTTGAAATGGAAGAAAAACTTAAAAGAAACAAAATAACACCTACTTTGATAAAAGAAGCTAAAAGAATGGGATTCTCTGATTATCAAATTGCTTATCTCACAGGAAACACAGAAAAGAAAATTAGAAAATATCGCAAAAGAAAAAGAATTTTACCAACATACAAACTTGTTGATACCTGTGCTGCTGAATTTCCTGCTTATACCCCTTATTTTTATTCAACTTATGAGATGGAAGATGAAGTTGAAACATCAAGAAAACCTAAAGTTATGGTAATAGGAAGTGGACCAAACAGAATAGGCCAGGGAATAGAATTTGATGCTTGTTGTGTGCATGCTTCTCTTGCTTTAAGAGAGATGGGGTATGAAAGCATAATGGTTAATAGTAATCCTGAAACTGTTAGTACTGATTATGATATATCAAATAGACTTTATTTTGAACCAATTACACCTGAAGATGTTATAAATATTTATGAAAAAGAAAAACCACTTGGTGTAATTTTGCAATTTGGTGGTCAAACATCAATTAATATTGCTCATAAATTAGATGAAGCAGGTGTAAAGATTTTGGGCACATCTGTAAAATATATAGATATAGCAGAAGATAGAGAAAAATATAGTAAACTTCTCAAAAAATTAAAAATACCAATGCCTGCCTATGGAATGGCACATACAGTAGAGGAGGCAAAAAGTATCGCCAAATCAATTGGTTATCCTGTTATAATAAGACCATCCTATGTCCTTGGTGGTAGAGCAATGGAAATTGTCTATGATGAGAAAAGATTAGAGAGCCTTTTCAGAGAAGCAGCAAGTGTCTCTGAAAAATATTCAGTTTTAATAGATAAATTCCTTGAAAAAGCACTTGAAATGGAAGTTGATGCAATTTGCGATGGTAAAGATGTATTTTTCCCAGGAATAATTGAACATATTGAAGAAGCAGGTGTTCATTCAGGAGATAGTGCAGGAATTTTTCCAGCAGTTTCAGTGCCAGAGAATATAAAAGAAACAATCAAAAAATATGTTTATAAAATAGCTAATGCTTTTAAAACAATTGGACTTATAAATATTCAATTTGCAGTAAAGGATGGAATAGTATATGTGCTTGAGGTAAATCCACGCGCAAGTAGAACAGTTCCTTATGTGAGTAAAGTTTCAGGCATACCTATGGCAAAAATTGCAACAAAAGTTATTATGGGTAAAAAATTAAAAGAATTTAAATTAAAAGAATATAGAGGAAAATATATAGGAATAAAGGAATCAGTATTTCCATTTATAAGATTCACAAATACAGATGCCTTACTTGGTCCTGAGATGCGGTCAACAGGTGAAGTTATGGGCTATGGTAAAATTTTCAAAGAAGCATTCTGGAAATCACAAGCTGCTGCTTCAATGTTATTACAGCCACCACCTGGAAATATAATTGTAAGCCTATCAGACAGAGATAAAGAGGATGCCCTGCCTTATGTAAAAAAATTGTATAATCTTGGATTTAAAATATTTGCAACAGATGGAACACATAAATTTTTAAGAGAAAAAGGCATAAAATCAAAATTAATACCAAAGATAGGAACAGCAAAAAAAGATATACTTGACTACATAAGAAAGAATAAAATAAAACTTGTAATAAATACGCCAAGTACCAAAAAAGCATTATCAGATGGATTCCTCATAAGACGCGAAGCATATATAAATAATGTTCCAATTTATACCACATTACGTGGATTACAAGCTCTTGCAAATACCTTGCCACTAAAAAATTGGAATGTATATAAAATTCAGAAATAAACAATTGTGGGACCAATTGTGGGGACGGTGCACAACTTTATTAACTTTGGAAAGAATTGAGCTAACACATCTAAAGATGTGTTTTTACTATTTTACTATCCTCACTGCTTAAAATTTATTGACTGTCAATTTAATTATGCTATTATATACTTACAGAACAGATAAATACACCCAGAAAAAAACTAAAATTATGAGTAATTTCATTACAAATAATGAACAAAAAGATTTAAAAAAGCGAATTATTGAACTCTGTAAAAAAAGTGATGAGTTAAAGTTTCTTGTTGGCTTCTTTTATTTTTCAGGCATTAAAGAATTGTATAACGGTCTCAAAGCTAATCCAGATGTTTTACTAAAAGTCCTTGTTGGTTTAAAAGTAGATAAAATTAATTTTAATCTTATAGAAATTGCTGAAACCACTAACATAACAGATGAAGAGAAAATATATACTTTCTTTGAATCAATTAAAAATTCAATAAACACAGAAGTTTTTGATAATAAAGAATTTTACGAACAGGTAAAATTTTTTATAAACTTAATTCAGAGTGACAAACTTATAATTCGTAAAACATATAAACCCAATCATTCTAAATTATACATATTCAAACTTGAAGAAGAGCAGGTTGCACGCAATAAATTATTTATCACTGGAAGCAGTAATCTTACAAAAGCAGGGCTAAGTGAACAAAACGAATTTAATGTTGAAATCAGTGATTATGGTGTTGACGAAGCTGAAAAATATTTTGATGTCCTTTGGGACGATGCAATAAAAATAACAGAACGAGATGAAATCAGAAAACATCTCATTGAGTTACTTAAAAATAAAACACTTGTAAAAGAAGTTACACCTTTTGAGGCTTATGCTCTTATTTTAAAAAATTATCTGGAATCCTATGAACAGAAAAATATAAGTGATATGATTATTGAACTTTTGCAAAGGAATAATTATTATCCCTACAAATATCAGATTGATGCAATAAAACAGGCACTTGCCATTATTGAAAATCACAATGGAGTGATTATTGCAGATGTAGTAGGGCTTGGTAAAACTGTTATCGCCTCTGCCGCTGCCAGAGAATTAAAAAAGAGAGGGATAGTAATATGCCCACCAGGTATTATTGGTGATACTACAAAAAATTCAGGCTGGAGACGGTATCTTGAAGAATTTGGGCTTGCCTCAATGGGTTGGGAAGTCTTTTCTATTGGTGAACTTGAAAAAGTGCTTGATTTTGTGCAAAATAGGGCTAAAGATATTGAAGTGGTAATTGTTGATGAGGCTCATCGTTTTAGAAATCAGGATACCGAAAGCTACGAACTTTTAAAAAATATTTGTCGTGGTAAAAAAGTTATTCTGCTTACTGCCACTCCATTTAATAATCGTCCATCTGATATTTTTTCATTGATCAAACTTTTTGATATACCTAAAAAATCTGGCGTTATTCTTGATAATAATCTTGTGGATAAATTCAGAACATTTAAAGGCATATTTTATAGACTTGGTTATATTAAAAAATACTGGAACTCACCTAATGAAAAAAAGAGATTGAGAACTTTAAATTTTTATCAATCATTATTTGAAGATGATAAGATTAATCTTGAAAAAGTTACTAAAAGAACAGAGTATCTTGCACAGCAGATTAGAAATGTTATAGAACCTGTAACCATACGCAGAAATAGATTGGATTTACAACGAAACCCATTTTATAAAGATGAAGTGCAAAATCTTTCAAAAGTTGCAGACCCTATTGAATGGTTCTTTGAATTAACAAAAGAGCAATCAGAATTTTATGATGAGATTATAAAAGAATATTTTGGTGACCCTGATTATGGTGGAAAATTTAAAGGTGCAATTTACAGACCTTTTGAATATGAAACAGGTATTAAAGACGAATTTAAAAAAGAAGAGAATAGAGAGTATATTCAACAGAGAAATTTATTTGACTTTATGCGAAGATTGATGGTTAAACGATTTGAAAGTTCCTTTGGTGCATTTCAACAAAGTGTGAAAAATTTTAAAAAAATAACTGAAGATGTTTTGACTTTTATTAAAAAAACAGACGAATATATTTTAGATAGAAACCTGCTAGAAAAAATTTATGATAAGGATATTGATGAGATTGAGCAATATCTACTGGAATATGAAGAAAAAATTAAAAATGGAGAATATCCAAAAAATCATAAGCGATACAAATTAAAAGAATTCAAATTACGCCAGGAATTTTTAGATGATATTAAGTCTGATATTAAAATGTTTAATGAAATTTTAAGTAGACTTGAAAAATTGAGTTTGATAGAAAATGACCCTAAAGTAAAAACTCTAATAGAAAAACTCCAGAAAGAATTAAGTAAAAAGCCTTTAAAAGATGAACCTAAAAGAAAAATTGTTATATTTTCAGAATACATTGATACAATCAAATATCTTGCAAAAATTTTGAAAAATGTTTTTGGAAATAGAACCCTTGTAGTTGCAGGGAATATTACCTCTTCAATTATAAGAAAGATAAACGAAAATTTTGATGCATCTTATTATGACCAGAAAGATGATTATGATATTCTTCTGGCTACTGATAAAATTTCTGAGGGAATAAATCTTAATCGTGCAGGTATGGTTATAAATTACGATATTCCCTGGAATCCTGTTAGAGTTATCCAGAGAGTTGGGCGTATCAATCGTATCAGTAAAAAAGTTTTTGATGAATTATATATTGTAAATTTCTTCCCAACAGAAAAAGGAGCAGAGCTTGTTAAATCGCGTGAAATTGCTCAAAATAAAATGTATATAATACATAATACACTTGGGGAAGATGCAAAAATATTTGATATAGACGAAGAACCAACACCTGCAAAACTTTATCAAAGAATTCAGCAAAATCCTGATAAGCAAGAAGTAGAAAGTTTCTATACAAAAGTTTTAAATGATTTTCTAAAAATCAAAAAAGAAAACCCTGAATTGATTGCTAAACTTAATGAGTTTCCGCCACGTATTAAAGTGGCAAAAAAATTTACTGAAAATGAACTTTTAGTTTTTTATAAAAAAAGAAGATTGTATGTGATTGGCTACAATTATGATGATGGCAAAGATGCAAAACCATATTCTATTACTTTTGAGGAAATTTATGAAAAAATAAAATGCAATAAAGATGAAAATCCTTTAAACTGGAATACAGATAAATTCTGGGATGCTTATGAGAAGATAAAAAAATTTAAGGAAACACGCAATATACCCTCCCCTGAGCAGAGCAATGAGCAAAAGGCTTTGAATATACTTAATTATTTTATAACCAATAATAATGATGAGAGATTATTACCTTATAAAAAATTTTTAAGGACCCTCAGGGAAGATATTTTAGATTACGGCACACTACCTGATTATACCCTGCGAAGGATCGCCAATCTTGAAGCTGCCGAAAATAAATTGGAAAAAGCAATTAAAGAAATTAAAGATATTATGAATAAACTTGGCGAAGATTATCTTGAAAAAGAAAAGAGGCATCTTAGAGATTACCAAAAAGAAATCATCATCGCAGTCAACAATGTAAAAACAGAGCTTTAGTCCTGTTAAAAATAATTGACAATAAGGTTAAAATTATTAAAATATTCTTAAAAAAGGAGGAGCACAAAAATGTTAAAAATGAGGAAATTAAATGAAGAATATATAATTGATAAAAAAGGAAATAAAAAATCCGTAATTATTCCATTAGAAAGATATATGGAGTTGCTTGAAGATATGAATGATTTAGCCATAATTGCAGAACGAAAATCAGAGAAAGAGATTTCTACAGAAGAAGTAAAAAAAAAGGTTAAAACAAAATGGCATTATATAAAATAAAATGGAAGAACTCCATAGTTAATGATTTAAAAAAAATTGATAAACAATATATAAAGAGGATCGTAAAAAAGCTGAAAAATTGGCTTCCAATCCATTCCCTTCAGATTGTAAAAAAATAAAGGGAACAAATCAGTTTTATAGAGTTAAAATATCTGACTATAGAATAATATATAAAATAGAAAATAAAGAAAAAGTTATTATCATTTTCTATATACGACATAGAAAAGATGTATATAATAAATTAAAAAAATAGAACATATAATTAGATATTATTATAATGAGAGAAGCAAAAGAGATATTGAAAAATATTATTCACGATTTTTCGTCAGAAAAATTTATCCGTTTCTTCCGCGAAAAAAATCCACACTTTATTGAAAAACAGGAAAGTCTATCTCACTATGATGATAATGACTTCACTAATATAAACTTACTTGGAGAGATTAATCTAAAAGATGGCGAACAAATAATCGTTTGCACATTTAAAGTCCAGACATCTCTTACAGAACGCTCTGGTAAAAAAGCACAATACGAAAAAGCCAAAAAGATATTGAAGGATTACAACCGCTATTCCGCAGGTATTTTTATATTTTATGACTCCAATGGTAACTTCAGATTCTCTCTGGTATACCCTGAATATACAGGTTCAAAACGAAAATGGAGTTATTATAAAAGATTTACTTTTTTTGTAAGTCCTTCCTTAACAAATAAAACATTTTTAAAACAAATCGGAGATGGTGACTTCTCATCTTTAAAAAATATAAAAGATGCCTTTTCTGTTGAACCTGTTACAAAGCAGTTTTACGAAGAGATACAAAACTGGTATTTCTGGGCAATGGACAAAATTAAATTTCCAGATGATTATAAATACAGTGATGACCCAATAAAAGATAAGGAAATAAGAAATTCAATAAACTTAATTAGATTAATCACAAGAATAATTTTTGTCTGGTTTTTAAAAGAAAAAAACTTAATCCCTGATATATTATTTTCACAGGATGATTTAAAAAATATTGTTAAAGATTTCCTCAAAGATAAAAGTGCTTCCAGCTATTATAATGCCATACTTCAAAACCTATTTTTTGGCACATTAAATCGTGATATGAATGATAGACATTTTACAGAAGAAGGTGACTTTAAAACAAATAAAAAAGAATATGGAGTAAAAAATCTTTATAGATATAGAAATAAATTTTTAATTTCAGAAAATGAAGTATTAAACCTTTTTAAAAGTATTCCATTCCTAAATGGTGGATTATTTGATTGTCTTGATAAAGAAACCAGCGATGAAAGAAAAAAAATTATTTATGTGGATGGTTTTTCAAGGAATCCTAAAAAGCAAGCAATAATTCCTGATTTCCTTTTCTTTCAAAAAGAAGAAGAGAAAATTGACCTTTCACAATACGAACTTGGCAAAAATAAGCCTGTTCGTGGATTAACAGAAATCTTAAAAACTTATAATTTTACAATAGATGAAAACACCCCAGTTGACCAGGAAATAGCATTAGACCCTGAACTTCTTGGCAGAGTTTTTGAAAATTTACTTGCATCATATAATCCAGAAACACGCACAACAGCAAGAAAAGCCACTGGCAGTTACTATACACCACGAGAAATTGTTGATTATATGGTAACCGAAAGCCTGTTTCAATACTTAAAAACAAAATTTCCTGATATAGATGATGAAAAATTGCGAATGCTACTCTCTTATTCTGATGAAATTCCAGAATTTACTGATTCAGAGAAAAAGAATATAATAGAGGCAATTGCTAATATAAAGATTCTTGACCCAGCCTGTGGGTCTGGTGCTTTTCCAATGGGCATACTTCATAAAGCAGTTTATATACTTCAACGATTAGATGCAGAAAATAAATACTGGTATGAACTACAATATCAAAAAGCACTCAAGGCAACAGAAAGTATATTTAAAGATGAAGACAAAAAACGAAGAGAAGAAATGTTGAAAGAGATAAATGAAACATTTGACGAAAATATCAATTATCCTGATTATGCAAGGAAACTTTATTTGATAGAGAACTGTATTTATGGGGTAGATATCCAACCAATAGCAATTCAGATAAGTAAATTAAGATTTTTTATTTCACTATTACTTGACCAGAAAGTTGATAAAACAAAAGAAAATTTTGGAATACGACCTTTGCCAAATCTTGAAACAAAATTCGTTTCTGCAAATACATTAATAGGAATAGAAAAGCCAGAGCATCTTTTTTATACACCAGAAATTAAAGATATAGAAGATGAGTTAAAAAGAATAAGGCACAAATATTTTCAGGCAAAAACAAGGCAAGAGAAAATAAAGTATCAAGAAGAAGACAAAAAATTAAGGGAAAAATTGGCACAAAGTTTAAGAAGCATTGGATATTCAATAGAGGCATCAAAAAAGATAGCAGAATTTGATTTATTTGACCAGAACGCATCTACAGACTGGTTTGATGCAGAATGGATGTTCGGCGTAACAGATGGTTTTGATATTGTAATAGCTAATCCACCTTATATCAGACAGGAGAAAATAAGGAATTTAAAACCAATATTGAATAAACAGGGATACGAGGTTTTTAATGCTACTTCTGACATTTATACATATTTCTATGAAAAAGGATACCAGATATTAAAAGAAAGTGGAATTTTATGTTTTATATCAAGTAATAAATGGATGCGAGCAAAATATGGAGAAAAATTAAGGAAATTTTTTAAAGAAAAAGTAAAGTTAATAAAAATTATAGACTTTAATGGATATAAAGTATTTGAGGCTACTGTTGATACAAATATTATAATATTTCAAAAAATAAATTTTGAAAATAACATTATAGAAGCTATAAATATCAAACCGGACTTTTTAAAAGATACGAATTTACAAAAATATGTTGAAAACAATAAGATGAAAATAAATCAGGACTTGTTTGATGTAAACTGTTTTATTATAGCGGATGAAAAAATCATAAAATTAAAAGAGAAAATAGAGAAGAAAGGAATACCATTAAAAGATTGGGAAGTGAAAATCTATAGAGGAATTACTACTGGCTTAAATGAGGCATTTATAATTACAAATGAGAAGAGAGATGAAATTTTAAAAAATTGTAAAACTGATGATGAAAAAGAACGAACTGAAAAAATAATAAAACCAATATTAAGAGGACGAGATATTGGGAAGTATTATTACAAGTGGGACGGATTGTGGGTAATAACCACATTTCCATCAAAACGATTAAGTATTGAAAATTATCCTGCTTTAAAAAAATACTTCCTTGATAACTTTGACATAAGACAATTAGAGCAATCAGGTAAAAAATACCCGGAATTAGGTTTTAATGCCAGGAAAAAAACAGGTAATAAATGGTTTGAAATACAGGATAATACGGCTTACTATCCTGAATTTGAAAAAGAAAAAATTGTATGGCAGGAAATAGTTAGAGAACCGAGTTTTGCCTATGATAATAAAAAATTTTATTGTGATGCCACTTCATTTATAATGACAGGAAAATATTTAAAATATCTAATTACTATTTTAAATTCAAAACCGGCAACTCTTTTCTTTAAACAATTCTATGCTGGGGGTGGTTTAGGTGAAGAAGGTTATAGATACAAAAAAGCATTTTTAGAGCAGCTCCCTATTCCTAAAATTTCTGACTCAGAGCAAAAGCCCTTTATTGAAATAGTAGACAAAATTCTTGAAATAACAAAAGATGAAGATTATCCAGACAATCCAACAAAACAGGCAAAAGTCAAAGAATATGAACACCAAATTGATTTAATGGTATATAAATTATACAACCTGACAGATGATGAGATAAAAATCATAGAAGGAGAAAGTTTAATGTGTAATGAAGAAATATAAATAAATCTTTTTGATATAGATTATAAGAAGGTGTTTATTATGGAAACAAAATTTAATTTTAATGAATGTATCAAGATAGAAGAAGAAATTTTACAATGCAAGTTAAGAAATATAAGAGTCGCTATTGAACATCGCTCAGAAAAAGGACGAGCAGTAGAATACCTTGTAATGAATTTAATCAGGGATTTCCTTCCCAAAGAATATGGATTGGGGACAGGATTTATTGCTTATCATAATGAAACTATTGATAACATTGAAATTACCAGCCAACTCGATATTATAATTTATGATGCATTACGAGGCGGACCTATAATTAATTTGGAAAGTTGCCAAGTATTTCCTATAGAATCTGTATATGGATATATTGAAGTAAAAACTGTTTTGAATTCGGATTTATTAAACCAAATTGTAAAACAAAATAATGAATTACGTAAAATAAGAAATCGTTATTACTGGATTCCAGTTAAAAGTTCAAGGACAAAAATAAAATTAAAACTTCAAAACGATTTCCCTTCTATTAGGGCATATATCTTTACATTAGAAACTGATATTAAAGATATTATCTCAGACTTAGAGAAAAATATCAGAAATTCTGGTAAAGAAACTCACATTTCAGGTATGTATATTGGAAATAAAGGCTTTTTTAGAAATTACCCTGTTGATAAGCCTGATGATAAAAATTATCAGAAAATAGAACATTTTAAAGATAATGGATTATTTAGATTTAAAAAGGCTTTATTTGATGGAGTCTCAAGGTATCCGAGAATTCCTCAATATTGGGTTCCAGCAATTGATGCATATTTTATGAAAAGCAATGAATTAAGAATAATGACTTCAACGGGCTCAGCAACTATGACAAGTGCTTTTATTAATTTTAGTTCCATAAAACATCTATAGATAAATAATCCAATAGTCTCTTATATGTATGTAATGGAGTATATTATAGGTCAATTTGTAGGGAAAAAAGTTTTGTTTATTATGTTATTTTTTCTTAACCTAATAAAAAGTTTACGACTCAAAACTAATTATTTCAATTAATCCATTTATTTGTTTTTCTGTTAAAATATACTCTTTATAATATTTTCTTCCACTTAGTCTAAGTTTTATCTCGCCTTTATTGTTTCCTATCAAACTTAATAGTTCCTTTGCTTTATTCACTGGTAAAACCTTATCTATTTCTTCTCTTACCTCAACACCAGAGATAACCTCCGTGGTCTTATTGTATTGTTTAAATGAAAAAATTAACCTATCTCCCTCTGAATTCACTAAATAAGCTTTTTCAAAAAATATCCACTCACTACCCCTGTACCTAAAAATTATTCTTAAATATTTTTTTTCTGGTTCTTTTACAAGATACACTTCAATTGGTGAATATTTAATCAGGGATATAGGATTAGAAGAAGGGAAAAAATATTTATAGTGATAAAATCGAACATTTTTAAATTCATCATAATACTCATATATATTAGAATTTTCACTAATCTGTGTATATTTTTCAGGTATATCGGGCCTATATTCCCTAAATGTAGCACAACTATTCAATAGTAAAACTAAAAAGGATAATAATAAATATTTCATTACCTTATCTTCTGCTATTCTTCTTCCACCTCTCTTAAAAAATTAGTTTTTATAGTATATAAAAGGGAACCACCCCCTATTCTATTTTAATTAATATAATAAGTTTATTATCAGT
>Ga0164318_10004900_pt1 | contig 12928 bp, 8 predicted proteins | sample GuaBasSedimGuay9_FD_113734 | JGI IMG/M metagenome (GOLD analysis project Ga0164318, IMG submission 113734) | Subseafloor sediment microbial communities from Guaymas Basin, Gulf of California, Mexico - Guay9, Core 4571-4, 0-3 cm | ecosystem: Environmental > Aquatic > Marine > Hydrothermal vents >... | reverse complement strand
TCCGGAACATCCCCTCGTGGAGGTCCTGACGACCCCCGAGAGGAGGGCGGAGGTCGAAGCGTACGTGCACCAGGCGAGGACGAAATCCGAGATAGAGAGGCTCTCCACCGAGAGGGAGAAGACCGGGGTTTACATAGGTGCGGAGGCGATAAACCCTGCGACCGGGGAGCGCATACCAATATGGATAGCGGACTATGTGCTCTTGGAATACGGTACCGGCGCAATAATGGCGGTTCCTGCCCACGACGAGAGGGACTGGGAGTTCGCCAAGAAGTTCGGGCTTCCGATAAGGGTCGTCATAAGGCCCAAGGAAGGGGAGCCTCCTGACGACCGTGCCTACACCGACCCTGGAGTCATGGTAAACTCCGGAGAGTTCACCGGCCTCGATTCCGAGGAGGGAAAGGAGAAGGTCATAGCCTGGCTCGAGGAACGGGGAATAGGGGAGAGGAAGGGTAGGTACCGGCTGAGGGACTGGCTCATCTCCAGACAGAGGTACTGGGGTGCCCCCATACCCATAGTGTACTGCGAGAGGTGCGGCATCGTCCCCGTGCCCGAGGAGGACCTTCCTGTGCTCCTGCCCGAGGACGTGGACTTCACGCCGAGGGGGGACGGAAGGTCACCTTTAGCCACGTCCGAGGAGTTCGTGAGGACCAGGTGTCCTTCCTGTGGCGGGCCTGCAGAGCGGGAGACCGACACCATGGACACCTTCGTAGATTCCTCCTGGTACTTCCTGAGGTACCTGAGCCCCGAAAGGGACGATGTGCCCTGGGACAGGGAACTGTCCGATAGATGGCTTCCCGTGGACCAATATGTGGGTGGTGCCGAACACGCCACCATGCACCTGCTTTACGCCCGTTTCATCATTAAGGTACTATACGACCTCGGCCACATCTCCTTCGACGAGCCATTCCAAAGGCTCTTCCATCAGGGGGTCATAACCCGTGGAGGGGCCAAGATGTCCAAATCGAAGGGGAACGTGGTCAACCCGGACGAATTCATAGACCAGTACGGCTCGGATACCTTCCGGTGTTATATGATGTTCATGGGGGCGTACGAGGAAGGAGGCGACTGGGACGACAGGGGAATCCAGGGGGTACACAGGTTCTTGAACAGGGTGTGGAGGCTCGTGACGGAATACCACGATCCGTCCGAACCCCTCCTCAGGAAGGACGCCTTGGACCGCCGGATGCACAGGACTATCAAGAAGGTAGGGGAGGATATAGAGAGGTTCCACTTCAACACGGCCATAAGCGCCATGATGGAGTGGGTCAACGACCTGTACCAGGAACTCGTAGAAAGACCTAAGGCCAACTTCGGGGCCTATCTGGAGGCACTGGTGCGGGTATTGGCCCCGTTCGCCCCTCATTTGGGCGAGGAGCTCTGGAGGAGGCTCGGCCACACCGAAAGCGTCTTCGATGTTCCCTGGCCCTCCTACGACCCCGATATGGCACGGGAAGAGGAGGTAGAGGTCCCCGTGCAGGTAAACGGTAAGGTCAGGGCACGCCTCAGGGTTCCTGCGGATTTATCCCAAGAAGAACTTGAAAGGCAAGCACTTTCGCATCCCAACGTCCAACGGTACCTCGGTGGTCGGCCTCCGAAGAGGGTTATAGTCGTCCCAGGGAAACTGGTGAGCGTCGTAGTTGGGAAGTAATTAGGAAGATTTTAGGAAAAATGGAGGAATATTTAACCGTCAAGGAGGCGAGTTTAGAGCTCGGAGTGTCGGAGAAGACGGTCAAGAAATACATAAAAAACGGCATACTCCGGGCTCAGATGATCAACGGTAGATGGGCTATTGCGGCCGAAAGTTTGCGGGAACTTCCTAGGAACTTATATGGAAGAATTCAGGAAAAAGTTGGAATACCGGCCAACAAGCTCCTGGTGGACCGGAACAAGTACGAATCCCTGCTTAAGGAGGTAGCTCGGCTTCAGGCAAGGGAGGAGCTACTGTGGAGCTTCCGACAGGAGCTCGAGGAGATGAAGAGGAGGATAGAAGCACTGGAAAGGGAAGTGGGGAAGCTGAAGGAAAAGCGGGGCCTTTTTAGGAGGAAGAAAGCTTAGTTTACATAATACTCCTTATCGGAAGTAAGGAGGGTAAGCGTGAGGGTCCGCACACTGGTGCTGAGGGCCGCAGGCACCAACTGCGACCTGGAGACGGCTTACGCCTTTGAGAAGGCCGGAGCCGAAGCAGAACTTGTGCACATAAACGAGCTCGTTCGTAAGGAAAAGGACCTGGCCGAATATCAGGTCCTCGCCATCCCCGGAGGCTTCACCTACGGAGACGACATATCAGCAGGAAGGATATTGGCCAACGAGCTGAGGTATAAGCTCTCCGACCGACTCCTACGCTTCGTGGAGGAAGGAAAGCTCATCATAGGTATCTGCAACGGATTTCAGGTGTTGGTCAAGGCTGGCTTCCTTCCAGCCCTGAAGGGCCCCGGAAAGGCCCAGGAGGCCACGCTCGGCTGGAACGACTCCGGAAGGTTCGAGGACAGATGGGTGTACCTGAAGGTCGAACCTGGAAACCGGTGCGCCTTCACGGATGGCCTAGAAGGGATACTTTATATGCCTGTGGCGCACGCCGAAGGTAAGTTCATCGCTCCTCAGGAAGTGATAAAAAGTATAGAGGAAAACGCCCAGGTCGTCCTGCGTTATGTGGACCCCTCCGGAGAACTTTCCGGATACCCTTGGAACCCAAACGGTTCTTTAGGAAACATTGCCGGAATCTGCGACCCGACGGGCAGGATATTCGGCCTCATGCCCCACCCCGAGCGCCACATAGACGGCTTCCAGCATCCCAGATGGACCAGGGAGGGTTTGAAAGAGGAAGGCGACGGTATGGGGATATTCAGGAATGCAGTGAGGTATGTGAGGGAAAATCTGTAAACCTCTCCAGAACCTGCTCAGGAGAGGCCGTTCCCGTCGTCCCGAGCTGCTGGATGGTTATGGAGGCAACTACGTTGCCGACTACTGCAGCTTCCTCCGGACTACCTCCGGCGCAGAGGGAGAGGAGGGCCCCCGCCATGAAGCTATCCCCAGCTCCCACTGGATCTATCTCACCCTGAACCCTGAAGGCCGGAACGTGGACGACCTTGTCCTTCCGGAAGACCATCGTCCCCTCCTCCCCCATCGTGATGAAGGCCGGCCTGCCCGTCCTCTCCACGAGCCTCCTTCCGGATTCCATCACGTTTCCCTCGTGTCCCGGGTACACCGCCCTTGCAGCCTCGTACCTGTTGGGCTTCACCACGACCCACCTGAACTTCCCTATCCTCTCCCTCGAATCCACCAATATCGGCTTTTCAGGATGCGCCCTCCCTATCTCAGCCAAGGCCTCCCTCACCCTGTCGGTTACGACCCCGCAGTTCCTCTCCTGGACCTGGTCGGAGACGGCGAACCCGTCCACCTTCGGAAGGAGGGAGTATATCGCCCGAATTATGTGGTCCTCGGCCTCGGAAGGGAGCGGAAGGCGGTTCTTTATGTCCATCCTGTTCATCTCCCTTTCTCTGCTGCCCTCCCTGAGCATAGGTTTCGTATATGTGGGAGTGAACCTGTCCGGGAGCACCAGCAGGTTATCTATGTTCACCTCCATCTTCAACAGCCCCTTCCTCAGCTCGTAACCCTCCCCGTCGTCCCCTATGACCCCGAGGGCATATATCCTCCCGGCCCTCAGGGCCGCAAGGTTCGATGTCACGGTCCCGGCAGCCCCCGGAGAACATCTCTTCTCCACCACCTGGTACGCCTCCAGCCCGGTCTCCAGCGACACCTCGCTCAGGGACCTGTCTATTACCAAGTACTTGTCCAAGAAAAAATCCCCCAGGACTGCTATCCTCATGCGGGGGAAGGTGCTGAGCAGCTCCTCCATCCGGCCGAGGTCCATATCCGCAATATCTCCCTGTAGAGGGCCGGAAGCGTGGCCCTGTGGTCCCCCCTCACGTAGAAGCTCTCCCCGCCGTCGGCCACCGTGCGCACGAGCACGGTCTTGTAGGGCCTGAAGTAGTACCTCCAATCGTCCTTGGGCGCCTCCTTCCTCCAATCGTCGCCCAAGGGGACAAGGTCGAAGACCGCCGTGGTGAAGTGAGCTATCCTCCTCCCCTCCCGGTGGGCCACGTTTCTGGCCATAGCTAAAGCCTTGAGGTAGACCTCGGGCCCCGTTACCGCCGAGCCGTAGTCGAGGAAGACCCCCCCTTCGAGCTTGGAGATGGTGGCGGCGAATATCAAAAAATCCGTATAAGATGCCGCCCCCACCGCAGCCCCGTCGCAGTTGGGGTGTTCGTGGACTATGTCCCCTCCTATCGTGACATGTATGGTCACGGGTATCCCAAGCCTGTAACCTGCCGCCGATATGCTCAGCTCCCTGTAAGGTGCCCTCCCCTCCTCTATCGCCCTCCCCAGGGCCTCCCCGAACCCTATCCCCTCCTCCGCCGCCTCCCTGGCCACATCGTTCAGCTCCCCCGTCTCCCTCCATAGCCCGAACTGTCCTTCACTTATGTACTTGGCTACGCTCTCGGTCGTGGCCCCTACCTTTGCCAACTCATAGTCGTGCACGGCCACGGCCCCGTTCCCCGCAACGTGCGTAAATATCCCCCTCTCCATGAGGTCCACCACGAACCTCGAAAGCCCTGTCTTTATCACGTGCGCCCCCATCATGAGCACGACCTGTCCTCCCCTCCTCCTGGCCTCGACCATCCTCCTGGCTATCTCGCATATGCTCTCGTCCCGGAAGGGCGGCGTCTCGGCGTCCAGGGGAAGCACCTCGGAGGCATGGAAGGTGTGCTCCCTCTCCGAGAGGGGCTTCAGATGCAACTTGTTCCTGTCGAAGAGCTCGTAGGGCATATCCCCCCGTCTACTTCCCTGACGATCTCCACAGCTTCCTCCAGACCCTCCTTGGGACCTCCAGATCTATAAGGGGAAGTTCCCTTTCGGTCGCCAGCTCTTCGAAGGAAGTGGGGACGAGCTTGAAGGCCACCTGAGTCCTCCTCATCCTGGAAGCGGCCTCAAATATGCGGGAATAGGGCACAGATGATGTCGTCACTACTATCTCGTCCACCCTGTAGCTCTTCACAAGTTCGGGAAGGTCGTCCACGGTGCCCACGACCCTCACACCTCCTATCGCTTCCTCCATCATCCTCCCATCGCTGACGAGCCCCACGACATCGTACCCGAGCTCCGGATGCTCACTGACCGTCTTCAGGAAGGCCATGCCCTCGTGCCCGAGCCCCACGACCAGAGCCCTCCTCCTCCCGAGCCTCAAGCCCTTCCTCCCGAGCCATCCGAGGAGGACCCTCCACCCGGGGAGGAGGAGCATGTTGTACATCAGCGCATAGAGGGCGACGAGCCTCGAGAAGGCGTACTCCTTCCAGAAGAAGGGAGCGGATGTGACCGCAAGGAAGCCCAAGAAAGTTCCTAAGAAGGCCCTGAGGAGGGAGTACCTCCTCGGGCCGTACGCTCCAGCTATCCACATCGCTCCGACCCATGCGGCCCCGCAGGCCGCATAGACTATTATGTAGGCCCTTATGTCCCTGTACGGGGGTAAGGGATAGAAGTACCCGAACCTCGTCAGGATCCCCAAGGTCAGGCCCGTCAGGCTCAGGAAGAGGTCGGCCGCCGGGAAGGCAATCTTGTAAAGCCCCTTACCTATCAAAGAGGCAGCACCCCTCAGAACTATCCCCGCGGTCAGGACCCACCTGGGGACGAGGTGGCGGCCGAGGTGTTTGCGCACGAAAAGGTACATTGCCCTGTAGAATTCCAACTGATTTTTGACCTTCGGGACGGTCCTCGTGCTCTCGCCCTTGAAGTGCACTATCTCGGTGTACGGCACATAATAGACCTTCCACCCGGCCTGCTGTATCCTGTAGCACCAATCTATGTCCTCCCCGTACATGAAGAACTCGGGGTCCAGGGCGCCCACCTTCTCCACGACCTCCCTCCTCACCATCATGAAGGACCCGGAGACCGCGTCCACCTCCGCGACCTCGTCGGGGTCCAGGTAGGTCATGTTGTACCTCCCGAACCTCCTGCTCTTCGGGAAGAGGGAGCTTAGGCCCACTATCTTGTAGAAGGCCACCGCAGGCGTGGGAAATCCCCTCCTGCAGGCAAGCTGCAGAGAGCCGTCCGGGTTGAGGACCCTGCATCCTGCGGCCCCCACCTCGGGATGCTCGTCCATGAAGTTTATCATAACCTTGAAGGTGTCGTTCCTTACAATGGTATCCGGGTTGAGCAGGAGTATGTACCTTCCCTTAGCTTTCGCTATCGCCTGGTTGTTGGCCCTTGCGAACCCCAAGTTCTCCCTGTTGGCTATGAGCTTCACCTGCGGGAACTGTTCCCTCACCATACGGACGCTCCCGTCCGAGGAGGCGTTGTCCACCACCCACACCTCCCCTTCGAGCCCCTCTAAGGCCGAAAATACCGAACGTAGGGCCTGTTCCAAGAACCTCCGAACGTTGTAGCTGACTATAACTACCGAGATGTCCAACCTAGCCTCCTGAAGCACCTCTCAAGCCTCAGCTTCCAGACGAGCCAGACCGCCTCCCAGGCTATTCCGAACCTCATCTTCGACTCCCCCCACCTCCTCTCCCAGAAGACTATCGGCACCTCGCAGACCTTGAAGCCCCTAAGCCATGCCCTGAACGTGGTCTCTATCTGGAAGGCGTAACCCGATGCGCTTATCCTGTCCAAGTCGAGGCTCTCCAGGACCTTCCTCCTGAAGACCTTGAACCCGCCGGTGGCATCCCTTACGGGCATCCCTGTGACCTTCCTCGAATACCAGTTCGCAAGGTAGCTCAGAAGCAACCTCTTCATGGGCCAATGTACGACGTTGACCCCGTTTATGTACCTCGAGCCCAGGACCAGGTCGTACCCCTCCTCGAGCTTCTCCAAAAGCTTCGGCACGTACTCCGGGTCGTGGGAGAAATCCGCGTCCATCTGGATTATAATATCGTATCCATGCTCCAAAGCGTACCTGAACCCTGCCACGTAAGCCCTCCCCAACCCCTCCTTCCTCCCCCTGTGGAGCACATGGACCTCCCGGAAGATCTTGGAGAGCCCTTCAGCCACCTCGCCAGTGCCGTCGGGGGAGTTGTCGTCCACGACCAGAACTTCGAGCCCTATGCCCAGTCCCAAAAGTTTCCTTACGAGGGGCCCTACGTTCTCCCTCTCGTTGTAGGTCGGCACCACCACCAACTTCCTCACCCCTCCACTCCCATCTGAGCGAGGGTGCGAGAGAGCCCCTTACGAAATCCCACCGGCCTCCTTCCCAATATCTCCTCCGCCCTCCAGGTCTTCAGTCCCGAGCGCAGGGGCCTCTTTGCGACCTGACCGAGCTGATCCGTCCTCACAGGAACTATAAGTCCCTGGTCCACCCCGAGCCTCACGGCCACCTCCAGGGCCATCTCGTACCTCGTCCAGAAGTCCCCACCCGCATAATTTACGACCCCACTGCAACCGGCCTCCAGAAGGTCGAGGACCGCCTCAGCGAGGTCGTCCGCCAGCGTCGGGTTCCCCCATTGGTCCGTGACGACCTTCACCCTTCTGCCCTCCCTGAGGTTCTCGAGAAGCCAGAGCACGAAGTTACTCCTCACACCTTCGGCCCAACCATAAAGGACCATGGTCCTCACCACGAGGTTACCCTCCGAGGAGGAGGACACGGCGACCTCCCCTCCCAGCTTCGTCCATCCGTAGTAGTTCAGGGGATGTGGAAGGGCCTTCTCCCCGTACGGTCCTTCCCTTCCATCGAAGACGTAATCAGTAGAGATATATACCACCTTCGCCCCGGACTCCCGGCAGGCCTCGGCGATGTGTCTCGTCCCCTCGACGTTCACCCTCCAGGCTTTCTCCCTGTCCTTCTCACATCCGTCCACATCCGTCCAAGCTGCCGTGTGCACGACGACTTCCGGCGAAAGCTTCCTTAGGACCTTACGGACGGCCCCTCCGTCCGAAAGCTCAGCGTCCCTTCGTGATATCCCCACAGCATCCCATCCCCTCCCCAGGGCGGCCCTTAGCACCTTCCTTCCCAGAAGCCCCGTACTTCCCGTCACCACGATCCGCATCTCAGCAGGGGGTTATGCCCTATTATATCGTCCCAATGCGAGAAGGCGACCCTCAGGTAGAACTTGTACGGGTTCCTTCCTTCGGCCTCGTCCAGGCCGTAAGCTACGTCGAACTCCAAGGCGGTGGGGTACCCGTAGAAGGAGCTAACATCAGCCCTGAGCTGTACCCCGAAGTCCCTCTTGAACCCTTCGAGCTTCAGGTCCATCCCGTCATCGTCCCAGGCCCTTCCGACCTCCCCGAACAACCCCCCGTATATGTTTGAGAGGTAGAAGGGGCCTAAGGCTATGTCTATGTCCCTAAGTATGGGAAACCTGTATGTGGCCCCTAAGAAGACGAGCTTCCTCCCCGATATGCTGTACCTCGTGTACCCCCTCAACCCCGGCCAACCTCCCAAAGGCATATAGAAGAAGGAATCCACCTTGGCCGTTATCCAACCGGCCTGCAGCCTCAGCACAAGGCTGTGCCTCCACCAGGGAAGTGCCAGGAACTCGTCCCAGGCTAACGTTATCCTATCGTAGAAGTATCTATCGTAGTCCTCCTGCCACAGGGCCGTCCCCACCTTAAATCCCTTCATAAGCCAGTGGAAGGACCTTGAGTAGTCTATGCTGAGCGCCCTTCCTCCTCTGGGGTTTATGTCCATGTCCCTCGCTAAAGGTAACTTCCTGTATATACATCCCAGCCTAAGTTCTGCTCCCTTAAAGTACGTGTACCTTACCCCGAACCTCTCCCCGGAGACGATGCTCTGTCCCTGCCACCTGCCATCGTACCTGCTGAGGACCATCCCTCCGTAGAGTAGCTTCCCACGCCAGTTGTAGACGGCCCCTGCGAAAAGCTCCTTCAGGTCATAGTCGTAACCCAAGCTCTTTATGCTATATATGCTGTCCACCTCCGCCTCCCCTTTATGCCTCACCTGGTTGTAGAGGGAAAGGAGGATGGTGGGAGGAAATCTCGAATAGGTGTACCATATGAACCCGTCCCTGCTCCCGTCCCGGCCCAGGGAACCTCCTCCCACGAACCCATGCCATCCAATAACGTCCGAGGAAGTGACGAACGCCCCGACCTTGGGCTTACCCTCGTCCCAAAGGAGCCTGGGCATGACCAAAAGCCTCAAGGGCCTCTCGTGATATGGAGAGGAGTCGAGCTTCGGGGGGGTGAGCTCACATACCACCGCCTCCCCCCTGCGCAGCTTGAAGGTCCCCTCCGGCACCTTCTTTCCCCTTAGCCCCTTCAGCTTCATGATCCCGAACCCGTCCTTCCCGTACAAAGCGAACGCCAAAGTGTCGCCGGAGACCGATGGGTGGAACGCACCTCCGAGGACGTTTGTGAGCCTCCGGGCCTCCCCGGACGAGAGGTCCACGAGATATATGTTGAATATCCCCGAAAGGTCGGACGAGAAGACCAGCTTCCCGTCCTCCGTCCACGCCGGGTCCCTGTCCTCCCCTTCCGATGCCAGGTAGAGGACCTCCCCTGTAGTCGTGTCCAATATGGCTATATCCCTTTCTCCCTCCCTCGCCAGTGACAGGGCTATCCTCCTTCCGTCGGGGGACCATCTGGGCGTATAAAGTTCCGTCCTGTCCGGGAAGCTGAGCAGGCACGTTAGGGAGTCCAAACCCTTCCAATCTTCCTTCACCCCGAAAAGTTCCAACTTGTTCCTCCCTCCTCCGTTGCGCACAACCGCCACCTTCGTCCCGTCGGGCGACAGGTCGGCGTACCTGACCCTCAGTCCCCTCGAGAGCCTCCTCACCTTCTTCGCCTCGTCGTAGAAGTACAGGTCCCAGAACCTGCTCCCGTGGAAGTCCGGAGGAGAACGCTTCACGAAGAGGATCCTCCCGTCCGTCGTCCAGCCTGCCGGTGAACTTACCCCTCCGGCCACGAGCTTAGGGGACTTACTCCCGTTCTTCCATATGTACAGGCTCGTTATCCAATAGTCCTGTCCCCTGTTGGAGACGAACATCAGCCTCTTCCCGTCCGGAGACCACCTCGGGAACGCGTTCACATAACCTCCAGAAAAGAGCGTATCCCCCTCGACGAGTTCCCCCAGGCCCTCAAGTTGCTCCTTGTACCTCTTCTCCATATCCCCCACCCAGTCCCTGTAAAGCTCCTCGGCCGGGACCCCCAGGACCTTCCTTACGGCTCCGTCGAACGAAACCCTCCAAGGCTTGGACATCTCCCGGAAGAGCCTCCTCAGGCTCCCTTCCCCGAACCTGCGGGCTATGTACCTCACTAAGGCAAACCCGTGGTCGTAGACCTTCTCGTTCCCCAGGCTCGTCTTTCCGAACACGCCCATCTCGCTCAGGGAGAGCAACCCTCCCCTGAGCACCGCCACCCTCAGGACCATATCCCTGTAACTGTCCCAACGATCGTACCTGGCCCCCCTCGCCTGATACTGTGCCGTGCCTTCGGCGAACCACATGGGTATGACCACCCCGGGAAGGGGGTAGGAGACCTGTATGTACGGATACCCTATGAGTATGTCCTTCCTGGTCTCCGGCTGGTACCCGAACACCTGCAGGTAAATAGCTGGCATAAACTTAGGATATTTCATAGCGAGCTGTAGGGAGACCATGTGTACAAATTCGTGGGTTATGACGTTCCAGAGCCAATCCGTGGTCCCCCTAAGCTCTATGTCGAGCCCTGTGGCCCATATCTCTATCTTATTGTCGTAGAAAAATGAGACACCGTTTGCGTAGTCCGCATCGTCCCTCAGAACTATGTGCACCTTCCCATCGGGCCTGTAATCGTACAGCTCCGTCACCGGACCGTATATTGCCTCCGCGACCTCACGGGCCTTCCTTGCGAAGTCCTCCAGACCCTGATGGTAGTATATGAAGAAGTGCTCGGTCTCCATCACCCTCCAACGAAGGTGGGACGGGTTCTGAGCATAAGCCCTTCCTACGGATATAACTATCAGGGCTAAAAGGGCGTACCTAACCCTGAACCTCGAACCTTGAACCATCATCACCTCACCACCCCCATCTTGACGAACTCCTCCTGGACCTCCCCTCCTGATCTGGCCTTTACCCTAACTAGATATAGCCCGGGAGGGAGCTCCGAAAGGTTTAAGGGTACCTCCCTCACCCCCCCCTCCATCTCCTCCTCCTTCTCCACGAGCAACCTTCCGTTGCCGTCCAAGATCTGGACCTTCACCTTAGAACTTCTCCCCAACTCGAAGCGGACCGTGGCCTCCTCCTCAGCGGGGTTCGGGTAGATGTAAGCGCCGGAGAGCAGTTCCTCCTCCACCTTATGTGATACGCTCCCGGAAGGTAGGTACCCTGCCCTGTCTAGGTCCCCCCCTACTACTGGCCATACGGCTCCCTCACACACTCCCTTGGTCCTCCAAAGGTACACCTTTCCTTCCGATACCGTTCCGACCTCGACCCACCCGTCCCCGTCTATATCTCCAACGAACGGTGCGGAGAGCTTCCCTTCGGGGACAGGTACCGGGAACCCTCGGGCCGGCCCTCCGTCCCCTTTGAACGCATACACTCCCACGTTCTCCGCCGAAAATATCACCTCAGCAACCTTATCCCCGTCCACATCCGCCAGGACGGGGAAAGAGACCTCCCCTGCCCCGTCCCAGCTCAGGGGAGCCACCGGGAACCCCTCGACCTGGGCCCCCGTCCCGTACCACGCGTACACCCTCCCCTTGCCGGAGGCCACAAGTTCGGGGACCCCGTCCCCGTCCACATCCCCCATGCATAGCCCCTTAAGCTCCTCCTCCCCGAAGATGGGGAACCCTTGCATCAGGAAGACCGTATCCTGTAGGACCTCGAAGGCGAAGACTTTCCTCCCGAAGGCCAAGGCCACCTCCTCCCTGCCGTCCACATCTAAGTCCCCCACGATAGGTCCCGACAATTCCTCCATCTTTCCCGACCACAACTTCCTCACATCTTCCCCGACCGAGAACAGCCCTTCGTCCGTCGCACATATGAGCCCCAACCCTTTCCCGAAAGCTATGCCCAAGGTGCGTCCCTCGACTTCCCTCAGCTTTACCTCCCTCCCGGGCCTTACGAGGGCCACCTTTCCGTCCCCCCCTACGACGACCTTTCCTCCGTAAGCGACTATCGGCCCTGCCGTGGGACGGAACCCTACGTTTACAGAACCCCACGTCCCCCTCACGGGCCACCATACCTTCCCGGAGCTGTCCACGAAGGTTACCTCCATCCCCCCGTCCCCGTCTATGTCCCCGGCAGCCAGCATACCTAAGGGGACCGCCGGAAGGGACATAGAGGTATCCTCGAGCCCGAACATGTAGAGCTTTTTCCCGCCCGGCACGAGGACCTCGTAGGCCATAGGCAAAGGTGCGGAGGATGTGAGGTCCTCCGGAGTACCCTTCGGCCATCCCGGAAAGTTCCTTCCGAAGGAGACCCTCACCCTCATAAGGTCCCTCGGCGGGTCCAGCACCTCTATCTCTATGCCTGTGTCCCAACCTTCGTTGCTTGCGGAACTCGGTCTGGTGTCTGACCCGAACCTCGCCCTTCCTCCCCAGGAGAATGGGTCCTCAGGTCCCCCCCATATGTCCCCACGCCCGTGGGGGTTGCCTATTGCCTCGTCCCCGTCCGCCTCCTCTAAGTCTATTCCACGATGCAGGGGGTCGTCGTTGGGACAGTCGGAGTGCTCCGAGATGACCTTTTCATCTATATGCCATATCAGGATCCCCGAGCCGGGGACGGAGGCATCGTAGTTGTCCACCTTGAGCCACACTCTGTTCCCCTCCGAAAGCTCCATATAAGGGGAATGCGCCTCCCTGTTCTCTATGAGGAAGTACTCCCCCGGCCCCACGGGGACCTTGACCGCCCTCACGGCGCCCTTTGGAGGTTCTAAGTGGGCTGCGCAGACCCAGATCGTCGTATCCCTCACGACCTCTAAAGGTTCGAGCCACCCC
>Ga0164318_10004898_pt1 | contig 12930 bp, 11 predicted proteins | sample GuaBasSedimGuay9_FD_113734 | JGI IMG/M metagenome (GOLD analysis project Ga0164318, IMG submission 113734) | Subseafloor sediment microbial communities from Guaymas Basin, Gulf of California, Mexico - Guay9, Core 4571-4, 0-3 cm | ecosystem: Environmental > Aquatic > Marine > Hydrothermal vents... | reverse complement strand
AAGAATATTTTTTTCATGGCTATCCTCCTTAATAAGGAATATAGCACAAAGTATATATAAAATCCGGAAAAATTACTGAGTTTTAATAAAGATGGCGCTCCCTTTGGCATAGACAGTTCCGTCTGAATCCTTGACAGAACCGGATGTTCTGGCAATCCTTCTTTTCAACTCATCAATGCGCCCTTCAACGGATATCATTGTCTCCACCGGCAGGGGTTTGATAAACCGTACTGTCAGTTCAGCGGTGAATCCTTTCAAACCCTTTTGTATGCATGCCTGAGCCATGGTTTCATCGAGAAGCATGGAGATAAGTCCTCCGTGGGTTATGTTTGCCCATCCGGTAAAATAATCCGGAACTTCAAGGGAAGTAGCTACTGTTGTTTCATTAAGGGTATCAAAGGTTAGTTTCAGCCCCTTTTCATTTTTCACACCGCAGCAGAAGCAGTGATCGTCATTTTCAGCGGCGGCTGTTTTTATTGATTCTTCTCTGTCCATATTTTTACCCGAATACTGCAAATGATATTGCTATCCCGAGGGCAGTTCCGGCCACTGCCTGGGGATAGGTGTGGCCAAGCAGCGTTTTAAGGGCCTGCGGTTCAAATCCCTTGCCAAAGAGGGCGGAAAACTGCTTTGTAATATCGTTCAGGACTTCTGCATGCTTTCCTGCAGCTCTGCGAACACCGGTCGCATCATGAATAACTACCGCGGCCAGGACAGTGGAAATGGTAAAATAGGGACTGTTCCAACCATATACAAGCCCCATGGATGTGGCCAGGGTTGCTACTGCAGCTGAGTGGGATGATGGCATTCCCCCGGTCTCAAGCATCCTGTTAAGAAGCAGTTTCCTGTCTGTGACCAGGATAATAAGTGATTTTAATGCCTGAGCGGTAAAGGTAGAAAAAATTACCGTCAGTAGAATTGAGTTACTCATCAATTTAAACATAAATTTCTTCCTTAGTTATGGAGAAGGAGTATAATATCTCTGTTTTAAAAAAACAAGATAGCTACTTCTTTCTTTTTATACTGTCCAGAAGCGATCCCTCTTTTTTCAGGACTTCCTCCGGACTGACAGTTTTTTCGTCTTCTTTGGGAAGGGCTTTCTGTACCTCTTCCTGGATATGTTTATCCAGTTTTTTTTCTTTTGATTTAAGCTCTTTTGCTTTTTCCTTTGTTTTTTTGTCCTTGCTTTTTAGCTGGTTTTTTCTGGTCTTGGCAAGAAAGCTCATAAAGTAATATACAAATGAGTAGATTACTCCCGCGGCAAGGCTGATTATTATTACAGCAATTGTTGAAATATCTGTAAACTTATGTCCGAAAATGTTTATGGATGTTGTGTACTGAACGTTCATTGAAATAAAAATTGCCAGAATAACAAGGATGAGTATGTTTACAATTAGTCTAATCATTCTTTTTAATTCCCCTTTTTGTTAAATATTCAGGAATAGAAAGCATTGGCGGCCTTTCTTCCTCTACTATTGTCATGTTTATTGCTTCGAAGTCTTTATCATGTACCTGAAACTGTCTGAGGACCGTACTAAGCTCAGGCAGATCGGAGATTAAATTTAATGTTTGGAGTCTGCCGAAAAAAGTCTGGAGGATACCGAATGCCATTTTGCCGAGGCTTCTGGTTTCCTGATTCCGGTGAACCCTCTGATCCAGGTCTGTCTGGGCGAATGCCGCAAGACCATATTTGCTGTAGACATCAATGATATGTGCTGTTTCAACACCGTATCCAATAGGGAAGTGGAGTTCTTCAAGTACCTCTCTGCGTACTGCATATTCCCCTGACAGGGGCTGGATAATTGCAGAAAGTTCCGGAAAGAAAAGACTGAATAGCGGGCGTATAAGTATTTCCGTTACCCGGCCGCCTCCGGATGGGCGTATACCCTCGGAAAATGCCAGAGGCCGGTCGTAGAATGCTTTCACGTATTTTATCTCTTCCCGGTATATAAGCGGAGCAAGCAGTCCGTATGCAAATCTGGGATGAATATTTTTTATATCCGCATCAATGTAAACTATTATATCCCCGTCCAGCTGATAAATTGCCTTCCAGAGGTTTTCACCTTTTCCCTTTTTCGGCGGCAGATGAGGCAGAATATCAGATGCAAGATATGTTTCCGCTCCGAACGATTTTGCGACACTGATTGTGTTGTCAGAAGATCCTGAGTCAATAATTGCTATCTCGTCAATCAGCGGGTATCGGACCATTAGTTCAGAGTGGAATAGTATAATTTCTTTCGCTATGGTCCGCTCTTCGTTCAGAGTGGGGATGCACAGGGATATTTTCAGGTTCTGTTTTTCCTTTTCCCTGACAAGATCCGCAAGATCAGAAAAAGTAGAATGATGGAATGTGTTGTCTTTAAGCCAGTTATCAATTTTCACTGCAGCACCCCGTATCAATAGCCATTATTAAACCTACCAGCTGTGCAATTCCTTTGTATAAAGGTTCTATCTCAACTTTTTCAAGGGACGAGCTCTGCTTTGCGGTTTTGGTAATTCCAATTGCCACTGAAGGAATGTTCTTGTCAATAAAAGCAGATAACTCCGCAATATTCGGGGTAATCCTGGATTTAATTCCCAGCTTTTTATGGATTTCCCTTGCTGATGATGCAAGAGGATGAGAAAAACTGATTCCTCCCGGTTTTCTTTTTGCCATTACCTTTGTTTCAACCTTTGATCCGCTATGAGAAGAGACCTCCTGGGCAATATCCATTATCTGTTTCTGTAGATTGTCTACCATCTCACCCGATTCACTTCTGATTTCAAACCTGAGTGTAGCGTCCAGGGGTATGCTGCTGAACCCTCTGCCTCCTGATATGGAACTTAGAATAATATTTGTTCTTGGTTTGTTGGGTATAGGGATTTCCTGGATTCTGTTTATCAGTTCATTCATGGTTACTATGGATCCTACTGCACCGAATTTTGTCCAGTCATACTCTTCGGGAACCCAGCAGTTTATCTCGCATCGAGCCATTCCGATGGATGAATAACTCAAATCTCCCAGCTTGACACCTTCTACGGATATCCCGTTTGAAATATTGAGTTTTGTATTTTTCAAAAAGAACCGGATCCCCTCCAGATCCCCGGGTCCCAGACTTCTGGAAGTTCCCATTATGATAAGATTTGATTTAAGCTGTATCTTAAGCTGGTCCAGTATAAAGGGAAGGGAAATGGTCGCAGCAAGACTGACAATATTGTCGCTTAATCCTCTTCCCAGGATGTAATCCGGCTGAATGGAAAGAGTGTTGTTTTCCTCTTCCTCGAATACTGAATCAAGGTGGGAAACCACCAGAATATTTTTTTTCCCGCTCTTTCCAGGAAGAATACCAAGGGCATTACCGCTTTCATCGGTTGAGCAGTTTATAAGATTATCCTGGTTTAATCTGTTCAGTACAAAATCTCTAAGATTATCTTCTTTATATGTCGGGGCCGGGATTTCTCCGATCATAACAATATTGGTCAGTATGATATCCCTCATGTCCCGGATCATGGCTTCAATGTTAGGCAGTGAGTCCAGAATCCTTGCAAGCTTTTTATCCATGCCTCTATTGTAGCAGAAGCCTGATCAACTTGCAAGTTTGAGAAAACCTGATTCAGCTTATTGGTTTATCAGGTCAACAATCTGATTTACTGCATCATCCAGCTCATTTTGAAGAGTAGAAACCTGCTTTTCCGCATTGTTCACCCGTCTCATGAGATTCTTGATCCTCTGAGTAGATTTGGTTATTTCATCTGAAAGCTGAGCTATTGTTTTGTCTTTATCTGCAATGGTTTTATTGAGTTTCTCATTTTCTGCAAGAAGATCCGTCTGTTTCTGCTCATTGTTTGCCTGAGCCTCTGCAAACTTCTTCTCCAGCTCTTCTTTTTTCGCCTGTTCATCCTTGATAAGATTGTTCAGTTTATCAATCTCGCTGTTTTTATTATCGAGCTCATCGGTGAGTTCAGCTATTTTCCTGTCCGTATCTTTCTTGAGTTTGATATACTTTTCAGTTTCACTGGATGACAGTTTCTTAACCTTCAGATCATTTACTCCCTCAATCTTGTGTATAGCTGAAGAGAGGATCTCTTTATTGGTGGTATCCACTGAGTTTACCGCTGCACTCCGGTACTGTTCCAGAGCATCGGAAAGGTCTCCTTTTCTCAAGGCGGCATCCCCGAGAACTATGTAGTCTCTGGCACGCTCCTCCATGTTTTTTGCCTCAATTTCCCGCAGCTGGTTTACCGCTCCTTCAATCTTCGGAAGAGAAGCGATGGCGGCATTAAAGTACCGCTTTGCATCGTAGCTTTTCCCTGCTGCTGCAGCTTCTTCCCCTTTCCTGACATTTGCCCGTGCATTTATCAGAAGCTGGGCCGTTGCTGCGAGGGTTTTGAAATCTGTAGTATCCTCTGTTTTGGTCTGTGAAATTTCTTTCTCCAGGGAGTCGAGGATAAAGTTCTCTATCTTGAGCCTTTTAAAGATAGTCGGAAGAGACTGGATCTTGGGATCGGCCAGTATCTTTCTGACATCCTCGATTGCCAGGGAGGCTTTGGGATAATCTCCGTCTTCAATTGCACTCATTATTGTGGTGTAAGCTCCGGTAATCTGATCCTGTATCAGCTGTTCATTCCGCTGAAGCTCCCTCAACTGTTCCAGCTTGCTTGTTGCTTCGCTGCTCTGCCTGGTCAGAGCTTCTTTCTCAGCTTCGAACTGCTTTGTCAGTTCTTCTTCCCGCTTTTTGGCTTCTGCTTCAAGGGCCGCTTTATCCTTGTTTGCCTTATCAAGAACCTGCCGGGCCACTGCCTTGGCCTGGGCAAGTTCTTTCTCTTTTTCCTTAAGTGCAGCTTCCGATTCAGCTTTGAACGCATTCAGGGCTGAGTTTATTGCATCTTCCTTTTTAGTCTGGAATTCTTTCAGCTGTTTTTCCAGTTCTGCTGATGAAATCCCCTGTCCCTGTAATCTGGCTCTCTCTTTGGCAAGTTCCTCTTCCATTTGTTTGCGCAGTTCTGCTTCTTTGGCTTTAACCTGTGTTTCCATAGTTGCCTTGAGGTTAGAGCTCTCCTTGTCCAGTTTTTCCAGTTCACTTTGAATTTTGGAGATTTCCTGCTCCTTCTGCTGAAGTTTTTTCTCTGCCTGTTTTTTCAGCTCTTTTACTATTGAGTCTTCTGTAGACTGGTAGGTTTTTTCACTCAGTACCATGGTTTCTTCTTTTGCCTGAAAGTATCTGTTGGTAAAGAATAGCGCAGCGGCTATGACAAGTATTCCCATCAGGTTGACAGCAAGCGGAAGGGTTCCCCCTTTTTTTGCGGGTTTTACTTCGAATAGTTCGGGTGTAATGGATATTTTGCTTTGGGAGCTTATTTTTTCAATTTGCTGAAAGATCTCATCCTTCTCTTCTTCACTAAAGCCTTCTATCTGGAATCCTAAATCATCTTCCAGAACATTATTAGCTGTTTCTTTCACTGTTCAACCCTTGTATACCAAATAAAATATTGTCCTTATTCCTCTATAATCGGCAGAAACGGTATATTCTACAACTTCGGCTCCTGTTTTTATGTCTCTGCTGCTTAAGAAGGAAAGAGGAAAGGCCGATTCTAAACGAAGAAGAGTGTTCAAAACAGATAAACGGGTAGCGAATTGAGTATAAAAACCAAGATTATTTTTATAGTACTGCCGTTGCTGATTGTTTCCATGGTAATAACGGCAACCATTTCATCATTTTCCGCAAGAAGCGGTATGACTCGTATTGCAATAAAGTTCCTGAGCTTTAAAGCAGAGGAACTATCCAACTACGCAGATAATCAGTGGAAACTTCTTTTAAACAATCAACTCAGTGAGAATCCGACCTATGTTGAGGTAGCCAAAGGTGCGGTTCAGTCATATGCATTCTCAATCGTTAAAAGTAAAACAGAGATTATATTTGCTGTTGACAACGACATGAATGTTGTTATGTCAACAGGGGAATTGAAACTGGGGATAGAGGAAAAATCAAAACTCTATGAATACCTGGACAGGAAATCCTCCGGATGGGTAACCTTGACTGCCGGAGGCAGAAAGCGGGTAGGGTACGGTTTCTACTTCAAACCTTTTGACTGGTATTTTTTTGTTACCGAAGATGAAGAAACTTTTTACAAAGAGACTAAAGAGATTATTATTCAGACCGGGTATGTTCTTGCAGGAACGATTATCTTTTCAATTATACTCCTCTTCCTGTTTACCGGATATTTAACCAGACCGCTGAGGTCCATAGTTGCAACCATGCGTCACGTTATCTCGACAAACGATATGTCCCATAAAGTTCCGGTTGAGTTCAAAGATGAGATAGGTACGCTGGCCCACACCTTCAATATCATGACCGGTGAGCTGGACAAAGCCTACAAGCAGATAAAACAGTTTGCTTTTAAATCTGTACTGGCGGAAAAAAATGAGAGAAAAATACGTAATATCTTTCAAAAGTATGTGCCCAAGGATGTAATAGATACGATCTTTGCAAACCCTGAACAGATGCTTGTTGGCGAAAACAGAGTATTGGCTATTCTGTTTTCTGATATCAGAAGTTTTACCACCATATCGGAAGGGTATATGCCCGATGAACTGGTGTCGGTCCTCAACAGGTACTTTGCCACAATGGTTGATATCATCACCAGTCACAACGGAGTAATAGACAAATATATAGGGGATGCAATAATGGCTTTCTTCGGTGCTCCGGTGAAAAGAGATAATGATGCGATTGAAGCTTTGTATGCCGCTCTGGAAATGCAGGAAGCACTGCTTGAGTTTAACCGTGAACAGGTAAGGATCGGGAAACCGGAGTTTAAAACAGGGATCGGTATTAATTACGGAGTAGTAACCGTAGGAAATATTGGATCTGAAAAGAAAATGGACTATACTATAATTGGCGATATGGTTAACCTGGGATCACGGCTTGAGGGATTATCCAAACCCTACAAGCAGGATATAATCTTTTCCGAGAGTGTTTATAGAAAAGCCAAAGGGATCCTTCCATGCAGGATGATAGACAAGGTTGTTGTAAAGGGGAAAACCCAGGGGGAAAGCATCTATACTGCTAAAAAGGTTTTAACTCCTGCTGAGAAGAAGGCCTGGGCCTACCACAATGCAGGTATGAAACTGTATTACAAGATGCAATTCAAACGGGCAGCTAAATATTTTCTTGCGGTCCGGAAACTTCTCCCCGGCGATCATGTCGCGGGTATTTTCCTGGACCGGTGCAGAAAGTACATAAAACATAATCCGGGCAAAGACTGGAACGGATTGGAAGTACTCACTTCCAAGTAACGTAAGGAGGAATAAAATGGCAAAGAAGTATGATTTTACAATATCCAGACTTGGGAAGGCTTCAATCCCGTCTCCCATCAAGATGTCCACCGTATTGGGAGATTCGATAGCCAACTATGTCCGGGAGGAAGAGGCTGTTCTTTATAATATTACAGCAAAAAAAGGGGTTGAAAATCCTGTTGTAGATCCTGATCACCTTATCGAGCTTGCAGGTCCCCGGGAAAAGATATACTTTAACCCTTCTCATGTACATGCAGCCATAGTTACCTGCGGAGGGCTGTGCCCGGGGCTTAATAACGTTATCCGGGCAACAGTACGCTGTTTATGGTACCGGTACGGAGTGAGGAGGATCTCCGGTATTCAAAATGGATACAGAGGGCTCCTGTCGGACTCAAAATACTCTACAATCGACCTTGATCCTGATATAGTTGACGATATTCAAATGAAAGGCGGAACAATTCTCGGGTCTGCCCGGGGCGGCGGGAACAGGGTAAGCGAGATTGCAGATGAACTCGAACGTCTTAATATCAATATGCTTTTTACCATAGGGGGTGACGGAACCCAGCGGGGAGCTCTGGATATTGCCGAGGAGCTGGAGAGAAGGAAGTTAAAGATAGCAGTTGTGGGAATACCAAAAACGATTGATAACGATCTTAACTTTATTCAGCGCTCTTTCGGATTTGAAACGGCGGTTGCCGAAGCAGTAAAGGCAGTCAGAGGAGCTCATGTAGAGGCTCATGATGCGATTAACGGTATTGGTTTGGTCAAGGTAATGGGGCGTGATTCAGGCTTTATCGCGGCACATACAGCTCTGGCAATGAGTGATGTAAACTTCTGCCTTATTCCTGAAAATCCCTTTGATCTGGAAGGGGAAAACGGGTTTTTACAACATCTAAGAAAAAGAATCCTTGACCGGGAACATGCGGTTATACTTGTTGCTGAAGGGGCAGGGCAGGATCTCGTGGCTGAAAGCGGAGAAAGCGATGCTTCCGGGAACAAGAAACTGAACGATATAGGTATATTCCTGAAGGAAAAGATTAAAGAATACTTCAAAAAGGAAAAAATTGAAGTCAATATCAAATATATTGATCCCAGTTATATCATTAGAAGCGCTCCGGCGAATCCTAATGATTCAATATACTGTTCCCGGCTCGGGGCTCATGCTGTCCATGCAGCAATGGCTGGAAAGACAAAACTTTTAATAAGTCTTGTGAATAATACCTTTGTTCATATACCGATAAAGATAGCCGTAACCAAGAAAAAATTTGTAGATATTGAGGGAAGTCTGTGGCGGGATGTTCTGGAGAATACCAGGCAGCCGGTGAAAATGAAAAAGTAAAAAATTAAAAAAAATTATTAAAGGGGTTGAATAATTTTTTGTAATACTCTATATTCCCCACTGCATAGAATATTTAATTTTTTCTGTAACCATTTTTCGTATTGTTTGTTTACTTTATTGAGATGGTGCAGTAAAAAACTTTTTCATTGACCTCCTTTTTAGATGTTCCCCTCAGGGTTTTGAACCTCCTTTTCCCTGAGGGGTTTTTTTTGTCTTTTTTTACCTATATCCCAAGTATTTCTCCCAGAGTTTCTAATGCTGCATCATTGGAAGAACCGGAAAGGATTTGTTTTGTAAGGACTTTCCCCAGCTGGACCCCTTCCTGATCGAATGAGTTTATATTCCACAGAAAACCCTGGAACATTACCTTGTTCTCGTAGTGGGAGAGAAGTGCTCCCAGCGATCCGGGAGTGAGTTTTTCCCCGTAAAGAAGAGATGACGGTCTTCCGCCGTTAAAATTCTTGTTCGGATTGCTGTTATTACTTCCCTTTGCAAATGCCACAATTTGGGCGGTAAGATTAGCGTTGAGTTTTGTCTGATTTGTTGTTCCCTCTATTGTGACGTCAGTATTCTGCTGTGGTTTCCGAAATCCGATAAACTGGAGGGGGATAACGTCTGTTCCCTGATGAAGAAGCTGATAGAATGAATGCTGGCCGTTGGTTCCCGGTTCACCGAAGATAACCGGCCCTGTTTTGTAGGAAAGAGGCTCTCCGTTCCTGTTTACACATTTCCCGTTACTTTCCATGTCCAGTTGCTGCAGGTGTGCCGGAAAACGCACCAGTGCCTGGCTGTAGGGGAGAATAGCTGTAATGGGGTAATCAAGGACGTTTCTCAAATATACACCAATAAGGGCATCCATGAGGGGAGCGTTTTCCCGTATGCTTGGCTCCAGGGCTTTTTTATCTGTTTCTGCAGCGCCCTGAAGGAACTCTCTGAAAATTTCTTTTCCAAATGCCAGGGTAAGGACCGCTCCGCCTACAGCGCTGGTAGATGAATACCTTCCCCCGATAAAGTCATCGATATAAAAGCTGTCCAGGAAATCATCTGAAGTGGCCAGGGGACTGGTGGCACTGGTAACAGCAATCATATGTTTTGAAGGATCCAGTTCAGGATTCTTTTTTTTCATCCACGTTAAAGCTAATTCCCTGTTCGCCAGGGTTTCCTGTGTTGTTCCGCTTTTTGAAACCAGTATAAAAAGCGTAGACTCAAGATCTGTATCGCCCAGCACCGAGGCTGCATCGTCGGGGTCAACGTTGGATATGAACCTTGCTTCCATCTTCAAATTGTCTCCCGCATACCCTTTCAAGGCGAGATAAAGTGCTCTGGGGCCGAGATCCGATCCGCCTATACCTATCTGTATTACTGTTTTAAACATTTTACCGGTAGAGCCTTTAAGCTGGCCGGAGTGTATCTTTTCTGCAAATAGTTCTATCCGTTTCTGCTGTTTCTTGTAGAAATCCTGCTGGTTTTTCCCTTCAAATACAACGGTATTTTCACTTTCCATTCGGGTAAGATGATGCAGTACCATTCTCCCTTCACCGGGGTTCATTATCTCTCCCCTGAGAACTGCTTTGAACTTTTCTACACACTCAAGTTCATGGCTTAAGTCTTGAAGGGCATTGATAATCTCTTCATTTACCGGTTGGGCTGCATAATTGTACCTCATGCCGCCACCCAGGGGAATATCCATTTTCTGTATGCGTTCAGCTGTAAGTACCTGTTTGATATCCGCTGGAGAAAATTCCTTTAAATTTGTAAATGCAGCTGTTTTGTCTAAATTTTCATAGTTCATCTATTCCTTCCTTGTCGATACATGCTGCAGAATTTTAGAGCGGATACAGAATAATTGCAAGAGATAAAATAACCGGTTTGTTTGATTTGCCCTTCTGTACTTTAATCAGTGTTGATAATTGCTTATAGTATCAGTATGAACAAGGAGTTAACGAAACTTTCTAGTGAGAATCCTTTTTGCGATGCCCCTGTGTATTATATCGGGGAAACTGTATCTACCATGATTCTGGCAAAAGAGATCCTGGGGGATGAAAGAAATACTTCAGCTGTGGTCCCCGGCAGTGTTATTGCTGCAGGATTTCAGACCGGAGGGAAAGGACGTTTTCCCGGTAGAAAGTGGGAAGCTGCCGCAGGTAAGAATCTTACCTTTACCCTTATCATTGACAAAGATTACCCCGGAGTGAAAGAGTTTCCACTTTCTTTATCTGCGGGGTTGGGGCTGGCAATGTACCTTGAGAAAGAGCATCATCTTTCCCCGAAAATCAAGTGGCCGAATGATATCCTTCTCAACAGCAGAAAGCTCTCGGGAATCCTCGTAGAAAGTGCAGGGGATTTCTATCTTCTTGGAATAGGACTTAACGTGAATCAGATCGAGTTTAACGGGGAGCTGGCAGAAAGAGCAACCTCTCTTGGACTGGAAACGGGGCTGGAATTTAATCCGCAGAATGAACTTCCGCTTCTTCTTGAAGGTATACACCAGGTACTTGGTAGTAAGGATAAAAGGAAAAGCATAGAAAACAGACTGTACTCCCGGGGTTCGGAAGTTTTGTTTGTTCCGGGAGATCCGGGAAAGGAGAAGCCTTTTAAAGGGGTTATCAGAGGGATCGATAACGGCGGATTTTTACTTCTTGAAAAAAGTGACGGTTCCCTGTTTACTGCTGCCAGCGGAGAGATTGTCTACTAAAGGCGGACCTGTCATGTACAAAAAATGATTGCTCTACAGTCGCTCCAGGAACAAGGCGTAGTCCCGGTAGATTTTTTTATCAAGAAGTATGAGTGCATGCCCGGCCTTGTAGGTATGAAAGTCTTTTATCCCGTTATTCTTCGCATAATTACGGATGCTCCTGACAGGGTTTAACTGATCGTAAAGAGCGGCTTCTATCTGGACCCTTCCAGGCTGAATAGTAAGGGGATAGGAAACGGGACTTATGAGTGAATATGCTTTCTTTAGTGTTTCCTTTGAAAATCCCTCCTCTTCATAGCAGGGATAGATTTCTTCAGGGGTGATAAAAGTATTCCAGTCAAGAACCGGGATCATTACTGCCAGGTGATCGATTATTTCCAATGACTGGAGCATAAAAGCGAGTGCTCCGCCCATGGACCCGCCCCATGCCCCGATGGAAACAGCTCCTTCATCTTTCAGATAATTGTAAACTGTTCTAAGTTCTTTAACTGAATTGACCATTATCTGAACATTGTTAAGGGGGGAGGCGGTAATCAGGCCGCTGCCCGGGGGTTTTCCCCTTTTCTGACGTTCCATATGGTATGGAGGGATATAGATGACAACGTTATAACCTGCTTCTATTTCTGTTTTAAAAAATGTTTTTATTAATGTAAAGGCAAAATCGGAAACGCCGAATCCGGGGATAAAAAGTATAACTTTGCTTCCCGGCAGTGGGGTTTGTTTTAAAACGTAGAAGAGAGCATCCCCGGGTACTTTGTGTTTAAAAAAATCACTTTTAAAGATCCATTTTCCGTAGTTTATAGACACTTTGGATTTGGTATGCCATTTTAAGAGCGGCTCCACCCTTGGAGGAGCAATATCCGGGGAAACTTCGGTACGTTGCTCCAGATCAAAGGATTCTATATAGTTTTTTAGGGTTGCTTCATCGCCGGGGTTGAAATTCTTTAGAATCCCCCTTTTATTTCTTTTGATGCTGAAGTTGTCGACACTCTTTTGGATCGAGATACAGGATACAATCATGAGTACAAGTATTATGCATGCATAGGAGACTTTTGATCAATATCCCCTGCCGTATCACTTTAAAACCCGTAGAGCGTTTAAAATTGCAATAAGTGCAACTCCGACATCGGCAAAGACAGCTTCCCACATTCCGGCAAGCCCTGCTGCACCCAATCCAACAAACAGCAGTTTAACTCCCAGGGCAAATACTATGTTTTCCAGTACAATAGCCCTTGTTTTCCTGCTTACCTTGACAGCCTGGACAATTTTAGAAGGAGCATCTGTCATCAGTACAATATCGGCAGTTTCAATTGCAGCATCCGACCCCCATTCCCCCATGGCAATCCCCACATCGGCCAGGGCAATTACCGGAGCATCGTTAATGCCGTCTCCTATAAAAGCAGTATACCCCTCTTCCTCTGAGAGTATTTCCGTAAGTTTTTCAACTTTCTCCTTCGGGAGAAGTTCGGCGTGGTATTCATCAATGCCAATCTCGTCCGCAACACTCTGCGCTGTAGCCCTGTTGTCACCGGTGAGCATTACAGTCTTGCGGATACCCAGTTTCTTAAGATCCTCAAGGGTTTTTTTTGAGTCTTCCTTAATCCTGTCGCTGATAACAATGTT
>Ga0164318_10004897_pt1 | contig 12931 bp, 12 predicted proteins | sample GuaBasSedimGuay9_FD_113734 | JGI IMG/M metagenome (GOLD analysis project Ga0164318, IMG submission 113734) | Subseafloor sediment microbial communities from Guaymas Basin, Gulf of California, Mexico - Guay9, Core 4571-4, 0-3 cm | ecosystem: Environmental > Aquatic > Marine > Hydrothermal vents... | reverse complement strand
CCTGGATCCAGGGAGTCATGCATTCATTCCCTCCTCGTCGACCGTCCTTGTGAAAGTTCAGCAACTGTTGAAACGTTTCCCCGGACCTGTGATCTTCACCAGGCATGAGAATGATGCGGGCGGGAAGAACCTGATGTCCGTCTGGTGGAGGGGAGTGGTAAACGGTGATATGTCCCGGCTCCATCCGGACATCGATACAGGGGGGATGCCTGTGTTGAGGAAGGAGCATTACAGCGCCTTCCGGGGGACGGGTTTGGAGGAGATGCTTTCCGGGATGGGTATCGAGACGGTTGCCGTCTCCGGTGTGATGACGGACCTCTGCTGCGAATCCACGGTCAGGGATGCCTTCATGAGAGGCTTCAAGCCGATCCTTCTGGCCGATTGCACGGGAACGATATCCGAAGAGGCCCATCTGGCAAGCCTCAAGGTGATTTCGAGGGCATTCGGGGAGGTGCTAACATCGGAAGAGCTAATGCTGCGATTGTAGGAGCCGGACCGGCGGGGCTCTCCGCAGCCGTTCAGCTTGTCAAGGAGGGCATATCGTTTACGATCTTCGAGAAGGAATTGCCCGGAGGGCTCCTCAGAACCGCTAACCGGGTGGACAACCTACTGGGCATGAAGGGTATGAGCGGCCTCTCCCTCTGCGAGAGCTTTCTCGAACATGCCAGGGATATGGGGGTCGTGATCGAGGCAGCTCCCGTGAAAAGCATCAACGTTCATGAAGGGTCCTTCCATCTCGAATCGGGAAAGGGGAACAGGGATTTCAGTAACCTAATCCTGGCCACGGGGTCCCGACCGAAGAGGCTCGATCTCCCCGATGCGATGTACCGCATTGACGGACCCGGGGACCTGAAAGGGGGATCCCTGCTCATTATCGGTGGGGGGGACCTCGCTTTTGATAATGCCCTGAGGGTATTCGGCTGGGGTATCGATGTATGCATACTTCACAGGTCAGCACCGAAGGCCAATCACTCCCTCGTGAACGAGGTCAGGGAGGCGGGAATACGTCTGGTGAAGGGTGATGTGGGAATGGTTTCCCCGGGCAGGGACGGATATCATCTGGAGGGTGAGGGCGTATTTGACAATGCCGCCGTTTTCACGGGAAGGGTTCCCGACAGGTCCCTGATAGACCATATGGGTCCCGTGGAGGTATTCATGCCCTCACACGAGACATCCGTTAAGGGGTTATATGTGATCGGTGATGCAGCTTCGATCGAGAGTTCTCAGACGGCATATGCGATGTCGTCCGGTCTGTCGGCCGCGATGGACATTGCGAGAAAGGTGAGGGAAGATGAAGGTGGTCCTTGAGAAGGGAATGCCCGGGCTTGCAACGGTTTATGCCGCATCTTTCAGGGGCAGGGATGACCTCATCCTCGAATTCGTCGATTCCCTTTCCGGCAGCACCGGGGTGGAGGAGAAATGGGTCACCGTGGTCTCGTCCCAGTTCGGGTGTCCCGTGGGATGCCTGATGTGTGATACGAACGGATATTACAGGGGAAATCCCACAACGGAGGAGCTCTTCTCCCAGGTGGAATACATGGTGAAAAGGAGGTTCGGCCGTCTCGAGGTTCCTTCCGGGAAGTTCAAGGTGCAGTTCGCCAGGATGGGGGAACCCGCCCTGAATCCGAATGTGATAGATGCCATCATCATGATAAGGAATGTCATAAGCGCCCCGGGCCTCATGCCTTGCATCTCCACCATTGCCCCGGCAGGGACCGGGGAGTTCTTCGATGGTCTTGCCGCTCTCAATCACGATATCTTCAAGGGGCGGTTCCAGCTCCAGTTCTCCCTCCATTCCACCTCGGAGGAGCAGAGGAACAGGATAATTCCCGTGGAGAAATGGAGCCTTGAGGATATCGCAGATTACGGTCGCCGCTTCTACTGCGGGGGAAGGAAGGTAACCCTGAACTTTGCCATGGCAAGGGAAAATGAAATGGATGTGGATGTAATCCGATCCCTGTTCTCGAGCGGCCTGTTCACGATAAAGATAACCCCGGTTAACCCCACCGAGAACGCTGTCAGGAACTCCATTGCAAGGATCAACGTTCTCGAGGAGGAGCTGCCCCAGATAGAGGAACTCAGGCTGCATGGCTACGATGTGATATTGTCCGTTGGGGACCTCAGGGAGAACGAGGTGGGTTCCAACTGCGGTCAGCTTGCCGCCGTCTGGAACCGGACCAGGGTCGACAGTCCGCTTACCGGGTAATGATGAAAGGTTCGGGACGGGTTCTGCCGCTTTTCGATGATATCTGTTATTAACCTCGATGATGTTATCCCGGACGATGGTGAAGGTCCAATTCTGCCCGCTCTGTTCCGCCTATCTGAGGAATCGTGATCTTGAGAAATGCCCGAAATGCGGGGTCGATCTCGAAAGGGAGCTCGATCGGAAGAGAACCTACGAGGAGAGCCTGAAGAGAAAGTCCGAGACAGTTCAGGGCCCCTTCCATCCCGTCCTCGGGAGAACCTGTCCGATATGTGGAGAGGAGGTGGAGATACTCCCGGCCGAGGTCCTCGAGTTCACCGTTTACGGTGAAGTGTGCGGAAAGGGGCCAATGGGCGATCTCAGGGCTCCCATGCAGGTATTCATCGGATTTCAGCCCTGGAGATGCAGGAGAAAGCACATGCTCTTTTCATCCTACGAGGTCGAGAGAAGGGAGCTCTGCCCCAGATGCCTGACTCCCAACGTTTCTTACGGAAAGCTCGTCAGGTCGTGTACCGGCTGCGGAACGATGGTGCCCGTCGAGTACTACCATGAGGGGGATCCGATAGAGCTCATGAAGAAGCGGGGCTACCATCACGCACCGGAACTGGAGTGAATCCCCTCCCCGGGCGCATCCGGCAATTCCCGCTGAATAATGGATACTTCGGTCATGATCCGAGATAAACAGGATAATGAACGGAACCGGATGCATCCCACACCCATCCGGGGAATCAACTCGAGCTTCAGGGCCGGAGCCTCATCCTTTCGTTTCAAGGGAGTCGGGTCCGAAGGATGCTTCCAGGAATGTCTTTGTATGGTTTATTCCATCTATCGACCTGATCTCCTCGATTATATGTTTTGCCAGGTGGTTGGGGTTGTCGGCCTTTACCCGGAGGATGAAATCGAATTCGCCAAAAAGAGGATGTAGTTCCTCCACCCAATCGAAGGTCTTGAGCCTCTCGTAGACGTTCCTTTCAAGACCAGTATTACACTGCACCATCACGAAACCATAAATCATGGTGCTATTATTGGTGTGTCTTGCAATTAATACTTTTGACTAGCAGGGTGAAAATAACATTTTCGCATGTTTCCTGTAACGGGGGGCGGCATGATAAAAAATCGGGCACGAATGATAATACATTCGTATCCGAACTCCAAGCCCCCACCCCCCGAGGTATGGTCGATAAGAGGAATCAAGGTGTATTAAAGAGACAAACGACTGGATGCTCCGAATTCCCCATATAATAAAGAAAATCTCATGATCGATGCTCACAACAAAAGAGTGAAGATTCGTTGTATTTCACCGAATCTTCATTCTAGGGTGGTCTTTCTCCTGTTACATAGGGTAATTCTTATATCGGACATCGTAATCTCGGGATGGACCTGAGTGGGGTGGGGTACACCCGATCGGATGCCCTTTCCCCCCCACAAGGTACAGGGGTATTTAGGATGACGAAATCCAGCAAGAATCCGGGAGACTTCCTGGCAAATCCGGCTCCTCTGGGGCTGATGGGATTCGGAATGACGACCATACTGCTCAATATTCACAATGCAGGTCACTACGGACTCGGTTCCATGATACTTGCGATGGGCATATTCTACGGAGGCCTTGCCCAGGTGATAGCAGGAATAATGGAATACAACAAGAAGAACACCTTCGGCGTCACGGCCTTCACGTCATACGGGTTGTTCTGGATCAGCCTTGTGGCACTGCTTGTGTTTCCCAAGGTAGGCATATGGGACCCGATCAACGCGAAGAGCCATGCCCTTGCGATGGGATGGTATTTCTTCTCATGGGGGGCGTTCACCGCTCTCATGTTCATCGGGACACTGAAATCCAACAGGATCCTTCAGTTCGTGTTCGCATCCCTTGCCGTTCTGTTCTTCCTGCTGGCCATCAAGGAATGGATGGTCTTCAACGGAGTGGCTTCCGGGACGGTGGATTCGTTCACCCATTTCCTGGGTTATGAGGGAATCATCTGTGGTGCTTCCGCCTTCTATCTTGCGATGGCGGAGGTCATAAACGGACAGCTCGGGAAGACTATACTCCCCATCTTTCCCGTGAATGATTGATCATGAAGGAAGAGGGTTCCTGAATGTTTGGATCGGGATGGGCCCTTCGAAGACCCATCCCTTCCATATTTTGAATCGGCGGAATACGTCCGATATTTTCGTTGGCCGTCAGCACCGGCCAGATATTCGTGATCGTATATTCTTGAATACTTGCGATCAATTGATGGGAGAAATGACATCTCCCGACAATTTCCTGATAAATAACGCATTTATTCACTTGTTTTATAATATCGGCAAGATTAAAATAGAAATAAGTGCATATATTTTTTGCACGATGTACGCATCGAGCTTCAGCCCGATAGAGAGCAGGGAGATAGTTTTGTTAATTACGCATTCAATCCTCTCTTCTTAACCCCTTGCTCTCTATACTTTTGTTTGAGAGAGCAATCATTGATGATCCTCAAACAAAAGCCCGCATACTGAATTACTGATTGACGGTTTAGGTGTGCCTGGGCCTCGAAGCTCCGATCTGGAAATTGCTGTTCAACAGGTAATCGGTTCGAATTTCCAGACCCGCTGAATGAATGATGAAATTGACGGTTTAATTTAGCTGGGTCTTGAACTTCCGATACGAAATTATATTGACGTGAGGAAGTTGCAAGATATGATGACATCGACGTGAGGAGCTTACGAGTTCACCCGGACGAGACAGCAATCATTGATGATCCTCAAACAAAAGTCCGTGAAACGGAGGAGCCACCTCAAGCTCCTTCACCGGTGTGACGGATGAGGGCCTGAACAGGTGCCTCCATGCGGTCGGCGGGGGCTCTATCATTCCCGGGGAGAGCTTCCTCTTCACCTCCATCGGGAGCTTCTCCAATCCTTCCCTGTTCCCGCAGCTCTTGCATCTCAACCCCTGACCCTTTCCCATGGATTCCGTCGGTCCGCCGCAAAGTGGGCATCTCGGGTTCACGAGATCCCTCTTCTTTTCCAGCTCCTGCACCTCGACCTTCTCGAGGTTGATGCCCCTTTCGAACCTGCCGCCCCCCTCCCTCACCGACCCCCATATCCTGATGGAATCACCCCTGATCAGGCCGGAGAGCTCCTTTCTGAACTCTTTCGTGGGTTCGTATGCCCATGCGGTCATGGTGTGACCGCTGCCGTCTCTTACGGGAATCGATAGGTGCCCTCCCCCATGATAGGATGGTTCGGAATCCACCACAACATCCAAACTCACCGATGAATAGGGAGAGGCATCCTTCAGGGAGTCTATAGCCACTATGTGCACATCGGTATGCTGGTTGGTCCTCCAAAGCACCCATCTCTCGGCCCTCCCCGCACTGACCTCCAAGAGAGCCGAACGGGTGTCAACGGGCTCCAATCCCCTGATACCGCAGATGACTGGACAGGGAGAATGGGGAATGCACACGAGATCACCCCGATCATCCACATTGAAGAATGTGGAAGGATGTTTTCTTGAAGCTTCCCTTACCGAGCCCGGATCGACGAGTCTCTCCCTGTCCTTCACCTCCCCGTTTCTGTAAAGGATCGCCTCGTAGGTGAATTCATCGAACCTTGCTCCCACCGCGGAAACGGCCCCGATCAACCCCCTCCCGTTCTTCCAGCCCCTGAACAGGCATTCATGCTCTTTCAGTAACGGGATTATTTCCTCCGTACCCATCAATCTATGCAGCGCCTCATGATATGTTTCGGTGAATTCTTCCGGGACGTTTCCGGAAATAACGACAAGGCCCGGGTTGGTCTGGGGATCCTCCATGATGGAATATTTTTCTATCATTTCGCAGCATGTATCGAACATCCTCCGTTCCTGGCCCCTCCTTCCGGAGAATCGAAGTGCCACCGCCCCGTTCCCCCGGGTCTTCCATGGAACGTTCGGATTCAATCTTACAAGTTCGGGATAGGTCGAGAGCTCCACCGGAAGCTTTTCCATTTCCTCGATGATGAGCGCCCCCAGATATGTGGTGCACATCCCGAGTTCGGCCGAGTCCGTGGAATCCACGCCAATATGATATTCCGTCACTTGGACCCTTCCATGTTCTGGTTCACGGAAGCCATTATCAGTGGCAGAAGGACCGTTGCATCCCCCTCCACGGTGAGATGAGGTGCCGTCTCCTTGAGCTTCCCCCATGATATGGCCTCCTTCATCCTTGCCCCCGATAATGATCCGTCCCATTCCACTGCCGTAGTGATATACACGGCATAATCGAGCCCGTCCCTGAACTGGTTCCACCAGATGACGTGGTGTTTGGATATCCCGCCCCCTATCATCAGGGCTCCGGTCTCCTTCGCATCGAAGATGATGTCCGACAGCTCCTGTTCATCCTTGAGAAGGTCCAGCCTGAAATCGGAGTGCGTCTGCCTCCACATCCATAACTGGGAGCCGAAGGAACCGTCCAGAGGACCGGGCAGGAATATGGGTATGTCATTCTTGGCAGCCCAGTTGGTGATGGATGACTCGTCCTCGAGCCGGAGCCCGATCTCCCTGACGATCTCCCTCGTGGAGAATTCCCTCTTCCCATCCTTCCAGATGTCCTCCATGAGCTCCCTCATCTTCCTTTCGAGAATGATCCCGTAGGAATCGAGGGGGATCAGAACATTTCCCAGCCGGTGTATTCCCTTGTGGTATAGTTCGGCATCGTTCATATCGAAGGATCCGTGATGATAGTCTTTCCATATTCTCGCCAGATCATGGTCCAGGGTACCGCAGGTCGTAATGATGCCGTCCACCCACTTCCTCTTCACCATCTCCTTGATGACGCCCCTGCAGCCGGTGGAGATGATGCATGCGGGAAAGGACAGGAATGTGTAACAGCTGTCGTTCTCGATCATCTCCCTCATGATGACCGCGGCTTCCTGCACCTTCTTGGCGGTGAATCCACCCCCCTTCCCCATCTGGAATACAAGGTCCGAAACGGACTGGATGGAATCCAGGTCCAGGTCCTCCACGGGTGGGGTGCCCGGCTTCTCTGCTCTCGACATATCCCTTGTAAGGTAGGAGGGCTAATTAGAGATTTTGATACTTTCGAGGATGCGGTTTTATCAATGTGTCATCGTTTCCACCTTCATGGAGGACCCGAGAGCCGGACTCGTCCTTACGATGGTAGTTGTCTCCATACTGCTCAGATTGAACGGCATAATCCTCATACATACCAGAAAAGGCCGCATTGATCTTATTCCGGCGCTGCTCCTCGACCTTCTCTCTCCCATCATGTGCATGTCTGTAATTTCCTTCAGGTATTCCAGGAATGCCGAAAGGGACCTCAAGCATCCCGTAAAGGGTTCTTTCATTCTGATGGGAACACTTCTCCTCTCGCAGATCCTGACGGGAATGATATTCATCGGACTTCTTTACCTGCTCGATCTGCCAATACCCGCAGGAAGGGCCCTGGGTCCCGAGAGCAGCATGTCTTCCTTCACTGCGGCTCATGTATTCTTCATAATCTCCTTCTATTCCGCCATACTGCTCCTCTCTCTGAAGCTTCTCTTTCCGGAAGTGCGTTTCATGTCGTTATTCCGCGGCAGGGAGCTGATGTCCACGTCCGTGTTCGTTCTTCTTCTCCTGCCCGTCCTGCTGATGATCTCCCATCTTCTTTCATTCTTTTTTCAGGGGATGGGATCTACACATGCTCCCCGTATGCTCCCGGAGATGGAAGGGCCCGGGGACATCCTCATGATGATACTCGCACTGGCGGTCCTCGCTCCCCTGGTGGAAGAGCTCCTGTTCCGCGGTTTTCTCTACAGGATATTGAGGTCGAGGTATTCTTCCCTTCCGTCAATCATCATCACATCGATACTGTTCTCTGCCGTCCATTTCTCCCTGGCAATGGTTGTTCCGATCTTCATCATGGGGGTCCTGATGGCCTGGGCAAGGGAGAGGTCCGGCTCAATGGCACCCTCTCTTCTGCTCCATTCCATCAACAATCTGGTGGCGGTCCTTCTGTTAATCTGATATCGTGAACGGAGCGGCTATTTCCGGGGAATCTTCAAATACTAAAAAAAACAATCGTTATTCCGGTGTTTGTATGGGGAAAAAAGAATTTATTTCTGCGATAGCAGTGCTTGCCATCTTGACTGCAGCCCCTTTTCTTGTTGCAGGCGGCAGTGATACCGCATCCGCCGCTCCGGCAAGGGGGGGGTTGGATGATCCCATCGATGCGGACCTTTATTCGTATAATGAAATGAGAAGACCCGGTGAAACCGATGACTTCTACATCTACGTTTACAATGATTATGACGGATCCGGTTTCGGCGGCTCCTCCGCTCCGGGGAACGTATCCGAGCTGAAGGAGGTGAAGGTGTCCTACACGGGCATTCTCGATGAGGACATGGAACCGGCTGGTGCGGACCCCCTCGAGTGGGAAGTGGACACCATTTACAACAACAATGGAGATGGCTACACCATCTCTCATTACGGTGCCGTCAATTTCTACGCTGACGCCTCCTCCACATATCTCCGGTTCAGGATCAAGACGGAGAATGTCGTCCCCGGAGATTACTATCTCTCGTTCAGGGTCGATTTCAGGTACATGATAGATTGGGACGGGGCGACACAGTACGCCTGGTCCTCCTCATCGCAGGTGTTCACGAAGCATCTCGAGATACGCAGCCACATAGAAGGGAGCGGGTACCCGGACTTCGACATATACGCATTCGATGAGAATATGGGGGCGCACAACATATATGCCGGGTCCACGAACAAGCAGTTCGGGATCCAGGGTCTCTTTTCCGCCAGCGGGGGAACAATTACCGATGTCAGTGCCACCGCAAGCTTCCCCGACAGCTCCATCTCGGCAAGGTATGCCACTGTGACGAATCCCAATCTTCCATCAAGGATAATCTGGCGGGTGGACATCCCCGCCGATACACTTCCGGGAAAATATACAATGGAGCTCATGCTGCACTACAATCTGAACGGCGATCCGGTTTCCGAGGGCCCGACGCAACATCATTTCATCGTGTTGTATACACCTCTTCTCTTCCCCCCTCCTTCGGATGATCTGTCGGCTCCGTTCATGACCTTCTCAAGGGATGCCCTCCCCGAATCCATCGAGGTCCCCTTCACGAACGGAGGAAACGTGGACCTTGAGGACATAATCGTGAGTCTTGACCTTGACAGTGCGAGATATATCGGGGATGACATGACCTATATACTCGAGGACCAGTCCGGAAGCATAAGAACGGAAAGCATCGATAAGACCATTGCCGCCATTCCCGCGGGGGAGTCGCGGTCGGTGACATTCGATATGCTCGATTTCCTTCCCCGTCTTCCTCCGGGAAAATACAGGATACCCATAGATTATCTCGCATATTACCAGGACGAGGGTGCAACCGGGAACCCATCCGCCAGGAAGATAACCGGTCACTGGTATGAAAGGAATAGATATGAACAGCGGAACATACTGAGGGAGATCACCTATCCCGAGAACACAAACGAGGCATTCCTTCCAATGCTTCTGATCGAGATAGTTCCCGATCCTGACGGATTCCTGCTGAGTTCATATGTTGACAGTGGATACAACCAGGCACCCGGGACACAGAATGCACGCATGAGGCTGAGGGTTGAGAATTACGAGATGTTCTCGTTCCATAATCTGGAATACCGCATTCATGTGGATGACGGCTCTCCCTTCCAGCTGCCCTATTCCGAGGTGAATTATACGGGGGAGACCCTGCTTCCGATATTCAGGTCCGGTCTATCCGGATCGAGCGGTACATCAACATACAGCGACACTTTCTACTTCTATGCGAGCATAAGACAGAATGCCGCACCAGGGGTCAATTATTTCAAGGTCGATATCAGGGGCTACACCCAGTTCGATCAACCGTTCAATCAGACCATCTCCGGTTACATAACTATCACGGCCCATCAACCCAGGTTCGAGTTGATATCGGTCGATGTCGGCGATATCCTCTCCGACAGGTCCGTCGAGGTAAGCGTGGAGATGATGAACTTCGGCCTCGGTGGTGCAAGGAACCTCACATGTTTCTTCAAATCCTCGACTTCGGGTTTCATCTCGACGGATCAACCCATGGAGGTTGGTGATGTGATGCCGGGAGACCGGGTGGTCTACACCTTCACCCTCAGACCGGACGGGGAGAGGAGATACTTCAGCGGTTCATATTCCGGAAACGTTTATTTCTCGTACTTTGATGATCTGGGGGATTTCGACCAGATGTTCTCCGGTTCGAATTTGAACATAAGGTTCGATGTCTATGACAAACTTCCGGACCTGAGGGTCGTGAAAGTGGAAGCTCCTCTCGTTGACCGGGGTGATGAGTTCACCGTGACCGTTACGGTGCAGAACGTGGGTAGTTCGAGAACATCCGGGCTCAGGGTCCTCCTGCCCTACAGCTCCGCTCAGTTCCAGATCGAGGACCCTGAAAAGGACCTCAACGACCTCGAACCCGGAGAATCGATCGTCATCACCTTCACGATGAAGGCCCTGAACGAGATCTCCGATTCCGGTGTATATTCGTTCACCATGCTCTTCTCGTATACAGACATCATGGGGCGCGAGAGGACCTTCTCTGACGGCGAGGGAGAATCCTTCAGTATCAGAACCAAGGACAGGATCATCCCCTCCGAGCAGAGACAGGTGGTCCTCAGCGACGGTCAGCTGATCTCCGAGGGAGCGGGGAACGTCATCCTTGGCATACTCATCATAGTGGCCGTTATCGTTTTCGTGGTTCTCTTCAAGGGTGAAGGTGGGGTAACAAGCATTCCTCTCCGAAAGGAGAAGACGGAAGCTCCCAGGGCGAAGAAGCTGGAGCTCGAGGAGGACGAGGAAGAGGATGACGAGAGCGTGGACGAGGAGGATGAGGAGAGCGATGAGGAGATGAACTGGTAAGTCTTCCGATCGGCACTCCCCTTCGGGAGTGCCTTTTTTGTATGAAGATTCGGTGAAATACACCGAATCTTCACCCTTTTGTTGTGAGCATCGATCAGCATGGGGTTGAGGATCTTGAAATTTTTTTATTTTGTGAAAATTTCAAAGCTTTCGGTCTGTTCTATGTTAAGATATCTATGGATCGGATCCTGGATCTCCGTCTCGTTTCCGGGCCGGATCTTCAAATGCTTTGAGTACAGCTCGAATATCCTTACATCAAGGTTTGATTATTTGACCTTCCTTCTGTAAGGTTTCTTCTTTTCCGGTTTGTTCTTCTTCTGGGACCTCACTATGACGATTATCACTATGACGATGATTACCACGGGGATGAGCATCATGGCGATGGGGAGGCATAACATAGAGAGCATCATGATGAGAAGGATTGTCACCTCCGTGTTCGAGAAGGGGTTGTAGTTGCTGTCCGCCGTGATGGTGTAGTTCCCCTCTCCTTCTATCAGAATGTAGTAGGAATGGGCAACGTAATCGTCATTCGTATCCTCAAGGACGATATGATCATCACCGGAATCCATGGTTGCCTCATCCACCAGATCTCCCTCCGAACTCCCCCCCTTGAACAACTTCACCGTCAGGGTTCCTGTCGACCATCCCTCCCTCTCGCATTTAATCCTAAGATCGTCCCTGCTGTCCACAACGATGTGGAACATGTCGCTGTCCTCGTATTCGAACTCGTCCGAGGATATCCGAAACACCTTTCCCTCGTACGGCTCCTCGTCCCCGAGCTCGATAGAGTCCCCGAGAACATCGTCATCATTGGGATCGTTGACATCGAATCCTTCGTGTGTTATCTCGTACTCTCCTCTTCCCGAGATCACAATGAAATAGAAGGTATCTTTCTCTGCAATGAAGCTCCTGGTGTATGTCTGCCCGGCAATGGAAAGGGTGCTGTCGGAATCGTAGTAACCGTAATAATAATTCCCTCCGTATAGCTCTCTGTCCTCATCGTATATGTCAATGTCAATAGTACCGCTCCCCGTATCCGTCTTCTTCACCCGGATGAAGCTCAGATCCCCTTTCTCGATATCTATTTTGAATATGTCACGGTCATCTTCGCCCTGGGACCAGTTCAGGTTGAGCTCCCCGCTCACGGTCTCGTTGTTGTCAAGGACCTGCGGGAAGTCCATGGAATCGTTGGGTTCCACCTCACCGGAGCTCATGAATGGAACTGCAATCATCATCAATACAAAAAACGCAGCCAGCAGCTTTCCGATTCTTCTCATTTTTCTCCCCCGCTCCGGGGTGTATTCGGTCTAAAGAAGTATAAATGTATCTGTAGGGTTTCGTTCCTTTCCGGAAGGATCTATGAATCTCGGAATCTCATCTCCCTTCTCATCTCTCTTTCTTTCTGAAGAAGATATACCTTCCAGATGTTCACCCTGGCCGTCATGGAGGAAGGGTCTTCGAAAAGGGATCTCTCGAAGTAATCCAGAGCTTCCTTGAACATTCCCCTGGATGCCATGGTCTCACCCCTCTTAATCCAGTATTCGGCCCTTTTGATTCCCACAGAAGCCATCAGACCACCGGAATAGGAATTTCCCTTGACCTGATATAAATGGGTAAGGAGCTGTTATTTCAAGAGATAATGACCGATATAGGAATAGTGTTCGTGAAAGGGAGAGGAGAAAACTGCGAGCTTCCTCAGAAAGGTATAATAATGTATTTCGAATATTGGCCGGAGCCAACGTATTCGGGATGGCTCAAAACCCTTTTTCCTTCGGAAAAAGCGTTTACGTAAGGGGGTATCTCCGATACCCCGACCCGGTGTAAGGGTCCTTCGGACCCCACCGGGCTT
>Ga0164318_10004896_pt1 | contig 12931 bp, 14 predicted proteins | sample GuaBasSedimGuay9_FD_113734 | JGI IMG/M metagenome (GOLD analysis project Ga0164318, IMG submission 113734) | Subseafloor sediment microbial communities from Guaymas Basin, Gulf of California, Mexico - Guay9, Core 4571-4, 0-3 cm | ecosystem: Environmental > Aquatic > Marine > Hydrothermal vents... | reverse complement strand
CGTGTCGCGTTTTTTTCTCTCGCTTTTGTCAATGTTTCTGTATTTTGCAGCAATACTCTGTCGAGTATAGGCACTCTGAAGTGTCGGATACTCTTCAATCAATGCTGTTATCTCTGCTTTTGTATTTTGTGAACTTTGGGAATATCGCCATCCTTCCACAAAAAATGCCAAAGCAAAAAGCATAAAAAGTGCGGCTATCCCCAAAGCCTGCTTTTGTGAAATAAAAGAGTTGAAAGCAACGTGCAGAGAAATACCGTTTTTCGGAGTAAAACCTTCAACCATCAGCACGGTATTACTGTTTTCAGCCAAGGCGCTTTGCGGGACAAGTACCACAGTATCGTCCATTGAGACCAGCGCATCTTTACTTCCAAGCCGTACTGGCGCAGAAAAAGAGGAGAGTGCCTGTTGTGCAAAAAATATTTTACCGACCTTGTCGGCACTGATCCCTTTACTGGAGAGGAAATAGCTTATCTCTTTGAGATCATAAGCAATAAATACCCAGTCATCATTCTCTTTGTAGACCAAATAGTCATAATCCTGAGAATTTTCAAGAAGCCCGTCAAACATGGATGCTGCCACTTTTTTTGCCTGAAATGCATACTTCACGGGGAGTGTGACTTTTTTAAGAATGTAAAACTGAGGTGTAAGCATAATATTCACGGTCTCGGTAAGCGTCTGCTGAGCCATGTTTTTATAGACCGGTAAAAGTGTTTTACTGTTTTCCCAAAAACTCAAAATGTTTTACCTCCCCTTCTCTGTCTTCAAAACGGAAACTGAATCGTTCACCTTCATAGTCATAGCCGATCTCACATCGGGACTGCGCCAAAAACTCTTTTGCATAGAGTTTGGCATCGTATGTTCCACCCATGTTTGAAATGAATGTTTTCAGCTCTTCGCCTGCCACCCACTCTTCTTTGACCGTAGCAAAATCTATGTCAAAAAGAACAGCAAGCAGTTCAGGTGAGATGTGATCTCCATCGATCAAATTCTCCTTAGGGTCTTTTGATATCTCGTTAAATACGAAATATTTTCCCCAGGGAACCTTGCCTACTTTTGTGTCGTCAGCTTCACGTTGATATCTGTCCAAAATATCTGTGAATTGTTTTACTGATATAATACCATTTTTTTGTCTAAGCCTGCTTTGTTCTTTTTGTATATACTTTCTCTTCCCGCCTATCTCTTCAAGGAACATCTCTTCAAGCCTGGAAGCATCTTCAATATCATAATTCTGGACAATAGATTCAAAAACTTTCTGTGCAGTATCATACTGCACTGACATATTGGCTTCATCTCCGAATGACAGCCAGTTTATATTGACTCCTGAAGCCAGCGGTTTACATGCAACGATCACAGAAAATCGTCCATCGGGAGAGATAAAAGGCACAGGAGAAAGATAGAGTGTATTGTAGAGCGTTTTTTTCGCTTTGAAACCTTTAAAGATCTTTTTGATATCTGTATAGTAGAGATCTCCCTGGATCATCGCTTTGGATGAGCTGGAATCTTTTCTTGCTTCATCCACATAGGTGATGAGTACTGCGGTCAATGCAATGATCGCAGTTAATGCGGAGAGAGTAAGTATGAGGGCAAACCCCTTTTTATGAGATACGCTGTGATGAAAAGACTGCTTAGATTGCTGCATATAAAGGCTCTGTTATAGTTAATTGGATATTATTATACCTAATCAAACTAAAGGGTCCTTCTTACTTTGGACCAAAGGATAGAAATGAGAAATAAAAGTGCAATGAGAAAAGGTTTTTCCCTTATTGAGTTACTGATCGTCATCGTAATACTTGGAGGGCTTGTTGCTGTTGTCGCACCCGGATTGATGGACTCTGCAGACCAGGCAAAAAGAGATACTGTCTGTCTTAAGATGAATGACCTTCAAAAAAGACTCGATATGTTCTCTTTGGATAACGGTTCTTACCCCGATACCGAAGAGGGCTTTGAAGCTCTTTTAAGCAACCCGGATGCAGAAAAATATCCGAATTATCGTGCAAAGCCTTATTTGAAAAAGCTGCCTAAAGATTCATGGAAAACACCGTTTGTCTACATTAAAAAGGGGGATGATGTTGAGATCATCTCTTTTGGAGCTGACAGAAAAGAGGGTGGAGAAGATAACGGGAAAGACATCCTTTTCTCACACTGTAACCAATAGTCACCTGACATGCCAAACCTAAGAGACAAAATGCACAAAGGGTTCTCTCTTATAGAACTTCTTATTGTGATCATCATTATCTCTCTTGTTTATTTTCTTGGTTTTTCCGGCATCGAGAAATCTTCCAGTAAAGCAAAAGCACTTACTCCACTCAATCTGAAATCAAGCATTATGAAATCTGAACTCTTTCAGGGGGAAGGTACCCTTGTCTGCATAGACGAGTGCCGTTCCTGTTATTTTAGAAAAGATGTCAACACTCCTTTTGAAGCCTATGAGAACAGCATTGACCTGCACAAAACAGAAGCTTATACCCTCAATGCTCAAGACGCTCTACTCAAAATGGATTATGGACGTTACCAGGATGAAAAGATCTGTCTTGTTTTACATTTTTACCCTAACGGTTCATCCACGCAGATCATTTTGAAACAGCAGGATGATGTCTATTTTCTACCGGCATTTTTTGGTGAACCTCAAAAAGTTGATACAGTTGAAGAGGCAAAAGAGCTTTGGCTCAAAAACAACCGTCTTGTAAAAAATTCCGGAGAATTCTATTGAAAAGGTCAGTACTTCGCCCGGCATTTACCCTGATAGAGATACTGGTCTCTGTACTGATCCTTTCAGGTTCCATCGTCTATGCGCTGAAGATACACTCCGGGAACCGCGAACTTATTCTCTATATTTCAGAGAGAAATAAACTCTCACTGCAGGATTCTCTTTTCCTCTCAGAGGAGGCAAGATCGTATCATAAGGATAAAAAAGAGGCTTATGATGTGATACACCGTTATTTTAAAGTAGACAATTTCAAAAGCAGAAAAATACTCAAAGGGATCTCAAGAGAATATTATATTCCAGAGCCCATTGATCTGATGGCTGAAGAAGAAGATGTACCTACAGCTGTTATAGAAGAGATAAAAATAAAAGACAAATTTTCATCTTCTTATTTTCATTTTAAGATCAACTCATTTTAATATGCCCACACTTCATAAATACAGTTAAAACAGTTATAATACTTACAATTAACAGCAAGGACAGTAATACAGATGCTTTTTAAGTACAAAGGTTTTGACAAAGCAGGTAAGAGAGTCAAGGGAACGGTCAATGCAAGCTCCACAGATGAGGCAGGACAAAAACTTCGTACACTAAACATATATTATGAGTCTTTAGCATCAACCAAAGAGTTCTCTCTTGAAGCTTTGTCAAAACGTCAAATGTCCGGAGAGATGCTGGCCACTTTTTCAAAAGAACTCTCTTCTTATCTGAACTCAGGTATGACCATTCTCACAGCGATAAAACTGCTTGAAAACCAGCATGAAGGGGAAAAAAAATATCTCTCCTTTCTCAACTCTCTCAATACTATGATCGATGAGGGAAAATCTCTTTACCATGCACTCAACAGCCAAAAGGTTTACGTACTTCCAGAATTTTTCATACAGAGTCTGAATATTGCCGGGCAAAGTGGTAAAATGGTTGAAGTACTGACCAATATGGGTAACTTCTTTTCTGCACAAAACAAAGTCAAAAAACAGGTCAAAGGAGCAATGGTCTATCCTAGCATTATTTTTACTGTTGCCATTGCCATGACCTCTTTTCTCATTGCTTTTGTGGTACCGAAAATTACAGAGATCTTTGAAGATACCGATCAGACACTTCCTCCCATCACACAGTTTGTACTCAATCTTTCTGACTTTTTAACAAGCTATTACATTCATCTTATTGTGGGCATTGTACTTTTTGTTGTACTGTTCAAACTTGCTTATACAAAACTTGATTCTTTTCACAGAATGATGGATGGATGGATGCTGAAAATACCTGTACTGGGCGCATTGATACAGAATCATGAACTTGGAAGATTTTCTTATATTCTCTCTTTGATGCTGAGTTCAGGGGTTGCCTATGCACAAGCGGTACAACTTTCTACTGCATCCTTTGGAAACTACAGACTCAAAGCACTTTTTGAACAGGCATCGATTAAAGTATTGGAGGGTAACAAGCTCTCTACTGCCCTTCAAATGTCATCGGGAGTCACGCTAAAACGAAACTTCATGCAGTCTCTGGCTCTGGGCGAGGAGTCCAGTGAAGTCGCTAATATTTTAGATAACATTTCCCATCTCTATGCAGAAGAGAATGAAGACAAACTCAAACTCCTGCTTGGACTGCTTGAACCATTCATGATGCTTTTCATCGGTGTGGTCGTCGGAGTCATCGTCTCAGCTATGCTGCTTCCTATCTTTACTATGACGCAAGGATTAAAATAGTATTATGTCAGAATATAAATATAATAAGGAATAATTATGATAAAAAAATTAACACTGGCTTCGTTTCTGGTTTCGGGTGCACTCTATGCTGATACAATCGGGGGAGAGATCTCTTTTGGTATCTACAGTCATTCACCAAGTGGGACTGCTTCTTATACACTTCCTTATACTTCATCACTTCTCGGTTCAGAAGTAGACCTTGAAAATGATTTTGGCTGGAGCAATGATCAGGATATTATGATTAAAGCCTATTTTGAGACCCCTGTACCTCTCATGCCAAATATCAAGTTTGCTTATTGTAATTTGAATCAAGAGGGTACAGGAAATGTGGCTGATTTCTCATGGGGACTTATTAGAGGATCAGGTGACATAGAGACTGATTTGGCACTTCAAGCGTATGATGTTACTGCCTATTATGAACTTTTAGATAATGTAGTTGAACTGGATGCAGGTCTGACCATGAGATACATCAATGGTGACATTAGCGTAATGCCAAGTTCAAGCTTTAGTTTCGGACCTTTCTCTTCTCCTTCTATAGGTCTGCCTTCAGAAACTGTAGACATAGACATGTGGATACCAATGCTTTATGGAAAAGCAAGATTTAATGTTCCCAATATGGATGTATCCTTACAATTGGAAGCCAATGCCATTAGCTATGAAGAGACTACTTTCTATGACTATGAACTAAGTGCACGATATACGTTCTCTATGGGACTTGGACTGGAAGCCGGGTATAAGTCTATACACTTGGATAGTGAAGACCTTGCTGACGGACTTATCGTAGATGTGGACTTCTCCGGTCCCTATGCTTCCATTGTTTGGGATTTCTAATGGCTAAAAAACGATTTCGAAATGTAAAACAGGGGAAAGAGAAAGAAATCGTTACAGAAGTGCCTGCACACAAAAATGAGTACCAGTATGCCTCTTCCGGCATGAAGATCAAAGCATTTTTAACAGATGCTTTCATGCTTGTTATGCCTATTATGTATGTGGTATTTTACCTTGTTATGGGAGGACGGGAAGGTTTTTCTGAACATAAAATGATTGGATGGATCTACATTTTGCTTCCTCTGGTCATCGTACAAAGTATATTTATGTATAAAACCGGACAGACCCCGGGATACCGTGCCTACAACCTCACTCTTATTGATGAAAATACAGGAAAGAAACCTTCTCTTTTCATCATACTCTTTAGAAACCTTGCAGCCATACTTTCTCTGTTCACATTTTTTGGATGGATCATGATGTTTTTCAGAAAAGACAACAAAACACTGCACGATCTTTTAAGTGCTACTGCGACTATTATAAAACATGACAAAAAGTAACCCTTCTCTCTCCCTTTTTCTCTCCGGATACTACTTTTTTTACTTTGCTCTGGTGGGAGTATATATTATTTTTATGCCTAAAGTACTGCTTGAACTGGGCTACTCGGCTATAGATGTCGGCATCATCTATGCTGCCGCACCTTTTATGCGTTTTTTACTGCCATTTATTTTTCGACATTTTGTAAAACTGACCTTTCAGACATATCTCTTTTCACTGCTCCTTACCTTTATAGCTACCCTGTTTTTTTTAGGGACCGTCGATAATTTCTGGTTCTATCTTTTAGCCAATCTTCTCTTCGGTGCTTCCATGGGGATCTCGCTTCCTTATGTCGAAACCATAGCACTTTCATCTTTGTCTAAAAACCATTACGGGAAAGTACGTCTCTGGGGCTCTCTTGGGTTTATGGGAATTGCATTATGGCTGGGTAAAATACTTGAAACACCGCATGAAGCACTCTACTACCTGAGCACTATGGCATTTTTGACCCTTATTTTTGGAGGTATCCTGGTAAAACACGATACCACAGATCATCCGGCTTCTCAGGATAACAGCTCTTTTTCTCTTAGCAAATACTGGGCATTCTGGCTATCTGTGTTTCTTATGCAAGTCGGATTTGGCGGTTTTTACAATTTCTTTACCATTTATGAAGCAGCACACGGTATCTCTCTTGAAATGACAAGCTGGATGTGGAGTTTTGGTGTCATCTGTGAAATTATTATGCTCTATTTTCAAGGTCCACTGCTTCAAAGAAATTTGCTTAACATACTGAAATTTGCTACCTTGGTCACAGCTATGCGGTGGATGATCCTCTATCTTTATCCGGATTCTGTAACACTGACATTTGCCTCCCAGTCACTGCATGCCATCTCTTTTGCACTCTACCACACGGCAGCGATCACTTATGTTTTTTCACTTTATACTCAAAAAAAACTTGCACAACAGTTTTTCCTTGGTATTGCCTTTGGACTTGGAGGTTCTGTAGGGGCACTGCTTTCCGGAAAAATATATGGAGAACAAATGTTTCTCATTGAAGCCCTTATCACATTACTCTCCTTTGTGGTACTGTGGATACATCAAAAGCGCAAAGCAGACATTCTATATGAAAAAAAGATCCGTCATGAAATATAATATACCCGTTATACTGTTTGCCGGCGGTCAAAGTTCTCGTATGGGGAAAGACAAAGCATTGCTTCCCTTTGCCGGCTACTCTACTTTGAGTGAATTTCAGTATGAGAGACTGAACAAACTTTTTAAAACAGTCTATATCTCTGCAAAAGAGAATAAGTTCAATTTTGAAGTACTGCTCATCCCAGACAGATATGAAGCTTCTTCACCTCTTGTCGGAATTGTCTCTGTATTTGAGACACTTGACGCAGATGAAGTCTTTATACTTTCTGTAGATGCACCTTTTGTAACTGCAGAAGTCATCTCTAAACTACTTAAAAACAGAGGTGGACATGATGCGATCATTGCCAAAACAAAAAGTGGCAGACAACCTTTGTGTGGTATATATAAACGTTCTGTTTTAGATATTGCGCTGAAGTATTTAAATCAGGATCATCACCGGCTGGGGACTGTTTTAAATGATGTAGATACAAAATTTGTATTTTTTGAAGATGACTCAGCATTTACAAATCTGAATCATCCCCATGAATATGAAGAAGCCTTGAAGTCTTTTAACTAGTTTTTACCCTCTATCATTTGCAACATAAGTTTTTTAGAGAAGAAGAGAAATTTTTCAAACAGTGTACTGTGGTATTTATCTTTATGGTAGATCATTAAAAAGTCTCTTTTACACTCGAAATTCTTTACATCCACTTTGTGAAGTTTTCCCTCTTTCAATTCATTTTCAACAGAGATCTTAGAGATACATGTCAAACATTCACGGTTCATCAGAATACTTTTAATGGATTCGGTATGACCAAGTTCAAAAAAGATATTCAAGTCTTCTACTTTATCTTTAATATAATTTAAAAATACTTCTCTTGTACCTGAACCCTCTTCTCTAAGTACCCATCTTTTTTTAGCAAGTTCATCTATGAAAGCTGCTTTTGCAAGACTTTTTTCAGACGTCACAACGATCAGTTCATCAATGCCTATCTTCTCTTTGATAATATCTGAACCCGATACCAAACCTTCTACAAAACCGATGTCAAGGCTTCCTTCTTTTATCATATCTGCGATCTCTTTGGTATTACCTTCTTTGAGTGTGATCTTTACATCAGGGTAGGCAGACATATAGCTGCAGATGATAGATGGCATCAAATAATCCACGATCGTCGTACTGGCACCAACACGTATCATCCCTTTGTTTTCAGAGTTTTTAAATTCATACTCAATATCTGAAAGTTTTTTATAGATAGGGTCTATCTCTTTGTGGAAGGCCCGTCCCACCTCATTGAGCACAAGTTTTTTATTGATCCTGTCAAATACGGGTCTTCCTAAAATATTTTCCAATTCTTTTATTGACATGGAGATCGCCGATTGACTCAATTTCATATCTTTTGCCACATTAGTAAGATGTCCGGATTTTACTACATTCAAAAAGATCTGCATTTGTCTAAGTGTTAATTTCATATTTCCTCTTTTTTACACTATTTAGTCTATATTATATTTCTATCTATAAAATTTATTATGATGCTTACTTTGATTTATTTTTCTATTATATCAAAATTATGGTAGAATTTCAAAAATATAATCAATAATATTGAACAAAAGGGCTAATATGGCATTTTCTCTACAGAACAGAGGCGGTACAATAAGCGGTATATTGTTTGTCGCTATTTTTGCAGCTGCTGCTACATATATTGCAGGACTCGGCCCGGTTAAAGCATTGGGACTTTCTCCTTTGGTCATCGGTATTGTTATGGGTATCTTCTACGCAAACACTTTACATAACCATACACCTTCAGAATGGCAAAGCGGTATCACATTCTCAGGAAAGAAGATCCTGAGGTTTGCCATCGTTATTTACGGATTCAGGATCACATTCCAGCAGATCGCGGAAGTGGGTATGGATGGATTCCTTGTCTCTCTCATCATGCTGACCTCAACACTGATCATCGGTTCATGGGTCGGAACAAAAATATTCGGTATGGAAAGAGATACCTCTATCCTCACAGCATCAGGAGCAGCAGTATGTGGTGCAGCAGCAGTACTCGCAACTGAACCAGTATTGAAAGCGGAAGAGTATAAAACTGCGATCGCAGTCTCTATGGTCGTACTTTTCGGAACGATCTCCATGTTCCTCTACCCTGTACTATATACAACGATCATTGAACATGCTACAGGCTTCCTTCATATGACTGCCAGAGAATTTGGTATCTACGTGGGTGGAACCATTCATGAAGTTGCACAGGTCGTTGCTGTACCGGCATCTGGACCGGGGGCACCAACAGAGATGGCTGATGCAGCTGTGATCGTTAAAATGACAAGAGTCATCATGATCGCGCCTATGCTCATTGTTTTAGGTTTGTACCTTGCCTGGGATGCAAAACGAGCTGGTGGAGAAAGAAATGAAAAAACAAAACTTGTCATCCCTTGGTTTGCCGTGTATTTTATTATGGTCGCGGGATTTAATTCATTTCATCTTATTCCTCAAAATATCGTTGATGTGATCAATGAAATAGATACCTTCCTGTTGACCATGGCAATGACTGCTCTTGGTATGGGAACCATATTTGCCAAGTTCAAAGGTTTGGGACTTGCACCAATATACACAGCTTTAACTATGTTTGTATGGCTTGTTGTAGGCGGGTTTGTTATCACAAAATTGGTTGTAGAAGTATTGTAGGTCGGGGTATTCTCTCCCCGACAACAATATGCATAATTACAAAAGAAAACAAACAAGATAAGAGTTTAAATTAAACATCGGGGCGGGGACACCCCGACCTACTTTCTTCGTCGATAACTCAAAGCTTCCAATATATCACTCTTTTCTATAATCTCATGTATATTCAAATCAGCTATCGTTCTACCTATCTTTTTCACAGAAGCAATACTTCTATGGGATAGCCCAAATTTACCAATGGCTCCCTCCAGTATCTTTTTTGAGGCATCATCCAGCAGACAATATTTCTCTATCTCATCTTCATTTAATTTTCCATTAAGTCTTTGTTGTCCTCTTTTCTTTTGCATTTTAAATGCTTTAAGCACAGCGTCATGCATCTCTTTGGATGTTATATCTCCCTTATCATCACTATGTACCTCTTGCATCACCACAAAAAGATCAATACGGTCTAAAAAAGGGTCTGATAGTTTGTTCTGATATCGTTTTATCTCTACTTCTGAACAGCGGCAGGCTTTTACTTTTGAAAGCAGATTGCCACAAGGACAGGGATTCTGTGCTGCCACAAACATAATATCTGCTTCATACTCTATCTTGGCATTGACACGTGCTATGTGTACCTTTTTATCTTGAAGAGGTTCTCTCAGTGCTTCGAGTACATTTTTGGAAAAGTGTGGAAGTTCATCAAAAAACAGAATACCTTTATTGGCAAGTGCCACTTCACCTATTTTTGCAGTAGAAGAGCCCCCGCCAAAAATGGAAGCAGAAGTGGCAGTATGGTGTGGACCACGCAAGGGACGAAGGGCTTTAAAGTCCGGTGTAATCCCATCTAAAAATTGATGTTTGGCTATTGAGAGGATCTCCTCTTCATAAAGTGGCGGCAAAATATCTTTTATACGTTTGGCGATCATACTTTTACCACAGCCGGGATTCCCCTCCATAAGAAAATTATGCATACCGGACGCTGCTATGAGTGAAGCTCTTTTTGCAATGTCTTGTCCTTTGACATCTAAAAAATCACTTTCGTACCTTCGTTCAAAATAGTAAGGGGTCTCTTTGATACGCATACATTCAGAGTCATAAGAAAAAGCTTGTACATTGGCTTTAAAATTTTTACTTTTTACAATGCTTATAGCTTCGCTTAAAGTCTCAACAGCAATAAAATCAACCCCTGATATATGGGAAAGATACACAATGGACTCTTTAGGAACAATGGCTCTTTTTATAAGAGCTTGCTCTTTTAAAGAAAGTATCAGGGGGAATAACAATGAACTCGTTTTTACTTTTCCATCAAGGCCCAACTCCCCAAAAATAAACAGACCCTCCTCATCAATACTTGTCTTATGCAGTGCTATTAGAAGTGCAATAGAAAGATCCATATGTGTACCGTTCTTCTTAAGATCACTGGGACTCAGGTTGACAGTTATCTTTAAAGGAGGGAAGACAAACTCATTGGTAAGCAGTGCAGATTTTGTACGCTCTTTTGCTTCCTGTATATCTGAAGATGCCAAGCCAACGACTGCAAAACCCGGCAGTCCTTTTGTAAAAGTTGCTTCTACTTCAATGACTTTCGCATTTACACCTTCAAGTGTTGCAGATGTCAACCTGTTGACAATGATCTCTTGTTTTGCTTTTTGTTTTACTTTTGATTGTCTCTTTTGGGGTGGAGTACCACTATCTGTTTTAGCATTCATACTCACAGTGTGGCATAGTTTTAGGAAAGGGATTAAAAATATGTCATATTGTCATATTTTTAATCGTTATGTATTACGTGTCAAGTCTCTTTTAATCGTCTTTTCCACTCTTTTTCAAATTTTTTACGTCTGATATAAGACAGCTTCTCTATGAAGACCTTGCCATCGAGATGATCTATCTCATGCTGCATGGCTACGGCTAAAAATTCATCATCTTCAATAGTATGTTTTTCACCGTGACGGTCGAAGTATTCTACTTTTACATGTTTTGCACGCTCAACATCTTCATAAACACCTGGAATAGAGAGACATCCTTCCTGAAATTTTTCATATCCGTCTTTTTCAACGATCACAGGATTGATCATCTCCAGCGTATTTGATCTTGGCTGATCATTATCACTGTGCTCTTCACTGTAACTCTCTCCGCCTTTATCTTCCAAAGGAACATTGATAATAAGAACTCTGCTGTCCACACCCACCTGGATCGCAGCGAGACCTACACCGTTTTTGGTACGCATTGTATCATACATATCATCAAGCAGATCATGCAAAGTACCGTCAAAAGTCTCGATCTCTTTGGAGATCATTTTAAGTCTTTTATCCGGATATATAACTATCTCTCTTACCATGTTTAGCCAAAGCTCTTTTCTAATACTTTATCAATAAGACCATAATCCATAGCTTCCTGTGCAGACATAAAGTTATCACGTTCTGTATCTTTTTCGATCTGTTTTGCTTTTTTACCGGTCTTCTCAGCCAAGATATGATTGAGTGTATCTTTCAATCTTTGGATCTCCTGAGCCTGTATCTGAATATCTGTAGACTGTCCCTGTGCTCCACCTGAAGGCTGATGGATCATTATACGTGCATTTGGCAGCGCATAACGCTTGCCTTTTGTCCCGGAAGCCAACAAAAATGCACCCATTGATGCTGCCTGACCAATACAAATAGTCACGATGTCCGGTTTAATATAATTCATCGTATCGAACATAGAGAGACCCGAAGTGATCACTCCACCCGGTGAGTTTATATAAAAATAGATATCTTTATCTGGGTCCTGTGCTTCAAGGAAAAGAAGTTGTGCCACAATAGAGGATGCCACCTGGTCATTTACTTCACCACTTAACATAATGATACGATCTTTCAGCAATCGTGAATAGATATCGTAAGATCTTTCACCTCTGCCTGTCTGTTCTACAACGTATGGGATATAACTCATTTAAAATCCTTTTCTAGATTATTTGTCTAAACCTAGTAGTTTACCAAAGAGTTTATCTTCGATCATTCCCATTTTTACAGCCGGGAGAAGGTTGTTGTCTGTGTAGTACTTGATCACTTGCTCAGGATCTTGACCAGACATCATTGCCTCGTAGTAGATCGCTTGAGATACTTCCTGATCTCCTACTTCTACTGCTTCTTTTTTCGCCAATGCATCAACAATAAATGTTGCTTTTACTGAATTTTCAGCATCTTCTTTAACTTCTGCACGCAGTGCTTCGATCTTCTCAGGATTGTCTTTAAATTCGTTAAGCTCTTCTTCTTTCATCTCTCTTGCTTTTGCATTGATCTTTGCATCGATCTCCTGCTCAACAATATTGTTCGGCAGAGCAAAGTCAAAATGTTTTACCAATGCTTCAATAAGCTTTGGTTTCAACTCTTCGTTATACACTTTAGAAACTTTTTCCTGAACCACTTGCTCTGAAAGTTTTTCTTT
>Ga0164318_10004895_pt1 | contig 12932 bp, 9 predicted proteins | sample GuaBasSedimGuay9_FD_113734 | JGI IMG/M metagenome (GOLD analysis project Ga0164318, IMG submission 113734) | Subseafloor sediment microbial communities from Guaymas Basin, Gulf of California, Mexico - Guay9, Core 4571-4, 0-3 cm | ecosystem: Environmental > Aquatic > Marine > Hydrothermal vents >... | reverse complement strand
TCGCTGCGTATTCGGGAGCACTGCTCTACGCGGTTATGCCATGTCATGTCGAGCCCGTGTTCTTACTGTCGCACATGTGGTTAAATGCTGGGCTCTTCTCATTCCTGGCGTTCTGGTTAGCTGGCCCTAGCTATGATCGCAAACCGTCTTGGCTGAAGGTCGCCTTTGCCTCTTTGAGTTATTTGGCAGGGGTGCTCTGTTATCCTTCCACCCTTTTGATCCCGGTCTTCCTTCTGGCATACGAGCTGCTTTGGGGAATGAAAGAGGGCCTCCCAGAGGTCAAGAAACGACTGATCAGGGCCCATCTTCCGTTGTGGGTTATCTCAACGCTCTTTTTGTTGTTGAGATTCTACCAGTTGAGGGACCTCGACTCCCTTTACATGAAACAAGTTGAAGCACTGACTATATCAGTGGTGGCCACGCGTTTCCTTCCTTTCCTCTACGGAATGGTAGTCCCGTTTCAGCTGTCACCGTTGCTCGGCCTAGGTGTTGTCTTTCTGCTTTATTTGGGTTTCAAGAGAGACTGGCGGTTCACGCTCTTCCTCCTTTTGTGGGTGATAATCGGGCCGGCGTTTAGCTACATGGACCCTGCCATTGTTCTGAGTCATCGTTTCGTCCTGGGCTCGTTCGGAGCAGCCGGGTTGCTTGGCTATCTTCTGACCACTTGTCTAAGTGGCATTTTGGAGACGGAGGACCGGCCGAGGGCAAGACATCTTCTAATCGCGTTTCTCGATTGGATAGCAGTGCTTTCGATATGCTACTGGGTTTTCGAGGTCTTCAGATTGGGTTGGGCTGCCTTTTTTCAGCAGGAAGGCCTGACATATAATCTAAGATTCTACGCCGCCCCGATAGCGCTTGGCGCGGTCGCTCTGAGATGCGCCCTTTCAAGAAATCTAACGCCGAAGCTGCGCAAGGCTCCACTCAGATTCTTGTCGATTGGGCTCTTGGCGCTGTTCTTCATTTGGTACATTGCCGCTTTCTCCCATCTGCTCACGTTCTTCATTGACGAGGCAAATGATATCGAGCGCATCCCTAAAGCGCTCTTAGCGGCAAGGCCGGAGGTGCCTGATGACAGCTTGATACTGATAGTGTTCAATGACGATGTCTCGCTTCGAGAGGAACAACGTCTCTTTCTTTATTTCTCGGGCCCTATCTGGAGCGAGTACGGCAATCGGGCACAGAGTCTGCCATTTAAGATGTGGGTCGATGCCTATCGACACCAGATGATAGCGCCGAATAACCCGCTTCTGGCGTTTCGGTTCGATGGCAAGAAAGCCGCTCAAGACCCAAGACTCGCCGCGCGCATTCTCGACCGGCAGAGGTCGTATCTCGGCCTGTCCTCTGATGTGATACGCGCCAAGGCAGAGGTCTCAGAGCCTACGACCTCCGGACTGCAGCTAACGCCTAATGTTGATTCGATGTTGATTGATAGTGCGCGACTGTCGATGACGACGCTCGTAGATGAGGCAACGGCGAGATTTGAGTTCCTGTCAGAAGGCCGCCGCACCATCCTTGAAGTGCCTGCTGACATCGAAGCCACAACAGCGACGGTTCGACTCGACCGTTATCCCCGATGGCTGTTGGCCGGCAAACTGGAACGGCTGCGCGTAACAGTCCAGGCTATCAACCGCAGTGTGCCTCTTCGGGAGGCAAGTCTCATTCAGACAGCCGGGTTGATTGACACAACGCCGCTTCGGCTTCCAGAGCCTGGGCCTTGTCCCGATACCATAGTTCACATCCAGACCGGCATACAATTCCCGGCGAAAGACTATCGGCAAGTGTTTGTCCTGCCCTAGCGTATTCTCAATCCAATCTATCCAAAAAACCGACTTCGCTGGTTATCCTGCCTCTGTCGAACCGCGGAACTTGACTTTTTTGTATCCCACAGCGAACATAAAGTCGACAGGCTTGTGCTGCTGACATAGTTTGCTTACTTGGGAGAGAGTCATGACGCTGACTTTTGTTAGTGGGTTCGCTTACAGGGCGATTAAGACTGCGCTTTTGGTCGCGCTGCCTCTTCTGTCTGCGGGGCTTGTGGTAGGTGTTTTGGTCTCGATTTTTCAGGCAGTAACCTCGATACAGGATATGAGCCTGACCTTCATCCCGAAGATAATCGCGGTAATGCTCACGCTCTTGTTCGTGCTGCCCTGGATCATGGGGATTCTGATCTCGTTTACGACCGAGGTGTTCACAAACTTCCCTGTCTATATCAGGTAGAGTTCAAGATGGTGGTGCCTGGGCGATTGTTGCAGGGCAAGATCAAACCTGAGGCTGGCGTGGATGAGTTTATTGTGATTTGGCCGGGGATGACGTGAGCGGATGGAGCTTCTAGGTTTCAGCCTGAGAGAAGTCCAGATTTTCTTCTTGGTGCTGTTCCGAACGGCGGGCGTAATCGCCCTGGCGCCGGTCTTGGGAGGGGCCACGGTTCCCCGGTCGGTGAAGATCGGGCTTTCGATACTGATAGCTTTGCTTCTGTTCCCAGTAGTTCCTGTGGATTCGGTGGTCGTGCCCAAGAGTCTTATTGGGCTTTCGATTGGTTTGGTAGGGGAGCTTGCGGTTGGCATTGTGCTTGGTTTCGTTGCGCGAGCTGCTTTCACAGCGGTAGAGTTAGGGGCGCAGGTGGTTGCCACGCAGATGGGTTTGACGATGGCGAGGGTTTTTGATCCGCAATCCGGATCACAAATATCCGTGATCACGCTGTTCCAGAGCCTGCTGGCGGTGCTCATTTTTGTTACGATCAATGGGCACTACTGGGTCCTTGAGGGGCTGGCGAAGAGTTTTCAGGTGGTGCACCCGTTCGCCGTTATTGTGCCGAGAAGCGTGGGCCTGATGGGCGTCAACATCATGCAGGGGTTGTTCGTTGCCGCGATGAAGATTGCGGCGCCTGGGATGGTCATCCTGCTGATGGTTACGATTCTAATGGGAGTGATCGCAAGAACAGTGCCGCAGATCAACATCCTCATCGTTGGGTTTCCGCTGAAGATCGGCGTTGGCTTGCTCGTTGTAGGAGTCTCAATGCTTTATTTCACGAACGAGGTCGTCAAGTTGTTCAACACGATGCATGCCGACCTCGCCGCCGCACTCTCGCTGTTTGGGGCGTAGGTTTTGTCCACTCCAAAGGACGAAAAGACCGAGGAAGCTACTCCCAGACGCCTGAAAAAGGCGAAGGAGAAGGGCCAGGTCGCGAGAAGCAAGGAGTTCGCGTCTGCTCTCGTTCTCGGCGGAGCGCTGATTTACTTCTGGGCAGTGGGCAATGGCTTTCTCTCAATTGTCTTGGGGAATATCAAGTCTGGCATTCTCCTGGCGGCGCAACCGGGTGAGTTTACGCTCTCGACCATACAGTCGCTCTCCAGAGGCGTGCTCTTGGCATTCGCCCAGGCCACTCTGCCGTTTATGCTCTGCATTGTTATCATAGTAACGCTTGCAAACCTCGCTCAGGGAGGGTTCATCTTAACCTCTAAACCTCTCGAGCCCAAGTTCACGAAGCTCAACCCGGTAAACGGCCTGAAGCGCGTGTTTGGCTCCCTCAGGGCGCTCGCCGAAACGGCCACGAGCTCGCTGAAGATCATCGCTGTAGCGCTAATCGGTTACGTAACGATCAAGCCCGAGCTCTCCAAAATCCCGGGCATCTTCAACCAGACCGTGCCGGGCATAGTCATCTACTTCGGCCAGCTTGCGTTCACGCTTTTGGTGCGCATCTTCATATTCCTGATGATACTCGCTATCTTCGACTTCTTCTACCGCAAATATGAACACAAGAAAAGCCTCAAGATGACGAAAAAAGAGGTCAAGGATGAGTTTAAGGAGACCGAAGGCGACCCACTCATCAAGAGGCACATTAGGCAGAAGCAATACGAGATGGCTCGGCGCCGAATGATGAGCGATGTGCCCAAGGCGGACGTGGTCATCACCAACCCAACGAGGCTCGCCGTCGCGCTCAACTACTCAGGGGCGGACGTGCCAGCGCCGGTTCTGGTCGCCAAAGGCGCTGGTCTTGTCGCGAAGAGGATCATATCGATTGCGACGGAGCATGACGTGCCAGTTGTGGAGAATAAGCCTCTGGCGCAGATGCTGTTCAACAGTGTCGAGATTGGCGATGTCATCCCTGAATCTCTTTACAAGGCTGTCGCAGAGGTGCTTGCTTACGTTTACAGGCTGAAGAACAGGACCAAGGAGGCGCTCGGCGGACAACAGGCCGCTGCACGCGCCCCGTGAATGGCGTGAGACAAGAAGTTAAGATTAGGAGCAAGAGATCGCCTTGCAGGTCTTAGAAGCCCTGATTGGCAGGTACTACACCACGATCGTCAAGAGGCACAGCCATCTGGTCTTGCCGCTTGGCGTCATAATTGGGCTCATCGTTATCGTTGTTCCGCTGCCGACTCCAATTATGGACCTGCTTATCACGCTCAATATCACCATTTCGATCACGATTCTGCTCGTGTCGATGTACGTCGAGAATCCAACCAAGTTCTCGGTCTTTCCGTCGATCCTTTTGTTGTCCAGCTTCTTTCGCCTGACGCTGAACATCGCCTCGACGAGGCTGATTCTCACGCGCGGCGACATGGGGCAGGCTGCAGCAGGCCAGGTCATAAGGGCCTTTGGCCAGTTTGTTGCTCAGGGCGGCTTCCAGGTCGGGATAGTGTTGTTTCTCATCATAATTGCAGTCCAATTCGTTGTGATCAACCACGGTGCGGTGAGGACTTCCGAGGTCACGGCCAGGTTCACCCTCGACGCGTTGCCCGGCAAGCAGATGAGCATCGATGCAGACCTTTCTGCGGGCATCATCGATGAGAAAGAGGCCAAGGCGCGAAGGCAGGAGCTGGTCGCAGAATCGGAGTTTTACGGCGCCATGGACGGCGCCATTCGGTTCACGGCCAGGGACGCTCTGGCGTCGCTTCTGATCACCATCATTGACATCGTTGCGGGGCTGATTATAGGGGTGGTGTTCAAGGGAAAGCCGATCGGTTGGGCTGCTCAGAACTATACCGTTTTGACGGTGGGCGACGGCCTGGTTAGTGCTATCCCGGCGCTTTTCATCTCGCTTGCAGGCGGCATAATATCGACCAGAGCCGCCGCCAAGTCCAACCTGGGCGAGGAGATCACCAGCCAAATCCTGTATGACCACCGGCCCTGGCTCATCTCATCCGCAGCGCTTCTGGGCTTCTCCCTGGTTCCTGGCTTACCTGGCATCCCGTTCGCCACGTTTGGCCTTTTGGCAGGGGCTTTAGCCTATGTCACATACAAGCAGAAATCGATCGATGCAAAGCGCATCGAGAAGAGGCCGCCCGAGGCAAAGCCTCCTGAACGCATCGAGACGCTCATGCGACTGGACCCGCTGGAGCTGGAGGTGGGATACGGCCTGATCCGGCTAGTTGATGAATCACAGGGGGGTGATCTCTTGTCCCGGATCAAGGCTATTCGAAGACAATTCGCGCTGGACCTGGGCCTCATCGTGCCACCAGTCAGGATCAGGGACAACCTGGAGCTCGGCCCGAACGAATACAGGATACTTCTGAGGGGGAGCAGTGTTGGTGGCTCAAAGGTGCTTCTCGAGCACTACCTGGCAATGAACCCCGGCAACGTTGTCGAGGAGGTCGAGGGGATGGAGACCATCGAGCCAACGTTCGGACTTCCAGCGCTTTGGATATCGGAGGAGCAACGGGAGCGGGCGTTGCTGGCGGGTTATACTGTGGTTGATCCTTCCACTATTATCGCGACGCACCTCTCTGAGATAATCAAGACACATGCGGACGAGCTTCTGACCCGTCAGGACGTTCAGAACATCCTCGATCAGGTGTCCGAGACGCATCCCAAGCTGGTCGAGGAGCTGGGCGCGAACAACGTGGGGTTAGGTCTTCTCTCGAAGGTTCTCAAGGGGCTTTTGAGGGAGCGGGTCTCGATTCGGGACAGGGTCTCAATCCTTGAGGCCGTGGCCGACGCAATCACCATGACGAGAGACCCTGCGATGATCGTAGAGCTCGTGAGGATGAGGCTTGGACGGATGATCTGCATGCAGTACCGCACGCCCGAGGGCGAATTACCCGTATTTGCTCTGTCCCCGGACGTGGAGGAGCTGATAAACAACGCTGTTCAGACGACCGAACAGAGGTCTTACCTGGCGCTCGAGCCAGACAAGGCTGAGCAGCTCGTGGGGAAGCTTCGCGAGACCATCGATTCTGTCCAGAGCGAGTCGGTTCCTGTGGTGTTGTGTTCGGCGAGGATTAGGCGACACTTACGGTATCTTATTGAGCGTTTCATACCTAATGTTGTAGTGTTATCCCATAACGAGATCCCCAGCGATCTCAAGATACAATCTCTTGGTGTTATCTCTTTGCAGTAAGGAGCAAGAACTTGCGCGTCAGACGATATGAGGCGGAGAACATGAGCGCTGCCCTCAGGAACATCCGAGAGGACCTCGGGCCAAACGCCTTCGTTCTCGCGACTCGGCGCATCAAGAAAAAGGACAAGTTCGGGCAACTCAGGACGCTTATCGAGGTGAGCGCTGCGGCAGATGTTGTCGAGGTTAGGGCTGCTAAACCCGACGTGCAGCCGACCACATCGGACCATACGAGCGACATGATCGCCTCGTTACAGAGTCAGGTCGACCAGTTGAAGAGCGAGCTCATCTCCTTCAGAACGAGGCAGCCCAATCAGTCTCTGGAGTCGATAAGAGAGGAACTGTCGGAGATGAGAGGTCTGGTTGAGTTAGCGACCAACCAGTGGGCTGATGAGACTGTGAAAAATTACGGCCCCATCCTTGGCGCGTTGTTCCGCCGTTTGACGCGTTCCGATATTGACCACAGGTTGGCCGCTAAAGTGGTGGGGATCACCTCGAAGGAGCTTGCCAATTCTCGAGTGGTTGACGAGAAAGAATCGCTGAAGGTTCTCTTCGATGTAATGAAGCGCCAGATGTTGACATCGGGGCCGATCGAGCTGATGGAATCGGGGCCAAAAACGGTTGTGCTGGTGGGCCCAACCGGGGTCGGCAAGACGACCACGCTCGCCAAGATCGCTGCCCACTACTCGATGTTTAAGAAGAAGAAGGTCGGCCTGTTGACGATAGACACCTTCAGGATCGGGGCTGTCGAGCAGCTGAGGACATACGCGAACATCCTCGAGCTCCCGCTCAAAGTTGCCACCACGCCGGAGCAGATGCGGAGGTTCATAGGTGAATACAGGGACATGGACCTCGTGCTCGTTGACACTGGAGGCAGGAGCCAGAAGGACAGGGCCAAGATGGCAGAACTGGTAAACTTCGTTGGCGGGCGAGACGATATATATTGTGAGTTGCATCTTCTCTTGAGTTGTGCAACGAAGAATCGCGATTTAATAGAGATAACTCGAGAGTTTGGGAAGCTAGCGATCGACTACGTGCTGTTTACCAAGCTAGATGAGTGCAACACCTTCGGTGGGATATTTAACGAGGTCTTGTGGACACACAAGCCCGTGAGCTACCTCACTACGGGGCAGAATGTCCCCGACGATATTGAGGTGGCCGATGCGGGTCGAACAGTGGAGTTGGTCTTGACGAACAGCCTCACCAAGAGGCAGCGCCGCTCCGTAGGCAAGGGCAGTGGAGGATGAACGATCAGGCGTTGAAATTGCGGCAGATGGTGGCTCACGAGCGCCACAAGTCCGCGCTTGACAGTGGCTCCGAACAAACGCCGCTTGCCAAGCTAGCTTGGCAAGAGAGCTCGCACCGCGCTGGGGCGAGAGCCGTGGCAATAACGAGCGGGAAGGGCGGGGTGGGCAAGACTGTCATTACGGCGAATCTCGCCCTGTCATTCGCCATGGATGGCAAGCGCGTGATGCTGCTCGACGCGGACTTTGGATTGGCGAACCTCGACGTTGTCCTGGGGATTTCAGCCGAGCGAAACATTCGGGATGTGGTGTCGGGCAACTCGCGCATCGCGGACGTGATCGTTGAGGGCCCAGAGGGGGTGAGGCTCATCCCGGCCGGCTCCGGAGTGCGCTCACTGGCAAACCTCAGCCAGTCGCAAGTAACAAGCCTTCTGGACGAGGCCTTCGGCTACGACGAGCACGTCGATATCTTTCTGATTGACACCGCAGCTGGCATTGCAGCAGGAGTCGCAGGCATTCTCCTTTCGGCCGATGAGGTTATCATTGTGGCTCAGCCCGAACCAACAGCAGTCCTCGACGCATACGCGGTCATCAAAACGCTCGTCGCCGACCGGCCTGATTCGGAGATATACGTGGTGGCCAACTGCGTCGCCTCTGACCAGCAGGGCTTGACGGTCTTCAACAATCTTCAGAACGTCTCGGAGAGATTCTTGAACAAGCGGTTAATTTACGCCGGCTCGATCCCAGTCGATGCACGGCTCAGGGACGCTGTCAAGATGCGCAAGCCCAGTTTGACCGAGTTTCCTAACTCTCCCTTCGCCATTGCGATACGGAAGTTGGCTGGGACACTTGAGCGAGCGGACAACGGTGAGAATCGGCTCAATGGCGGCATCTCCGGTTTCTTCAGCCGTATGATCGGCACGGGCGCATCATGACAGATTCCAAGGCCAATACCCCCGTAACTGACTCCGCAAAACACGCAGCAACGCCGGATGCAAGGGCGCCGGTCAAGCTGGCCCAGGGCAAGATGGGTGCGCTGCTTGCGACCGTCGCCGGGACAATCGTGGTGGCGTTCTCAGTATTGCAGCAAAGGAGCCTAGTTGATACTCTGCGCTATTTGATAATATCGGTGCTCGTCTTCTGGTTTCTGGGGTGGGTCTGTGCTCTTATCATAAATTGGCACCTTCACAGCGCCTACACGCGGCAATTGGCCGATGAGCGCGCGAAAGAGGCCGAAGAGAACGAAGCCAGGGACGAACAGGCCGCCCCGCCCAAGACAACAGTTGACCAGAACCAGGCATCTCCGGCATAGTATTACAGTATTGTGTGGTGCAACAGCACGGAACATAGGGACACGCGATCATGCCTCGGTTACTGTCGCAAGAAGAGATAGACGCGCTGCTAACGCAGGTGCCTGAAGAGGCTGAAAAGGAGCCCGGCGGCATAAGAGTCGCCGCGTCGGGCAAAAGCGCCCAGCTTTACGATTTCAAACGACCTGACCGTCTATCCAAGGAGAACGTCCGCTCCCTGCACCTCATCCACGACAGGTTTGCAAGGAGCTGCTCGGCGTCATTTTCTGCGTATCTCAGGACGATGTCGGACGTCAACCTGCTCTCCGTGGACCAGTTCACTTATTTCGAGTTCTTGATGTCCCTGCCAGACCCCACTTGCCTCAATATACTGAGCATGAAGCCCCTTGAGGGCAATGCAGCGCTGGAGATGAACCCTTCCATAGTATTCCCCGTTATCGACAAGCTCTTGGGTGGGCCAGGCCTGCCACTGGCCGAGGTCCGTGAGATGACGGATATCGAGTTCGGTATAATAGAGGGAATGCTCAAGCGGTCGCTCAAAGACCTGGAGGACGCCTGGTCGCAGGCCATAAAAGTTGAGATAGCAATTGTCGACAGGGAGACGACTCCGCAGTTGATGCAGATCGCGGCTCCGAACGAACCAGTTGTGCTTGTAACATTCGAGATCAAGATAGCCGATCTCTCGGGAATGATGAACCTGTGCATACCATCAAGGATGCTCGAGCCTGTCATGAATCGATTCACTCAGGATTGGTATTCTCTCTCCGTCTCAAACCGGCCAGAGAAGATCGGTCTGTGGATCAACGAGCTGCTGAACGAGGTCCCGCTGCCAGTCTCCGTATTCTTGGGCGAGACCAAACTTGCGGTTCAGGACATCGTCAATCTTGAGAAAGGCGATATCGTGGTTCTTGGCAACCACACAAGCACTCCACTGACTGTTCGCGTTGGCGGCGTGCCGAAGTTCCGCGCCTCGATAGGGGAGCATGGACATAGAGCGGCAGTCAAGATACTGTCCATGATTGAGAGGCCAGCCGCACCGGTCGATCGATCTGTGGAGGCGAAACAGCCAGACGACGCAGCAGACCAGGAACCTGAGTCAAAGAAGTAACATGACGTGCCAAAGATGAGTCTGATGATCGACACGAGGTCGAGCAACGTTCTCAAAACAAGTGCTAACCGTGAGGGGAGCCATGACTGAGACAGTACCCAAAACTGAACCCGAGGCCGAGCCTGAAACAGCGACCGATACAGCACAAGGGCTTCCTTTCGAAACGGCCCCGCTGACCCCGGCGGGCGATCTCGGCGCTGAGTTCAACGTTGTAGCAGGCGTTTTCAAGAAGCTGCCTGATTCGCTCAAGGAGACGATCGGCCAGCTTCTCGACGCAGAGGCGGACGTCTCGGAGCCGAGGATGGGCTCCTTTTCTAAGGATGACCTCGTCGCGGCGATAGACCCAACTCAGGTCTGCATTACGCACGCAACGTTTACGAAAGGGATAGGCGGCGAATCGTTCCTTATTGCCAAAAACGACACTGTCAAGGCCTTTGTTGAGATCATCTTAGGCGCGCCAGTGGAGACCGAGGGAGGGGACCTCTCTGCCGAATCGCTGGACGCTTTCCGCGAGCTCGCCAGCCAGATATGCGGGAAAGTCAACCTAAGCTTCTCTGAGATCGCGGGTGGCACGGTCAGCACGGGCGCCCTGGCACTGTTTGACAAGGAGTCGCAAGACCTTGCTGAGCTCGTTCCCCAGGGCAAGTCATTCTGCGCGGAGCTGAAGGTCTCGGCGCCTGACAAGCTGGATGGCGACATCCTCTTCATTTATTCCACGGACTGTGTCGAACAGCTGGCGGCAGCTGAGAAGGCCGCCTCTGCACCCATAGACGAGGCCGCTCCCGAGGAAGCATCAGAGGCCCAGTCCGCACCTGAGGTGCCCCTTGCCAAGGCACCGCCCGCTCGCCCTGAGGTCGGAGCGGAAGCAAATGAGCGGCTCAAGGTGATCATGAACATGGAGATCCCCATCCATGTCAGGTTCGGCGAGACGCAGATGCTCATAAAGGACATCCTTCAGCTGGGCACCGGCTCCATCATCGAGCTCAACAAGGCCGTCGATACCCCTGTCGATCTCGTTGTGAACGAGGACCTCGTCATCGCCAGAGGCGAGGTCGTTGTGGTCGAATCGAACTTCGCGGTTCGGATTACTGAGGTCAAGAGCAAGGCCTACCGGATCAAGGGCCTCGGATAGGGCTTGTCCGCCATAGATTCAGCGTAGTTGGTAGCGGAGGCAAAGATGGCTGATGTGGCCTCGATTTTTGGCGCCAGCGGCCCCCTTGCCAGGACTATTGCCAACTTCGAGCAACGCCCTGACCAGGCCAAGATGGCACGGCTCGTGTGGGAAGCGATCCAAACCAAACGCCACCTCATCGTCGAGGCGGGCACCGGAATCGGCAAGAGCCTCGCCTACCTCGTGCCTGTCATCGCGAGCGGCAAGGGTGCGATCATATCCACCAAGACCAAGACCCTTCAGGAACAACTGGTCAACCACGACCTGCCGCTGCTCCGGAAGGCGTCGGGAACTCATTTTACTGCTGTCTGCTTGAAGGGAAGAGCCAACTACCTGTGCCTCAAGAGATTCAGGGACTTCAGCACCCGTCCGCTGTTCGTATTTCCCCACGAGATCAAGTACTTCCGCAAGATACAGAATTGGGCGACCCGCACCGCTACGGGCGATCGGGCGGAGCTGAGCCAGCTGCCAGACAGGCTGGCCATGTGGCATGACATCTGCTCCCAGCGAGACCTCTGCACAGGCCAGAAGTGCGAGTTCTTCAGCGACTGCTTCGTGTCTAAAGCCCGCGAGGCGGCGGACAAGGCCGGCATCGTCATCATCAATCATTACCTCTTCTTCGCCAACCTTGCACTTCAATTGAGCTCCGACACCTCGATGCTGCCACAGCGCAACCTCCTCATTTTCGACGAGGCTCACAACGTTGAGGATGTCGCCTCGCAGTTCATGGGCGCTTCCGTTGGGCTTGGGCACATCAATGACCTCGTGAACCAAATCAGTCGGCAGATCGAGCTGGAGAAAATAGAGGTTGAGGGGCTTGTCTCGGCCCTTACGAAGGTCCAAAAAGCCGGCAGCGAGTTCTTCTCGCATTTTGCCGCTCGGCGCGACGGGACGTTCAAGCTGACCAACGAGATGTTCGATATGCATGTTCTGGATGGTCGAGACGAGCTTCTTAAGCAGCTCAAAGGGCTAGCCAGGCTCCTTTCCGATGCGGCCTCAGACGGGATCGATGTTTTTGGCCCGCTTTCGGAGCGATGCCTGGAGATGGGCAATTCGGTGCGAGACGTCTGCGACCTCGACAACCAAGAGCTCGTCCACTGGGCTGAAGCAAGGGATGGGCACGTCCAGCTCAAGGCGACGCCGATCTGCCTGGCGGACACGCTGGCGAAACATGTCTTCGCGAAAGTGCCGACCGTGATACTGACTTCTGCAACGCTCTCATCGGACAACTCTTTCAAATACATCAAGAGCCGCCTTGGCGCCTCGCGGCCTTTGGAGCTGATGCTCCCGCCCAGCTTCGACTACAAGACGCAGGCGCTTCTGTATATCCCCAGACACCTGCCGCTGCCCGACAACCCCCGATTCGTCAACATGGCCGCAAAGGAGATAGTCAGGATACTGCAAAAAACCAGGGGCAAAGCTTTTGTTCTGTGCACCAGCATCTCCAATATGAATGCGCTGCACGAGCTCGTCAGCACAAAGATCAAGCAGCGATGCTTCCTGCAAGGGGAGATGCCAAACACCGCTTTACTCAAGGAGTTCCGCCGTGACGTCAGCTCGGTTCTTTTCGCAACCGCAAGCTTCTGGCAGGGCGTTGACGTGCAGGGCGAGGCGCTCAGCTGCGTCATAATCGATAAGCTGCCGTTCGCCGTTCCGAGCGACCCAATCATTGAGGCTCGCATCGAACGAATAAGGTCCCAAAATGGTAATCCGTTCTACGAGCTTCAGGTCCCGCAGGCGATAATCGCATTGAAGCAGGGCT
>Ga0164318_10004894_pt1 | contig 12934 bp, 12 predicted proteins | sample GuaBasSedimGuay9_FD_113734 | JGI IMG/M metagenome (GOLD analysis project Ga0164318, IMG submission 113734) | Subseafloor sediment microbial communities from Guaymas Basin, Gulf of California, Mexico - Guay9, Core 4571-4, 0-3 cm | ecosystem: Environmental > Aquatic > Marine > Hydrothermal vents... | reverse complement strand
TAATTAAATCGGTTTTTTCATTAATTGAATATATTTTTTTTCTAAAATTTTGAAGATTTGCATTCACATTCTCACACACCAAATCGGACTGTATAATTGTTACTTTTAGATTTATCATTGCTTTGATTTTCTCACAGATTACACAAATATAAATTCTGAAGATTTATTATTTTTCTATTGTACCGTTAATATACCTTTTTATTCCATTATTTATATTTTCTTCGCTGAAATTTATCAGTAATCCTAATTTGCAGCCATATAATTTTACGTATGTTGCTAACTGTTTAAATGTACTTTCGCAAGCATCTCAACATATTTCATCTCGATAATGACTCTTTTATCAACGATTAAATCTGCTCTGAAACCCCGATCCATTTTTACATTTTTCCAAAACACGGGTATAGATTTTTGTCTTTCAACTTCTAATCCTTCATTTTTTAACTCATAAAACAATATTTCTTCATAGACTGATTCTAACAAACCGGGTCCGAGTTTATTATAAATATCATAGACAATATTCCTTATTTTATATGAAATATCATTTTCCTTCACAATTCAAATATTATTATATTTTATAATTTTATTGAAAAGTTATTTTTTCTGTGTTATCCGTGAGATCCGTGTGCCAATTTTCCTTATTTTATGACAAATTTTCCTTTATATAAGCCCTCCATTCCTCTGTAATGTTCTTTAATGGCTTTCATATCCGTATCAATATCACCGGTTGATTTAAATTCACAAATAAATCCGGCAGACTTTGATTTAAAATCTATACATGTCAGAAAAATCGGTACATCAGCTTCAAGTGCAATTCTGTAAAATCCGGTTTTCCAATTCGAATTCGGAGCTCGTGTACCCTCAGGCGTAATTGCAAGAATCATTTTATCTGCTTTTCGATATTCATCAGCAATTTGTTTTACAATACCTCCCGGATATTGACGGTTAATAGGAATAGCTCCCCAACGTTTTATCAACCAACCCATCGGGAAAAAGAAGAATTCTTTTTTAACCATAATCTTCGGTTCCATTCCGGTTGCCCAATTGTACATTTTTCCCCATACCATATCCCAAATGCTGGTATGAGGTGCCAACACACAAATATATTTCGGAACATCGGGTACTTCTCCGACAAATTTCCATCCGATGATTTTATAAAATGATTTTCCTATAAATTTCTTAAATGATGCCATACCATATTAGTTAAAAGTTGAAAGGTAAAAGTTTAAATGTCAGACCGGATAACTTTCTTATCTTCCTCATTAAATACAAAAATAAAATAATTGAAGAAGAAAGCAAAAAATACAATTCCGGCAATTGTATTTAACATTGATTCAAAAAGAAAATTAAAACCGGTTATTAATAAAAAAGATAAGAACAAATAATTTTTTCTTTTGAAAGAAATAATAATCGGATAGATAAACAGAGATATTAAAAGTAAAAATCCGAATATCCCGTATAAAACGAATTCTTCCAGAAATTGATTGTGAACGTTATAATTCACATTTAGCACGAATTTTTCAGACTTACCGGTATTTTTTTTATAAATATTATTGAATTTTTGGTGAAAATGTTCATTTCCGATTCCTGTCCAAAAATTATCAGAAATTATTTGAATTGCAGATTTCCATAAAATTAAACGTTCAGGAGCATTTTTGCCGACAATTGTTTCTGTTTTGTTTTCAGAATTTTCAATTTGATTGATTGTATATTTAATTCTTTTATTTGAGATTAATAAACCTATTAAGGCTATGACAGAAATAATCGCAATAATTTTATTGAATAATCTATCAGAAAAGAATATCCTTTGAAAAATTAACCAAGCAGATAAAATAACTAAAGATATTGTTCCTGCACGAGATTCCAAAAGATAAATCATTAAAATAAAAAAAACAATAACTAACCAAAATAAGATTTTTTTCATCACTGAATTAAACATTTCATGTTTTTCTTTCAAGTAAAACATAATTGCTGTTGAAAACACCAAATACAAACTGAAATAACTTCGGTGATGAAAAACAGATAAAAATGATTGTCTGTAAAAACTGTATCCGTAAATTGCGTGTTTATATATTAATGAACCATTTTCGTCAAATGATACAGCATGATATGTTGCTGATGCAAGACAAATTAAAGATATTATTATATTTGATAAAACAAACAATTTTAAAAACAGATACTTCTTATTTTTGAATTGTTTTCCGGATAAAGCATACAGAATCGGAAACAGAAACAATGAAAGTTTTTGAAGAATATTTTTTAAAACAGATGTTTTTTCATCAGAATAAACAATTTCAACCGAAATCAATAAAAATAATATCAACTGTAGTACAAATAAAGTATTTGAAAAAGGATTCGATAAATTTAATTTAAATCTGTTTTTAAAATTAAATTCTAATAAGGAAAACAATACCCAGGCAGCAATAAAATCGGACAAAATCCATCGATATGAAGGAAGCCAGAATGCAATGATTAATGCAAATGTTAATGATGCTCCTTTTACAAAATTATGGTATCCTAACCTATTTTTATTCACTTTTAAACGGTTTTTTTCGATCAATCAATTTGGTAATGATAAATAATAAAAATATTACACTAAAAAAAGAAACCAAAATATATTTTGAATGAAGATATGAAAAATATGCAATTCCTATAATTATAACATTTACAAAAATAAATAATATTACAACTTTTTGATGACTGAATCCGGCTTGTGTTAATCTCTGATATGCATGTTTTTTATGGGGACGATTTAATTTTTCTTTATTTAAAAATCTTCGAAATAATGTAAATGTCGCATCAAACCAAAATACAGAACTTAAAATTATCGGTATTACAAATGAAATATTCTCAGAATTCTGAAAATAAACAGCCAAAACAATAAAATTATATCCCAAAACAGTACTTCCGACATCACCCATAAAAATTTTTGCCGGATGCCAATTCCAAATTAAAAAACCTGCAACGGTAGCTGCTGAAATTAACGGAATAATATTATTTGTTATAACAAAAAGGGCAATACTGAACAATAAAACACCGGAAGCCAGATATCCGTCAATACCGTCAATAAAATTAAACAAGTTAATAAACCATAGAATAACAAAAAAGATTAAGATATTGTTAATATAAATATTTGAAAAAGAATAAAATCCAAAATCAATTTCGGGTAATCCGCCTAAAAACCATAAAGCCCAAATTGTTGAAAAAGATTGAATTAAAATTCTTATAATCGGTTTAACATCAACAGAGTCATCAATAATACCGACAACCATCAACGGAACAGCTCCAAGAAGAGCATAAAATAAATCGGTTTCAATCAAATCAACAAAAAATAAAAAAAATATACCTGCAAACCAAGCGATTACAATTGCTAAACCGCCACCGCGCGGAGTCGGAACAGTATGTGAACTTCTGTCATTAGGTATATCAATTATGGACATTCTCTTTGCATATTTTTTTACGACAAACGTCAAAACAAATGATAACACAAAAACAACAATTAAAAGACTGACAATCATTCTTTTTCAATTATATTTATAAAATTTTGAGCAAGTACTTTGTAATCATGATTTCTTATCACATATTTTTTACCTTTCTCACCCATTTTTTTTACATCACCTTCAGGTAAGCTCATTATTTGAATTATTGCATCGGCAATAGCTTTCGGATTTTGAGGTTCTGTACTGATACCCGCATCAGCCTCCTTTACTATATCATTCCCTGCTTCAACAGCGTGAATAATCGGTTTTTCTGCCATCATATAATCAAAAATCTTGTTTGGACTTATTCCGAATCTATACAAAGGACTTTTGTTCCAACCAATAAATAATATATCAAAATATGATAACAAATCAGGTACTGATTTTTTAGGAATTGAATCTAAAAAATATAAATTCTCCATATCATCGGCTTGACTTTTAAGATTCTCTTTCTCCTGTCCGTCTCCTACAAGCACAAAAACAATATCCGGATAATTCTTTAATAATTTTGCTGTTTCAATTAAAGTATCCAATGAATTTGAAATTGCATGTCCGCCGGCATAACCTACAATTTTTCTACCCCCTTGCTTTATTTCTTTAAAAAGAGTTGAATAAGATTTAGGAATTTTATCAAAATTTTTCCAATCTTCAAGAACAATACCATTCGGAATATGAAACCATTTTTCCGGTTTCAATCCGTGTTCTGCCATATGATCTAAAGTTTTCGGAAGCATTGATACAACTTTATTTACATGTTTATAAGCAAAATTTTCTGCTGCTTGCATAATTAAAATAAACGGATGAAGTTTTGACATATTCCCCAATTCTCTTGGAGAAAGAGGCCAAAGATCGTGAACTTCAAAAACATGTTGTGCTTTTGTCCTCTTAGAAATTCGATGAGCAATATAATTATCAAGCGGATAAGTAGATGAAGCTATTACAACATCGGGGAAAATAATATTCAATATTTTTTTTATATTTAAGCGAAGTTTAAAGATAAAAGTAAACATATTAATTATCCGTTTAACTCCGTTTCCGTTATATGCAGGTGTTTTTACGACACAAAATCTGACCTCATCTTCACAAAATATTTCAAAATCATCTTTTATTATCGGATTTTTTTTTCGAAGATGTGAAAAATCAGCACATAAAATAACCACTTCATGTCCTCTTTTTATCCATTCTTTTGCTAAATAATACGGACGATATGCCATACCCATGTTTGGAGAACCTGCATAATGATTTATTATTAAAATTTTCATTATAATATTTTTTTGTCAGGTTATTTTATAAAAATATCAGAATATATGTTATACAATTTATTAGAAATTTTTTTCCAACTGAACTTCAAAGATACTTGTGAACAATTTTTCTGAATTTGTTCAAAATTGTTAATCAGTAATTCCGACTTTCTGACAATATCTTCTACAGACAACGGATTAACAGCATATCCGACAAATCCGTTTTCAAAGTTTTTGTCAAATCCTTCATTTTCGGTATAAATAACCGGCAAACCCTGAGACAAAGCTTCAGCATATACCAATCCGAACGATTCTTTAAAAGATGGCATTATAAAAATATCCGTTTTTTTATATAAATATATCAATTCTTCTTTTTTAACAGCATTTACAAATTCAATATAATCTTTATCTGCTTTCAGTTTAAACAAATATTTCACATAATCCTTATCATCATTAAACCCCAAACCGATTGCTTTAAATCTGCAATTATATCCTTTATTTCTTAATATTTCAATACTCCAGATAATCGAATGAATATTTTTATTTTTTTTAAATTCACCTGCAAAAACAAAGGTAAACAAATCGTTTTTACATTTCTTTTTTTGTGCATTATTTGAATATTGATGCCAAAAATCATTAATTCCGTTGGGAATAACAATTGACTTCATCAAAAGATTATTTTTTATATTTTCAGAGGTATAGCGGTTTAGCAATCGTTGTTTATATGTTTCCGAAAGAAATATTATTTTCTCCGCATTCATAAGAATTTTTTTTCCAAGTGGTCGTAAATAAAACAAATATTTATAAAAAATATTTAAATCAGTGTTTCTGACTGTTACAACATAAGGAATATGAAACTTTTTATAAAAATAATATGATATTGCTCCGTCGCTGAATAAAGTATGTGCATGTGTCAGATGAAAAGTTTTCAAATCAGCATTTTTTTTAATATAAGCAATGGATTTTCTTATTTTCAACCAAAAAACAATTCTGTAAATAACAGAATTAATTATATAGGCATATAAATAATGAATATCTTCTTTTTTAATACGAAATTTTTCGAGATCTTCCTTTTTTCTTACCGGAACAAAAACTGTTTGACTAATATTTTTTTCTGATAATTCAGAAATTAACAAAGCATATAAATCCCTGCTCCAATAACCGTTTATTATGTGGAATAAATTAATTTTCATTATTAACAATATCTTTTCTGATATTTGAATTAATTATCATAAGTGCAAAAAAAGCAAAAAATATTCTTATATCTACTATTGAACTTGATTTCATCATATTTAAAATCATATATAAAATAACAAAACCTGAGACATAGATTCTTTTTGAAAGTTGTTTAAAAAATACCAGAGCTAAAAAAGACAAAAAAAGTAACAAACCGATAATCCCCGTTTCAAACCAAATTTCAAGAAAAATATTGTGCGGATATAATCTTACATCTGCATGAGAATACATTATACCGAAACTTCCGAAGCCGTAACCGAAAAAAAAATGTATAACATCAGAAAAGATTGAATTTAAAGCAAATTTATATTGTTTCATTCGAATATCAACAGAGCTGCCCATTTCAGAAACATTATCAATTTTATTAAAAATTAATGACATTCTGAATAGACTTCGTTCAGCTAATAAGATAATTTTATTATAAAACTTATTGAAAATTATGACTATAAAACCCAATAAAACAGGTAATCCGATAAATGTTATTTTAAATAATTTATTTACATTAATTTTTGTTTTTAATTTTATTCGAATTATTCGGTAAATGAAATATAAGAATAAAGAAAGAATCATAAACAATATCGGCCCGCGAGCTCCTGAGATAACGACAAACACAAATAAAAGAATCATTATAACGGTATCAAGAAACCAATTGCTGAATATTCTTTTTTCAGAAGTTGCGAAAACTAAAAATATAAGACCGCCTAATATACCCATCGTTAAATAAAGGCCCATTATTTTAAGATAAATCTCAGACCCTCTCAATTGAGCGGTCAAAATAAAATATACATAAAAAAACCAGAGAAATAAAATTACGGTCAGAACGCTCAAATATTTTAAAAATCCGGATAATTTAAATTCAGAAATTAAAAAGGGATAGGCAAAAGCTAAAATATTCGTAATAAATAAAAGGGATTTTTTATATCCGTATGAAGGAGAATTACCGTAAGAAAGAGAAATCAAAATCCATAAAAAAAACAATGTTAATAAAATCAAAGAGTAAATTATATTTTTTTTAAATTGAACTTTTATTCCATATAAAAAGAAACTGAGACCAATATGAATGATTAAAATAAATGCCGTTAATAAAGTTAAATCAACAGGAAAACGGATACCGTAAAAGATAAACATTGCTTTCAGAACTCCTGAAAGTAAATATAAAGCATATATGAAAGGCATAAATTTCTTAACTTATTATTTAATAACAATTATTTCCGGTTAAATTATCAAAACTCTCAAAATATATAAAATCAAAATTGACGGAATAACAACTTTAACAATTTCAAATATAACTTTAAATATTTTAATTTTTGCAATTCTGATGATTAATAATAGATATAAAAACCGAAAAACGAAACCGGAAACGACATATACAAAAACAGAAGAATAATCATCATATCCTCTTTTTGACATATATATAAGCAATCCGATACGACTTAATATCATGATAAGATTAAAAATTAAGTTTGTTCTTTGTTTTTCATAAATTGCAAAAATGTTTGTTAAAGGTGACGAAATAAAAATTACAAAAATCCACAAACTGAAAACTCTCGAATAATTTCCTGCAATAAGCCATTCTTTCCCGAAAATAAAAGGAAAAATAAAATCTCCGAAAAAACCGATAACAGCAAGCGGAATAAAAGAAATTAATACTAATTTTTTAAAAACACCGAAAGTAAAAACGGCAACATCTTTACCTTCATTTTTTAACTCATTTGCTTTTTTAAAAAAAGCTTGCCCCATTGAAAATGCTAATAATGAAAAAGGAAGTAATAAGATTTTATAAGCAAAAGAATAATACCCCGTAATAGTTTCGCCGTAAAAATAAGTTAATATAATAATCGGCAATTGAACGGAAAGTACATTTAATAATTCTGACCAAGTATCAAAAATGGGGAATTTTTTATACCGTCTTAAAAAAGCAATTATTTTAACTTTATTAATATACCTGAAACTTTCGCGATAATCAATCAACATTTTTCGTAAAAGAAAAAGCATAGAACTGAATTGTCCCAAGATCCAACCGAAAATCAATCCGTAACCGCTATTATCCGCAACTCCCGAAGCTAAGCTTATTGCTGAATTTGAGGATGTCGCAACAACTTTAGATACGGCGATATTTTTAAACTTATTATTTCGATTAAACCAATAATTAAGTGATTTATAAGCACCTAAAGAAAGAACTGATAAAGGTAAGAAATACAACAAAGGTGAAATTCTTTTATTCCCTGACCATAAGGTAATTGTATCGTGAAAAAAAACAACAAGCAATAAAACAATAATACTTACAAACATTGAAATTATCAAACTCAATGAAAATACATTTACGGCATCACTGTCTTTTTTCGGAAGCATAATTGCCATTTCATACCTCCCGGTAGCAAAAACAGCTAAAATGGATGCAAAACTCATATATAAAGCCAGCACACCGAAATCCCCGGGTGTATATAATCGAGTTAACAAAGGTGATATTAAAACAGGAATGATTTGAGCAACAGTTGTTCCTGTAAAAAGTGTCAATGAATTTGAAACAAATTCTGATTTATTAATGTATTTTTTAATTCTTTGAATCATTTTTAATCGGATATTTCTGTGTTTTTTTTAAATACCTCAAACATGGAGTTTCTATAAATGTTTTTATATGTATTTGACATAATGAACGACTTATAATATACAAGATTTATGCTGTCAGTTTTTCGTATTACGGAAGATTTAACCGGCCAAGCAGGATTTCTCGGATTTTTTACAGGAAATAAAAAATAATCCGGTAAATTATTTTCCTTTAAATAGTTTTTAAAATCGTCTTTATCTTGTATCCATAAATTTTGCAGAACAGGTTTTTTATTTGTTAAAAAATAAAACATAGGTATTGTACCGGTTACAAAAAGTTTATCTTTTTCTTTTATTTCCGAATTCAGGAAACTCAAAAGCGAATCTGTTACTTCAACACGTTCTTTTATACTTTTTATTCCTTTCAATCCTACAGATTTAAATGTATGAGAAAGATTTTTTCTGGTCTGATCTCTGTATATATAATCAGGTTTTATTTTTACGAATAATATAAAAAGAAAAAGAAAGAAAGAAATTATTAATGATTTGAAATTTAATTTAAAAGCGTCAGTTTTAACTTCCGTAAAATAAAGTAACAATAAAAAAACAGAGCCGAAGAAAACTTCAGATCCTGACCACATATTCAGACGAAATCCAATATCTGAACCTGTAAATGAAAAGAAAAACATATAAATCGCAAAAAAGTATAAAGCAAAATATTTTCCTGAATATTTAAAGCTAAATATAAAAAATACGATTAATGCTGCAAGTTCAAACCCTAAGATTGTATATATCCAATTGTAGTAAACTCTGACTTTCAAAGCATATAGGATCAATACAAATCCAAATAATAAAACAAAACTTGTTTTATATACTTTTTTCTTAAAAAATCGACTAAAAAAACCTGCGCTGAAAATGAAAGCTAAAGCAAGAAGTATTCTTTCAAAAATCAAAATTAAATCATTTTTATAAACCATAAATAAATGCGACATTGAATGCGTGGAATCAAATTTTTCTGCATTTTGAAATTTCCCTGAAACAGCTGCAACATAATTGGTCAAACTATCCGAAAGATATAAAATAAATACAAAAAATAAGATACCTCCTATAATACCTCCCAAACTTAAAATCGAATATTTAAATTTAATTTTAATTGATTTCTTAAAAAAGATATATTCCAGAGCATAATAAATAAACGGGAAAGGTAAAAATACAATTAAAGGAAACTTAAACATAACAGCGGTAAAAATTAAAAAGCCGGACAACACAATGAGACTCCCGGTATTATGTTTATTCCCTTTCAGAAAAAACATAAAACTTAAAAGAATAAAAATTGTCGGAACATTTTGATAATTAATTGTTTGCGGACTTCCAAAAGGAATAAACAAACTCAAACCCAAGACAAAAAGAAACGTTTCTTTTACGGGAAAATACAGCCTTATAATTTGAAAAACAAGAAGTGAATTTAAAGCCGTGATTATTGCAAATCCAATTCTTGCCCAAAGCAAATTAGGGGTACTTAAAATACTTAACCATAATCCGTTAAACAAAGAACTTCCCCAAATCATATCAACATTTTGATGCCAAGCACCATGTAAGATAAACCATGATTTTGTTAAAACATAACCTTCATCGGTAATATCAAATCCTTGAGGAATCCAATATAAAAAAAACAAGAAAACAGAAAGAAACAACACTTTTGAGTTATAAATTTTCTTCAAATCTTTCCTGTATAACAGATAAAAAGAGAAATAAGTAAAAATACCAATACCGATTATTACATCACTGAAGTTTTCAAAAAAGAAATCTGTCATATAAAATTGTTGACTGAAAATTCTGACAATATTGAAAATAATATTATTCTGCAAATATAATCTTTTAAATTATAAAAATTAAAGCGTATTTCAAGCGGACATTAACATTTTATAAACAAATATTCAGATTAGATTAAAAGTAAATATTTTTCTTTTTCTGTATATGCTGTTTTATCTCTATATTTGTTCTAAAGTAAAATAACGATGAATATTAAGAAAAAGATATTTATTACCGGTGCATCTTCCGAATTAATGAAAAAACTCATTTTATTAATCAATAAAAATGACTTTGAAATTCTTTGCTTATCACGAAAAAATTCCGAAAAAACCGAAAGCGGAATCTCTTTAATTAAAGGTGACATTCAAAACATCCGTCTATTTAAGGAAGAACTGAAACCCTGTGACATATTAATTCATGCTGCAGCAGTAACACATTCTTCCGATAAACAAAAATATTTTGATATTAATTTGGAAGCAACTAAAGAATTAGTTGATATTGCCGTTGAATTTAAAATTAAAAAATTCATTTTTATAAGCTCCCGTGCTGCCGGTTTAAAAAGCGGTTCTTACGGAAAGTCAAAAATACTTGCTGAAGAATACATCAAACAAACACTTAATAATTGGCTTATTTTCAGACCTTCTGAGATTTTCGGAGGAAACAAAAATGAAGGTATTCAAAAATTATTTTCAGATATTAAAACAAAAAAAAACATTATTTGCCCGCTTAGCACTCCGAAGTTATTTCCTGTCTTTATTGATGATACAACACAAATAATTTACGATTTCTCATTTAATAAAAAAATAATTAACAAAGTTATAACCGTAAACGGAAAAGAAGGATATACATATAAGGAACTGGTAAAACTAACGACAAAAATATTTCAAAAAAAAAATCGGATTATCCCGATTCCTAAATTCATTATATTGTTTATGCAAATTATACTTGAAACTTTTCATCTTAACATCGGGATTGCTCCCGATCAAATAAGTCGTTTATACGGTAAAAAAGGAACAGAAAATTTAAGTTACAATTTAATCGGAGTTGAAGACTATTTAAGGAATTTCGGTAAGTAAACTTAATCAATTTGTTTTTTTTAATTTATAGGAAATAAGGTTTTTTACGAATTCGAAGATTGCTTTAAATTTAACAAAAGATGCTCTGCCTGACAGCTCATAAAATTCAACCGGGAATTCATAAAATTTCATTTTATTTTCATTTATTTTTAACATTATTTCCGCATCAATAAACCAATCATCTGATTTTAAATTCATAATCTCATATGCTTCTCGTGTAAACATTTTCGGTTTGGAATTTACGTCTTTTGATTTTATTCCGGAAAATAAAACGGAAAAAATAAAATTATATACTTTTGAAATTAATTTTCTGTAAAAACCGTCATTCCTTCTGCTCCGATATGTTTTAACTAAATCATATTCACCCCTAATTATTTCTTTATAACATTTCTCAATACTTTCAATCGGAAACTGTCCGTCACCGTCAATAACACAAATATATTTTCCGGTTGAAATGTTCAATCCTTCCTTCATATCCCATCCCATCATCCCCTTTTTCGGTTTACAAATTGATATAAAATCCGGATTATCATCAACAAACTTTTCAATTATATCTTTTGTTTTATCTTCTGAATTTTCAATATAATTTCCTACCAAAATAATTTCAAAACTTGAAGTCAATTTTCGAACAATTTCTTTTGTTTTCTGCGCAAATTCTTTTATCGAATCACCTGCTCTGTATCCGAGAATTATAACTGATAAGTTAATGTTAGCTTCCATAAAACAAGGATTAAATTATTTATCAACTAATATTCAAATATTCATTATGAGTATCTAATTTTTTATCCCTGAAAAGATTCATTTTTTTATCTTTTTCCGAAAGTTTAATCATTTCTTCCGGAAATTTCCAATCAATATTCAAATCAGCATCATTATAAATTATCCCGTCATCATAATTCGGTGCATAAACATTATCAACCTTGTATTGAAACACAGCCGTTTCGCTTAACACAATAAAACCGTGAGCAAATCCTCGAGGCACAAAAAACTGTCGTTTATTATCCGCAGAAAGCAATACGGCAACATGCTGTCCGAAAGTCGGAGAATCGGTTCTGATATCCACGGCAACATCAAGAACCTCACCGACAACGGCTCTTACAAGTTTTGCTTGTGTAAACGGCGGACGCTGAAAATGTAATCCTCTTAATACGCCCTTTCCGGATTTTGATTCATTTTCTTGAACAAAATGTATTTTCCCTATTTCCTTTTCAAATTCCTCTTTTCGAAATGATTCAAAAAAATATCCTCTGTCATCCCCTTGAACAATCGGTTCAATAATTATTAAATCAGGTATCTTTGTTTTTATGAATTTCATAAAATTACTTAATCAAATTTAATAAATATTCTCCGTATTGATTTTTACTTAAAGGTTCGGCAAGTTTTCTTAATTGTTCCGAATCAATAAACCCTTTTTTATACGCAATTTCTTCAATACAGGAAATTTTAAGACCTTGACGTGTTTCAATCGTTTCGATAAATCTTCCGGCATCAATTAAAGATTCGTGTGTTCCGGTATCTAACCATGCAAAACCTCTGCCCATTAATT
>Ga0164318_10004893_pt1 | contig 12934 bp, 16 predicted proteins | sample GuaBasSedimGuay9_FD_113734 | JGI IMG/M metagenome (GOLD analysis project Ga0164318, IMG submission 113734) | Subseafloor sediment microbial communities from Guaymas Basin, Gulf of California, Mexico - Guay9, Core 4571-4, 0-3 cm | ecosystem: Environmental > Aquatic > Marine > Hydrothermal vents... | reverse complement strand
TCTATTTCGGGAAAGAGCCACCTGAGGAATGTCCTTCCTGTAGTCATCCTCAAAGTTTTTATCAGATTAAATGTGAAAATTATTAATAATTCTAATTATGTTTAGAGAAGGATTTGGGCCTCCTCCAGAAGAAATAAAAAAATTTTCCAGAGATGAGAAAGAAGTATCCACTGACAAAGAAATGTTAGCAGAGAAAGAGGGGGGGGTTCTTTTTGATTGGGACAAGGAAATAAAGGAAAAATTTGATTACTGGCGACCACCAGAGATTGCTCCGAACGGAGAAAAAGTAGTTGTTGTAGCGACAGATGAATCTAAAGAATACCAAAGCAGGACGGCTATTACGGTTAATGGAGAACCCTGGACTCATCGAGTAAGCGAATGTAAAGAAATAGTTTTTAGCCCGGACAGTCAAAAAATTATTGCTTTAGCAAAAGTCGGTGAGAAAGAAAAAGTTTTGATTAATGATGAGATTTTAAAAGTAAATTTTGAGCAAGGAAGAAATTTACAATTTAGCCCAGATAGTCAACATTGGGGATTAGTTGTTTCTCTGCCAGAAAATAAAACTGGAATAATTATTGATGGTCAACTTTTGGAAGAAAAATATGAAGGATTTCATAGTTTAAAAATAAATGAGAAAGGAGAAATTGGCGGTTGTCTAAAAACGAGAGAAGGAGAAAAAATAAAAGTAGGAGAAAAAATTTGGCCAGAAGAATATTTAGAAGCATGGAGTTTTCGTTTTGCTTCTAAGGGAGACAAGGCAGGGGCTTGTGTAAAAACTAAAGAAGGAGAGACGGTTGTCATTAATGAGGAAACTTGGCCAGAAAAATTTGAACATTGTCATACTTTTGAATTTAGCCCAGATGGCCAAAGAGCAGCGGCAATAATTGAAGATTCGCGAGGTAAAACTATTGCCTTAAAAGAAAAAGTTTGGAAAAACCGCTTTAAATATTGTCGAGATATAACTTTTAATCCGACTAATAATCAAGAAGTTTCCGTTAAAATAGTTGATGAACAAGGGGCTACTTTAGCCAAAGATGATGAGGTTTGGGAAAAACATTTTGAAAACTGCGGCAAGCCGATTTATAGTGCTGATGGTAAGAAAATGGGTACTTGGGCCAAAGACAAAGAAGGCAAAGAATTCCCTGTAATTGATGGAGAACCATTACTTGATGAAAAATATGAATTTTGCCGTTTAATTTCTTTTAGTCCAGATAACAAAAAAATAAAATTATTAATTAAAAAAGAGGGTAAATTTTTCTTAATAAATAAAGAATTATCAGGTAAGTAACAAGGTAAGTAGCAAGGTAAGTAACAAGGTAAGTAATTATAAAAAATCCTTTTAGAGGATTTTTTTAAATTATAATGAATTTATTTTGACCAAATGGTTTTAGCAACTTGCCAGATTGTCTTATCACCTTGTTCTTTTAGCCAATACCACCATTCTCCTCCCCAAAAATAAATTGGGCTCAAACCGGTTCGCCGAGCATAACTTAGATTCTTTTTAAATTGCTTTAGATTCATTGAGCGGTATTGCTCAGATAGAGGAGTAGAAGTAACCGGCGTTCCTAGCCAAGGTTCCATTTGCATTTCAGCGACAAAAACTTTTTTGCTTTTAGTTAAAAGAGTGATAATTTTAGTTTTTAGATAGTAATAAATTGGTGGTAGAGGATAACGAAAATAACCCCAATGTTTGTTCCAGGTAATTCGATAAACACTTGTCCCTAACCAGTCAGCCAATTCGCCTTCCTTTATCCAAGAAGAAAGTTCGCCGCTTACGCTAATAACAATTGGCTTTTTTGTTTTTGAACGAACTAAGGCAATTTCTTTTCGGTAGAAATTTTCATCAGGAGGGGGACATTTACCAAATAATTTTAAAAACGGTTCATTTTCCACTTGCCAAGCAATAATTGTTGGTTCGTTTTTGTATTTTTCTAAAATAAACGAAATTAACTTCAGAATCCTTTTCTCTCTTTCCTTTTTACTTAATTGATAAGCCCATTTTGGCCAATGACATTCAGGCCAGCGTGGTAAACGTTGTCCAATGGCTAAAATTATTTTCGCCTGATGCTTTTTTGCTTGGGAAATTTGCCAATCAAGGTCTCGAAAATCATAAATATTTTTTTCCTTTTCTATTAAATCCCAATAAGCGGAGAGACGAAAGTTCTTTACTTTTAATTCATCAAGCATGGCTAAATATACTTTTTTCCAATCAAGTCCAAGTTCTTGGGCATATTTTTGGCTAAAAGTTATTCCATATTCTATTTTTCCTCCTTTACTTAAATCAGCACCAAGATAAAGCCAGAGTAAGAAGATAGTAATGATGAAAATAATAGACATCCACATTTTATCTTTCATTGATTTTTAATTAGATAATAACAAGAAAAACTCCGATAAAGAGAACGATACTCCAAATAATTTTTTCTTTAAGAAAATAACCGGAAATATCTTCCCGAAGAATTCTTGGGTAAATTTTTGATAGAAAGTAAACAATCAATATAACAAAGAAAAATTCTAGACCATTTAAAGCAGTGACCAAAACAACATTGCCTAATTTAATAGCATATTGCATTAAAAGAACGCCTAAACCGCCGACGATTTGGCCCAAAGCAAAGACCAACCATTGTTCCCGCGAACTTAGTTTTTTCCTAAATAAGTGAAGGGGAGCAAAAAAATGATGGGCTATTTTTTTAAAATAATTAATAACTAATTCAATTTTCTTAAACTTTCTCTTTTTTAAATTAAGAACTATTGGCCAAGCGCCGATTAAACTAGTAAAAATTAAGGCAGTGATTAAACTAAACCATCTTAGCCAGACAAAAGCGTTAATAAAAGATAAATTATTGTAAGCCATTTTGTTAAAGATATTAGATAAGGCAAACATTAGGCAAGAAAGAATAATTAGGAGCCAGTTTTTAAAATTGAGTTTAGTTTTTAAACTACCTGTTTGAGAAAGAAAATAACTGCTGATGATGATAAGAAAAGCGCCTCCAGTTTTTTGGAAAGTAGGGGATTGAATGGGTAGAAAGAAAGAGAAAAAGAAAATTATTAGAGGAGTTAAACTGATAATAAGAGGATTAACCTTGGATATTTCTGCCTTTTGGACTGCCAGATACATAAAATAAAGAGCAAAGTAAAAACTAATTCCTCCTCCAACAAGGATAAACCAATAATTTTTAGGAAAATAAAAATTTGACTCAAAAATTAAAAGAAGAGTACTGGCTAATCCTCCGAGGACCGAAACATAAAAAGCGTAAGAAATAGGAACAATTTCTGATTTGGTCAAAAGAAATTTATCAATAACCGCTGCCAGAGCAAGTAGAAAAAAGGCAATAAAAGCAATAATAAACCAATTCATAATGAATATTAAATTTATTTATTTTTCGTTTTTTTAGAAAGGATTTCTTCAATTTTATAAGTTCCTAATTTTGGTAATTCTAAAAATCCTTGCGCGGCTGCTTCAGCTAAACGGCCATTATTTATCCAATCAAAAAGCCAGTCATTAATATAATTTAAATTTTTTTGCTCTAATCCAGCGCCTACATTAATTAAGAATTCTCGATTAAATTTTTCTTGCGAACCAATTGGAGGCGCAATAATAATAGGTAATCCCAAAGCAGTGTAAAAGCTTAGTTCTGAGGGCTTGGTCCAAAGAATATCTGTTTTTCTTAACCAAAGATTAAATTTTTTAAGATATTCTTGTTTGTTAGGAGTATAAAGTATTCTTATTTCTTGGCCTAAATACCTGTCGAGATGGTTTTTCTTAACAATTTGATGAAAATAAGCATTAACTTTACGATGTATTCCGGCAATCAGATTGATTCTGATTTTCTTTTTCTTTATTTTTTCAGCTAATTCTTCAACAATTTTTCCTCCAAGTTCCCGCTGGGCTCCAGCCCCGCCGACAGCGAAAGTTAGAGTAAGAGGATGATTTGATTTTTTAGGAAAACTTTTTATCTTTAAACTAGCAAGAAGGGTGTCTTTATATTTATTTAAGTATTCTCTTCTGGGGTCTAAATTGATTAGGCGATGCCGCAGGTCAAACTTTGCAATTCCTAAAGCCGGACTGCCTAAATTTTCCATAGGAAGAGGAAAACCAGTTAAAAATATTTTTGATTTAGGAACGCCATAAAGTTGAAGGCGTTCGACTACCCGAGGACAGGGAGCAAAATATTTAATTTTACTTTTTTTAGGTTTAAGGGGAGCCCAGGCGCGGCTGATGTCTGTATCACAAATAATACAATAAATTTCACCAGGATAATTAAAAATTTCTGCCATAAAGGCAGTAACAAAGAAGGATGTAACTAGAGGCAATGGTTGTTTAGCCAGTTTATTGATTAAGTGTTTTCCCCATTCTTTACTTTTAATCAAATGAATAGTTGAAAGCAATTGTAGGCTTGGGCGAGTTAGATCTCTTTTAGGATAAAATTTGGGAATTTTTTGAAACCAGTCAAAAACTTTAAAACTTATTGATCCCAAGACAGGAAATCTTTTGAAACGAGAAATTGCTTCATAAAATTTTCTTTGGCTTCTCCAAATTTTTCGGTCCTTATGAGGAATACCTGAATAAGTATTAGCATTAATAATTCCCTTGTAAGCGAGATGCTTGAGGGGGTAGACTGCTCGTTGGTGACCGTAGCCCATATCTACGGCAACTATCCATGCCTTAGATTTTCTTTTTTTTCTTCCCATAAAAATAAAAAACTTGCTTATTTTATTTTACCACTTTTTGGAAATTAGTTAAATTATCTTTGTTTAATCAATAAATTATTATATAATTTTAATAATTATTATTTTAACTTTTTAAGATGATTAAAGAATTTTTTGTCCAAACCGAAAAGAGATATGAGTTAAAGGATATTAGTCAAACAATAGAAAATATTGTTCAAGAAAGTGGGCTTGCTGAGGGGCTTGTTTTAATTTTTGTTCCTCATTCAACCTGTGGGATTATTGTTACTGAGAATGAGGAGGGGTTAAAAAAAGATTGGCTGAATTTCTTGAAAAAAATGGTTGCTGGTTTTGATTTTTACCATAATCAAATAGATGATAATGCTGATTCTCATCTTCTTGCTGGTTTAGTTAGTCAAGTAAAGGTTTTTCCTGTAAAAAAAGGAAAAATTTTGAGAGGAACTTGGCAGCAAATTCTTTTGGCTGAATTTGATGGTCCTCGGAAAAGAAAAATTGTTGTTTTAACAAAATGATTATTGCTAAAAATTTATAATAGTGATAGGATTTTATAATAAGAAAAGGGGGGATAAGGTAATTCCTACTAGATATGAAAAAACTGTTTTATTCTCTTATTTCCTTAATAATCGGTATTCTTTTTCTTATATATGCTCTAAAACGAGCAGGATTGGAAAATATTGGTGAAGCAATAAGCGAATTAACTACTTTAGGTTTTTTACTTTCTTTACTGATTTATTTATTAATTTTTTATATTGGGACAATAAAATGGAGTTTAGTTCTCCGAAGTGAAGGATATAAAATTCCTTTATTAAAGATAATTTTAGCCGAGTTTTCAGGATTTACCGTTTCTTATATAACCCCATTTTTTTATATCGGCGGTGAAGGAGTAAGGGCTTATGTTTTAAAGAAACAAACTAATATTCCTTTTGGTAAAGGACTTGCCTCAATTATTTCTGATAAAATTTTAACTTTAATTGCTTGTGGAATTCTTTTTATCTTGGGGGCTTTTCTTTTAGTTTTCAATGCTAATTCTTTTAAAGGATACTTAGTGGCGGCTTTAATGTTTTTGATGTCTTTTTCTGGTTTTATTTTCTTTTATTCAATGATTAAGGGAAAGAAGAAGTTTTTTGTCGGCCTTTTAAAAATTCTTGGTTTAACTAGAATAAGGTATTTAAAAAGAAATGAAGAAAAAATTCATCAAATAGAGGAAGAGGTGCAAACGTTTTTTCGGGATAGACCTAAGCAATTGACTTTAGGAATTATTCTTGGTTGTATAAAGATTTTTCTTTCTTTAGTTCTCTTTAAAATAATTTTAATTTTTTTAGGTTATAATATCTCTTTTTATTTTATTGTGCTTATACGCGCCCTTTCTTTGCTTATAAGTTTAGTTCCTATTCCGGGTGCTTTAGGAATATATGAGAGTTCTTTTGGTTTTGCTTTTGAGTCATTGGGACTACATACAAGCATTGGAGTAGTTTTGGGCTTAATTTTACGCGCTTTAGATGTAATTGCTTTAATTATTGGTTTAATTTTCTTGTATCGTTTTGGTATAAAGTTAATGATTAATTTAATATTTAAAGGCAATAATCATAATTTTAATAATGGTTAGTTTATCAGATTATTCTAAATATCGTTTTTTTGAAATTTTTCCTGGGGCTTTGGTTTGGACAACCTATTTTTTAGCCCTTCTTTTTTCTTTTCTTAAACCGTTATGGGTTATTTATTTTATTATTGTTTTTTCTTTCTATTGGATTGTAAGGATAAATTATCTCTTAATTTATATGGTTTATTCTTGGGTGAAAATGAGAAGGGCTATAAAAGTAGATTGGTTGGCTAAATTAGAAAAGATTCCTGGCTGGCGCGATTATTATCATCTTATTTTTATGCCCACCTATAAAGAGGGGATAGAAATAATTAGAACCTCATTTAAATTTCTTGCTCAGTCAAAATATCCTTTAGATAGATTTATTGTTGTTTTAGGTGGTGAAGAAAGAGATAAAGAGAATTTTCTAAAAAATGCCCAGATTATTGAAAAAGAGTTTGGAGAAAAGTTTTTCAAATTATTAATAACCGTTCACCCTAAAGATTTACCCGGAGAAATTCCAGGCAAAGGATCCAATCTTGTCTGGATGGCTAAAAAAGCAAAAAAGTTTATTGATAAGTTAAATATCCCTTACGAAAAAGTTATTGTCTCTTCATTTGATATTGATTCTTGTGTCTATCCTCATTATTTTAGTTGCCTAACTTATAAATATATTACTCATTTTGATCCAACTCATACCAGTTTTCAGCCCATTGCTCTTTATCATAATAATATTTGGGACACCCCTGCTTTCCTTCGCGTGGTGGCTAATTGTACTACTTTTTGGTTACTTTCTGAAGTTGCTCGTCCAGAACGCCTTTTTACTTTTTCTTCTCATTCTATGAGTTTTAAAGCATTGGTGGATGTTGGCTTTTGGGAAAAAGACATTGTTACTGAGGATTCAAGAATTTTTCTTCAGTGTTTTATTCATTATGGAGGAAATTATCAAGTAGAACCTATTTTCGTCCCTATTTCTATGGACACAGTTTTAGCAGATACATTTTGGAAAAGTTTAAAAAATCAGTATAAACAAGTAAGAAGGTGGGGCTGGGCAATAGAGCATTTCCCTTATATGGTCTGGAATTTTTTTATTAAACCAAAGAAGAAAATTCCTTTTAAGAAGAAATTTAGATATTTTTTCTTTTTTGCTGAAGGTGAATATACTTGGCCAACTGCGCCAATTTTGTTATTTGTTTTGGGCTATCTTCCTTTGGCAGTGGTAAATAAGGCTGAAAAGGCAACTGTCTTGGCTCAAAACGCGCCTTATGTTTTACAAAATATGATGACTATTGGGATGGTCGGTTTAGTATTTTCAGCTATTCTAAGTACAATTATTTTGCCTCCTCCGCCAAGTAAAAAGAAAAAAATTATTTATCCATTAATGATAATTCAATGGATATTCCTTCCTTTAACAATAATTGTTTTTGGTTCTATTCCTGCTTTAGATGCCCAAACTCATTTAATGTTGGGGAAAAGGTTAGGTTTTAATGTTACTGAAAAAATAAGAAAAACTAAAACAACTCTTTAGAAAATGAATTTTATTCAAATAAAAAAATTATTAATTGGTTTAAAAGAAAATGTTTCTTTAAAATTATATACCTCCTTTAAAATTGGTGGTAAGGCAAGATATTTTTATATAGCCAATAGCCAGGAGCAAATAAAAAATGCCTTAAAGGTGAGTAAAAGGTTAAAAATACCCTTTTTTATTTTAGGAGGAGGAACTAATATTTTGGTCTCTGATAACGGGTTTAACGGATTAGTCATTAAATTAAATAATAAAAAATTGGTTTTTGACAAAAAAAGACCACAAGTTATTTTTGCTGAAGCAGGCGTTTCTTTGGGGAGAATTTTATCTTTAGCAAAAAGAAAAGGATTAACCGGTCTGGAATGGGCAGCGGGCATTCCGGGAACATTAGGCGGAGCAATAAGAGGGAATGCCGGTGCTTTTGGTGGCTCCATTTCTCAAGTGGTTAGAAAGATTCGTCTTTTAGATATTAGAAATCAAAAAATAAAAATTAGAGAAATAAAACCAGAAGAGGCAAAATTTTCCTATCGTAACTCAATTTTTAAAAAAGATAAAAATTTAGTTATTCTTTCAGCAGAATTAGAGTTAAAAAGGGGGGATATTGAAAAAATAAATAATAAGATCTCTCAATATTTGAATTATCGAAAGAGGACCCAACCCTTGAATTTTTTTTCTTCAGGCAGTATATTTAAAAACATTGCTAAGAAATCTTTAACCAAGGATTCTTTGAAAAAGATAAAAAAATTATTAGATAAAGATAAATTTTATCTTCTTAAGCAAGAATTGATTCCAGCAGGTTTGCTTATTCAGATTTGTGGATTAAAGGGGATGAAAATTGGTCAAGCAATGGTTTCAGAAAAACATTGTAACTTTATTGTTAATTTAGGACGGGCTAAAGCAGATGATGTTTTGATTCTAATAAGTTTAATTAAACAGCAAGTCAGAGATAAATTAGGCATTCAATTAGAAGAAGAAATTGTCTATGTAGGTTTTAAGAGTTGACAGATAAAAGTAATTTGATTAAAATAAACTTAAATAATAATCAGAAAAATAATCAGAAAAAGTAATTAAATGGTAAAAAAGAAAGATTTCTTAGAAATGAATGGGGTAGTAGAGGAACTTTTACCTTCTACTACTTTTAAAGTCAAACTTGAAGATGGACGAGAAATTATTGCTTATCTTTCGGGAAAGATGAGGTTATACAGGATTCGTCTTTCTATCGGTGATAAGGTAAAGGTAGAAATTTCGCCTTACGATTTAAACAAAGGAAGAATTGTTTATCGCTATTAATTAATTTATTTATTTTTTCTATGAAAGTCCGCGCTTCAGTAAAAAAGATTTGTCGTAATTGTAAAATAGTCCGAAGAAAAGGGCGTCTTTATGTAATTTGTAAAAACCCTAAACACAAACAACGTCAAGGTTAATTTTTTGTCTATGGTTAGAATAGCAGGAGTAAATTTACCTTCAAACAAAAGAATAGAAATAGGTTTAACTTATATTTTTGGAATTGGCCGAAGTCTTTCTAACAAAATTTTGAAAGAAGCCCAGGTTAATCCTGATACGCGGGTTAAGGATTTAAAAGAAGAAGAAGTAAGTCGATTAAGAGAAATTATTGAAAAGCAATATAAGGTTGAAGGAGATTTAAGAAGAGAAATTATTTCTAATATAAAAAGATTAAAAGAAATTGGCGCTTATCGAGGAATTAGACACAGCAAACACTTGCCAGTTAGGGGGCAAAGGACAAGGACTAATACCCGAACAGTGAGAGGTAATGTAAGAAGAACGGTTGGTAGTGGCAAGAGAAAGGCGCCGGCTAAAACTTAATTGATTAAAATTAATTTATGGAAGAAAAAGATAATAAGCAAAACAACAAAAGCGGTGAAGAGGTATCAGTAGAAGAGAAGAAAGAAGAATGGCTTTCTGAAGAAGTTGCTCCAAAGAAACTTAAGGCTCAAAAGAAAAAGAAGTCAACGAAAAAGGGTTCAAAGAAAAAGAAAAAGGGTCCGCTTAAACAAGTAAAAAGGGGTCGCGCTTATATTCAAGCCACTTATAACAATACTATTGTTACCCTGACCGATCCTAATGGTAATGTTCTTGCTTGGTCTTCAGCCGGAGTAGTTGGTTTTCGTGGTCCTAAAAAAGCAACTCCTTACGCAGCAAGTGTTATTGTCAAAGATGCTGTGCAAAAAGTTAAGCCAAGAGGTTTAGAAGAGGTAAATGTTTTTGTTAAAGGCGTTGGTTTAGGAAGAGAAGCGGCTATCCGCGCTCTTTATAATGAAGGAATTAATATTCTTTCTATAAAAGACGTGACTTCCATTCCTCATAATGGATGTCGTCGTCGTAAAAAAAGAAGAGTTTAATTAAGTTAATAAGATGGGAAAATATCTTGGTCCAAAATGTAGATTATGTCGTCGGGAAGGAACAAAATTATTTTTAAAGGGAGAAGTTTGCTATACTTCAAAATGTCCTTTAGTCAAAAGAAAATATCCACCGGGTATTCATGGCCTTAAGAGAACTGGCCGTCTTTCTGAGTATGGATTACAGTTAAGAGAAAAGCAAAAGGCAAAAAGAATTTACGGAATCTTAGAAAAACAGTTTAAAAACTATTTTAAGAAAGCATATCGTCAGAAAGGGTTTACTGGTGAAAATTTGTTAAAGTTATTGGAAAAAAGATTAGATAATGTAATATATCGGGCTGGATTTGCTTCTTCACGAAGTATGGCGCGGCAGATTGTTAATCATGGTCATATTTTAGTTAATAATCATAAAGTAAATATCCCTTCTTATCAGGTAAAAATAAATGATGTTATTAAGGTAAAAAAGACAAGCCGACTTTTTTCTCAAATTAAAGAAAGAGTCCAGGCAAAAATAAAACAAATAGAATTGCCTAGCTGGTTTTCAGTAGATGAGAAAAATTTAGAAATTAAAATTTTAAGTGAGCCAAAGGCCGAAGATTTACCTAAAGATATTGATGTCCGTTTAATTGTTGAATTTTATTCTAAATAATAAAATTAAGGAGGTTTTATGGAAAACATACCCTTACCTACAAAAGTAGAAGTTAAAAAATCTAAAGAAAACAAAAACAAAGCATCTATTATTATTGAACCTTGCTATCCCGGCTATGGGATAACTTTAGGTAATGCTTTGAGAAGAGTTTTGCTTTCTTCTTTAAAAGGTGGCGCTTTGGTTGCAGTAAAAATAAAAGGTGTTCATCATGAGTTTTCTACTATTCCTTATGTCAAAGAAGATGTGGTTGACATTATTTTAAATTTAAAACAATTACGCTTAAGAATAAAGGGAGATAATTTAGAGATGCTTCATTTAGATGTCAAAGGAGAAAAGAAAGTTAAGGCTAGTGATATCAAAACCCCGCCTAATGTAGAAATTGCTAATCCTGATTTAGAAATTGCTACTTTGACTGATAAGAAAGCTCATTTAGAAATGAAATTATGGGCAAAATCCGGTCGAGGTTATTTGCCATCAGAAGAGCAAGAAAAAAGAGAATGGGAAGTTGATACAATAACAATGGATAGCATTTTTACTCCAATAGTGAATGTTGGATTTAAAGTAGAAAATACTCGGGTAGGTGAGAGGACGGATTTTGAAAAATTGATTTTAGATATAGAAACAGACGGGACAATAACTCCAGAAGAGGCGTTAAAAAAATCTGCTTTAATATTAGTTAGACATTTTAATTTTGTTGTCTCAGGAGAAGAAGAAAAGAAAGAAGTTTCTGAACTTGAAGAAGGCGAAAAGAAAGTTGAAAGAGAAGATGAAGAAAAGGGTGAGAAAGGAAAAGAGAAGAAGCAAAAAGAGACGAAAAAAACGAAAAAAGTCAAAAAAGAAAGTAAAACTAAACCAAAAGGAAAGTCAGAGAAAAAATCAGGAGGAAAAAAGAAAAAATAAGAATATTATGCGTCATCGAAAAAAAGGAAAAATTTTAGATAGAAAAACAGGGCCAAGAAAAGCCCTTTTAAGAAATTTAGCTCAAAGCTTAATTATTTTTGAGAAAATAGAAACAACCGAAGCCAAGGCAAAAGCTTTGAGGCCTTTAGTAGAAAAATTAATTACTATAGGCAAAGAAAATAATTTGACTAATCGTCGTCGTCTTTTAAGTTATTTATATAACAAAAATGCTGTTAATAAAGTTTTGGAAGTTTTAGGACCCCGATATAAGGAAAGGAAAGGTGGCTATTTAAGGATTATAAGGGTCAAAAATCGTAAGGGCGATGCAGCAAAAATAGTTCAGATTAGTTTTGTTTAAATTGTTAATAAAAGTTATGAAAAAAGAGAAAAAAATACATAGAGAGACCTATACTTTTGATGCAAGCAAATATGTTTTAGGCAGGTTGGCTTCTAAAATTGCTTTAATTCTTCAAGGAAAACACAAGCCAGACTTTGTTCCTTATTTAGATAAAGGGGACAAAGTTGAGGTAATTAATATTGATAAAATTAAAATTACTGGTAAAAAATTAGATAATAAAATTTACTATCGGCACAGTGGTTATCCTGGGGGATTGAAACAAAAAAAGATGAAAGAATTTAGCCGAGCAGAACTTTTAGCCAAAGCAGTTTACAATATGTTACCCAAAAACAAGTTAAGAAAACAGAGAATGAAGAGATTAAAAATTTCTTAATTATATAATATGTCAGCTAAAAAGGAAAAAAACAAAAAAGAAGCTTCTTCAAGTCAAGAGCAGGAGGTAACGAAAACAGAAGAAAAGAGAGAATATTTTTACGGAAAAGGGGGGAGAAAGACCTCAACTGCTCAAGTAAGGGTTTATCCTCAAGGTAAAGGAGAAATTATTATTAACGATAAAAAATTAGAAGATTATTTTCCTTATTTCGAATTTCAAAAAATAGTTTTAGACCCATTAAAATTGACTGGCTTTGAGGGAAAAGTAGATATTTCAGTTAAAGTAAGTGGCGGCGGAAGACGAGGCCAAGCGGAGGCAATTAGACATGGAATAAGCCGGGCTTTGGTTAAGATGAATCAAGAACTTCGTCAAGTTTTAAAACCAGCAGGATTTTTAACCAGAGATGCGAGAATGAAAGAAAGAAAAAAGTTTGGATTAAAGAGAGCGCGCCGTGCTCCTCAATGGCAGAAGAGATAATTGGAGTTTTCAAAAACCGTTTCCGTTTTT
>Ga0164318_10004890_pt1 | contig 12937 bp, 11 predicted proteins | sample GuaBasSedimGuay9_FD_113734 | JGI IMG/M metagenome (GOLD analysis project Ga0164318, IMG submission 113734) | Subseafloor sediment microbial communities from Guaymas Basin, Gulf of California, Mexico - Guay9, Core 4571-4, 0-3 cm | ecosystem: Environmental > Aquatic > Marine > Hydrothermal vents... | reverse complement strand
GCCAATCCCTTTTATCAACGTATTTTTTACCCCATCTTTTCTTTTTCATTGGTGCATCCCAAAAGAGGAATGCATCTTTACTATCTTAAATTATGCAACACAGCATCTACGTCCTAAAAATTGTTTTGAAAAATCTATGGTATGGTAAGTATGGTAATTTTTTTATTCCTCTAGAAACACTGCTGCTGCTATGACTGTGGTCCATAAACCATTTTTATCTCCCTTTGCTGTCTGCGCTATGCTTTGTGTCCGTACAAATCTTCCACTCATCTTGTATTCCTGTTTTCTTTCATCCCATGCCTTGTCAGGATCGAATTCTAAACCTAATGTTGTGGCGAGCATTGTAGCTGCAAGATCCTCGGCATAGTCTCCAAGTTTTTTGTTAGTTTCTCCAAAACTGTGGTGCTCTGATATGTATCCATATGAGTTGTTTCCACGTGGGATTGCAATTCCTATGGCGGCACCTACCAGTCTGTTTGGTTCATTTGTACTGTTCTGTGAGATAACACAGTATGTTATCTGACCAGGTTTGAGGAGTTTTATTCCCCTTTCTCTTGGTATTATTTTGCAGTTTGGCGGGACAATGCTGCTGACACGTACTATATTGCATTTTTCGATTCCAGCGCTTCGTAACGCTAGTTCGAAGGATTGCAGCTGATGTTTATGTTTTCCTACTCCTTTGGTGAAAAATATTTTGTTAGGAACCATGTGCCTGACCATGATACAATTTTTTGTTAATAAAATTTTGAGTTAATAAATATAACTCAAAATATTCTTGCCTCTTTCCATATTTTTTGCTCTTTTAGTTCTTCTCTTCCTCGTTTTCCTCCTCTTTTAACTCCATTTGTTTTTTGAGTAGATCTCTCATTTGTTTTTGCAGATCAACCTGTTCCTTCTGATATGTCACCTGTTCTTGTTGGTATGGTGTGATCACGCTGCCCTGTACCAGGTTTTCTATCAATGCTCGTACCTCCTTGTAGGGATGTACTCCATGTAGTTCGTAGTAGCTTCTTGCTCTTGGCGTCTGTACTTCTTTTCCACCACCGAATAATCCTAGGAATCCTATTTTTTTTGGAGCAACCTCTATTCCAGCTGCGGCAAATGTTTTGTCGCTCCCTAATCCGAATCCGGATTGGCTGATAGGTATTATTGTTCCGAAGCCAAATATCTGTCCCAGTATCCCCTGTTTTCCATCGATATCAGTTATTTTGTCGTATCGTAACGTTCTCTCTCTTTTTGTAAAGATTCCTCCTTTGAATATGATGCGAAGATTGGATATGATATATTTGTGTGAGCGTCGATACCATTCAACTAATAGAAAACCTATGACTGACACGCCTACGGTGTAGAATGGTATGAAAATCTCGCTGTTTTCTATCCATCCTTGCCACAGCATAAGTAGTATCCCAAGAACGAAGGTTGTCAAGTATAGGAGGAAAATACTCCATTGTATTGCTATTAGGGAAGCTGCTATGCCAAACAGAAGTAATCCTAATCCCCAGGTCATTGTTGTGATCCAATCATTTACAAACAGATTCTTGTATTCCGAGAAATTAACAAACCATCCTATTAGCGCACCCCATACTATCAGGAAGATACATAGTGACTGTAGTTTCATAAATGAGAGTGGATGCGGAGAGAGAACTTTTTCTACCTCCTCATTCTTAAGAAGTTCTTCCTGTTCCATCCTCTACCATCCTACCTTTGATGTCTGTGTCGGTCTTAAACTTATTGGTTTTATGTTTTATCAGAAACATTGTAATCAATGAGGTTGAACATATTGTTGTTAGAAGTGAAATAGTGTTTGAATAATCCATTGGATGTAGATAGAATATGATGCGTGCTGTTATGTAGGAAACAATAATTGTTATATATGGTAGCAGCTTCCAGATACCAGGTATTTTATCTGTGGTTTTTATCAGTAGCACAAGCATATGTCCTATCAATAGAGCGACGATAGCTGTTATAGACAGCCATCCTAATATGGAGAACACGGTGGTATACCAGTTTTGTTCTAGAATCAATGATATGTAGAATATGATGTATGACAGAAGAAGCAATATAATTGGGTAGAGTGGTTTTTGCAGCACCAGATTTTTTATGTTTTTTAGATCATAAATCATGCTTATTTTTTCTCTTCTCTTTTCTTCTGCTATGTAGCTAGGGCGTATACCCATCCCTAGGAATATCAGTAGAAGCAGGAATCCGAGATGTCCAGGATGGAGGAGATCTATGGTGAATAGGAATTCGAAAAAGGATTTTGAGAAGCTAAACAGGTTTTCTCCAAAGTGTATCATCCCCTGTGAAAATGTGTTGTATGCATCAGGTGCTGTTTCAAACGTTTTTTTTGTTAGAAGGAGTATGGGTATTAGTAGAATACCTGGTGGTATGAAGAAGGGTCCTATGAATAGAAATGCATTTGATATCCATTCAAACATTCCCTTTTTTTCTTTTTTTGGTTCTACTCGTCCGTAGTCAACGCTTATGTAGAATGTGGATATGCCGCTTCTTGTAACTGTGTATCCAAGTGCATGACATATTGTTTGGAATAGTATCCCGATGAGATTTGTGAATCTGCATAATGGTTGATGTTTATCCCATATCTTTGATAATAAGTATTTCTGGCTTTCTATGAATAGTATCTGTATGAACCAGAATAGCAGAACACCTAGTATTGGTGCAAGTGGTGCAAATATTAGTGTGTCTATGGGTGAGGATAGGTCTAACATATTCCTTTTTTTCTCCAAGCAAAGCTATTCTTTTTTGTCTTTTAATCTAATAAATTAAATTTTTGAATATTTCTTTTTGGCAAGGAGGTTTATGGAAACATTGCTTTGATATGAATAAAAAACCTTTTCTCTCATATATTTTTTATATGACTGTTAGTTCTATATTGTTTCCTCTGTGGTTGTATGCTCTCCAGGATTTTTCTGTGTATGGTTTTGCTATTATGATGTGTATCCTGCCATATTTTTCGAATAGTTGCAGATCTGTCTGTGATGGATAGGGATTGGATGTGGGATGGCTGTGTACCGTGCCTACTATGCTATAGTCTATTGGTAGCATGTGTAGTTGGAATACTGCATGTGAGTCGCCTGATATAGTTCCTGGTAGTATAACTACTTCTATGATTGTGTTTTTTTCCTTGCTGTCGGTACGTAATAGTCCGCCGAATTCTTTTGGATAGCTTGATTTGGCGCATTCCAGTATAAGCCTCAAGCATTTTTGTTTGATTTTCCATTTATGTGTGTCCTGTGATGTATAAATTTTTTTCTTGTTTTTTCTTTTAAAAATGATACTCATATGGGGGAGCATCCCTTGTTTTTTTTGTTATCTGATTAGTTTTAGTCTTACCATTTGATAAAAACTTTCTCCGAATCTTATAAAACGCGCTTTTTTTTCTGATCCTGTGGTTGTTATATTGTTTTTATGTGTTATATCTATTGTGTGTCTTCCATCTATTACTAGTTTTGATTCTTTGCTTTTTGGTAGTAGTTTTATGTTGACTTTTTTGTCTAGTGGTACTATCCATGGTCGTGCTGATAGTTTGAAGGGTGCAATTGGTGCTATGATCATGGCGTTTACTGCTGGGTCCATAAGCGGTCCACCTACGCTTAGGGCATAGCTTGTTGATCCTGTGGGTGTTGCTATTATTATCCCATCTGCCCCCATTGTTTCTATTAACTCGTTTTCCACGAAAAGTTGAAGGTAGAGTATTTTTGCTATTTTTGCTGTTTGTACTGTCACCTCGTTTGTTGCATCTGGTAACCTTTTTCCATCTACAACTATTTTTAGTTTTGCTCTTTCTTCTATGTTGTATCGTCCTTGTAGTAATCTTGTTAATCCGCTTTTGGTGTATTTTGATTCGATTTCTGCTAGAAACCCCATTCCACCTGAGTTTATTGCAAATATTGGTTTTTCTACTTCCTGGAGTGTCATTAGTATGGTTCCGTCTCCACCTATGGTTATTACTATGTCTGTTTTTTTGTCTATTTCTCTGAGTGTGTATCCTTTTGTATCTGTTTTTTCCGCTAGTTTTTGTTCAGGGAAGACTTGCTGTTTTTTTTCTTCTAAAAATTTTTTTATGTCCTGTGCTAATGAGACTGCTTTTTCCTCAGTGGGTTTGCATACAATGCCCCATTTCATTATGGTCAACCCAAATTGGTAATTTTTGGATACTAATCTAATCTTTTTTATGTTGTTGATATTTTGATTAGCGGTTTTAGTTTCATTAGCAGTGTCGGATGTTTGGTTACCAATGCCTTTATCAGTCCCAATGTGCTGAATTCTTCGAATTTGTAGTTTTTTAATGAGCCTGCTAGTAGGTTGAGTGTTTTGTCGTCGAAGTTTAGCACTGTTTCTTTTACTACATAGTTTCTACGTAGTTTTTTGCCAAATGTTTCCTTCCATCTGTTTTCGTATTCAGAGAGTGTTTCTTTGTCGAATCGCTGTTGTTGTATTGCCTGTGCTATTGTTTCTCCTGCTATTTTTCCCCCTTGGATAGCCGTTGTTAGTCCTCCTCCTGTTATAGGATCAGCATGTCGTGCAGCATCTCCTACTAGTATTAGGTTGTCTCTTGTGGTTTCGATGGGTTGTGCAACTGGTACTGCTCCTGCGAGTAAACGTAGAGGCTCACCTTTTTTGAGCTCAGGATGGCTGTTGATGAATCTGTTGAGTAGTCTTAGTGCCATACCTGGTTTGCTGCGGCTTGCTAGTATTCCTATACCGACATTGGCTATATCTTTTTCCTTGGGGAATATCCAGATGTACCCACCAGGTGCTATGGAGTTGCCTAGGTAGAAGTCACAGTATTCTTTTGTGACCTCTACGTTGGCAAGTGTGTACTGAGCGCATGTTTCTAAATCATGTGGTTTTAATCTTGTGTTGATATCTGCCCATCTCCCAACTCGTGATTCGACGCCATCAGCACCAACAACGATATCTGCTTTTATCTCTATCTTTTCCTCAAACTGTTTTGCTATTACACCCTTGATTTTTCCGTTTTCTCTGAGTAAACCAGTTGCCTCTGTGTTTAGCATAATTTTAGCGCCAGCTCTTATTGCAGAGGCAGCCAGTTCTTTGTCAAAAATGTCTCTATGTATTACATAGCCTGTCTCATTGCCTGCCTGTTCCGCAGATAGTTTGACCATTGTCCCATCTGGGGAGTATATTCTTGCTCCATCCACCCTGTTTGCAATCCATCGTGTGCTTTCAAATAGCCTAAAATCATCTATTTTTCTGCTTATCCCCTCCCCACATAGAACAGGTATGCCAACCTCTGCTCTCCGGTCTATGATTAAAACCTTTGCCCCGGTTTTTGCTGCAAAACATGCAGTGGTGCTACCTGCTGGTCCGCTGCCAACTACAACAACATCAGCATCATTCATTGATTGACTATCACCTCCATCTTGGCCATTCTTATGGCTCCAACTGGGCAGATCTCAGCACATAGACCACATCCTGTGCATTTCTCCTCCTCTACAAATGATTTGTTGGCATACATTATAATAGCATCCATGGGGCAGACTGATATGCATCCTCCGCAGGAGAGACATTTTGTTTGATCAACTCTCGCCTTAGGCTTTTCCATAGGATTCACCTTTTGAAATACCTGAGGCTATTAGATGTGCTACACGTATCGGCTCAGGTATAACACCTCGTATAGTGGAGAGATTTATTATTTTTTTTGCCTTCTCAATAGATAGGCCACTGCATTTCACATATATAGGGCTATGCTTTGTCTCCACAATATGAAGCATTCCAGCTGACATTGTCTCCCATCTATCCCTCCAGTCATCAAAATTTTTTTTCAGAGCAGCCTTGATTTTCTCGAAATCTGGTTTGTCACGTGTAACTGTTATCACCGGCACTCCTGTTACTTGGTGTATCTCATCTATGTCTACTATGTTAAAACCTCCTAATGCAACACCATCTATCATCACTGCTCTCAACTGCCTTCTATGTCTCGTGTTTTTTATCATCTCACAACACACATGCGTCGCATCATTACCATCTACAGCTACTTGTTCCCTCAGTACACATTCAAGATATTCCCCACCTCTCATCACAACACCAATCACTAATGCATATTTGTCTGTGAACGTAAATGGTGAATCATCTATTCCTAGTATTCTAATCTGTTTCTTCATCTCAGAAAACCTCAGGAGGAAGAATAAAAAACACTTTTTATGCTAAATAATGTTTCGACAAAAAAATAGAAAAACAAAATATTTTTTTTATTTGCCACATAGCACCCTTTTAAGAATTGAAAAAGAATTTGTGTTTGAGGTAAAAAGCGTTTTTATTTTAGACTTCTGGTTTTAAGACTTTTTATGGCTTTTATGCCCCCATTAAAAGCTTTTCGATTGATATCCCTGTATTTCGGTGGAACATTGTCAAGAACTGTTTCAAGTAGTACATCCGGCTTAAATGGTAGTACATCTGCTGCTGCTAAGGCACCCAGTAGCACTATGTTTTTTGTTATAACAGAACCCGCGTTTTTGGCTATACTCATTGCATCGATCTTGTATAGCATCGCATGTTTTTTTATCTCATCAAAAATTCTTTCAACCGCTGGATATTTTTCTCCGCTGACTGAGACTGTAAATGGAATAGTTGGATTGACATCAGTGATAATTTTTGTATGTGTGTTGGCATATGATATGTATCGTAGCGCTTCAATTGGTTCTGTACTCACGATAGCATCAGCTGTTCCTCTTGCTAGCAGAGCAGTTGACACTTTTTTTCCCATTCGAACAGTGCATATCACTGCTCCTCCTCGCTGTGCCATCCCATGGACCTCAGAAACATACACAGTCATGTCCTCTTTTAGCGCTGTTTTGCCGAGTATGTTAGCTGCTGTTATAACACCATGTCCCCCCACACCAGCTAGTACAATGCTTGTTTTCTCATGTACCATAAAAAATCTTATCCTCCTATGTTTTCATCATCTTTTTGTTTGATTGCATCAAAGGGACATACTTGAGTGCAGAAACCACATCCAGTGCATTGGCTTTCATCTATGTGTATGCTTCCATCTTTTGCAAAGTAAAAAGCTGGGCATCCGAATCTGGATATACATGTTTTACATTTAGTGCATTTGTCTTGATCAACAACGTATACAGATGTTTTCTCCCCAGTTTTTTTCTTTCTCTGCATCTCCAGGAGTATACATGGTGATTTGCTTACTACAACAGATGGTCCTTTATGTTCTAATGCTCTTCTGAATGCCTTTGTTGTCTCCATAAGGTTTTTCGGATCAACTACTTCAACATGCTCCACACCTATTCCCCTAACCACATCTTCAACCTTGATGACCCGGGCTGGCCGTCCCATACCATCATACTCGGTTCCAGGATGCGGCTGATGTCCTGTCATAGCCGTAGTACGGTTATCAAGCACTGTTATAACACAGTCATGGTTGTGATGCACAGCATCTATCACTGCTGGTATACCAGCGTGGAAGAATGTTGAATCACCCATGAAGGAAATTATTTTCTGATCTGTGGCAACTGCAAAACCACATGCTGTCCCAGCATTTGATCCCATACATAATAGTACATCCGCCATTTCCAGCGGTGGTGCTTTTCCTAGTGTGTAGCATCCAATGTCAGTCGGGTATATTGTTCCAGGAGGTGATGCTTTTTTAGCAGCATAATATGTTGCCCTGTGTGGGCATCCTGGGCATAAGGCTGGTGGACGACTAGGTAATTTAACCTCTGTTTTTACAACTGGTGGAAGAGGATTTTTAACTCCAAATATTTTAGATAAAACGTTTACAACAATATCTGGCGTGTACTCGTATAATCTAGAGAAATGCCCTGTTGACTTGCCATAAATTTTTACATCTGACTGAATGTCATATGCAATTGTTTTCATCTGATTCTCCAGCAGAGGCTCCAATTCCTCTACAACCACTATGTGTTCACAAGATTTGATGAATTGTTCACACATTTTTCTAGGAAGGGGATGTGTCATTCCCAGTTTCAGTATTCGAGTGTCAACACCGAGCATCTCTACTGCTTCTATGACATAGTTGAATGATACACCTGATGTTACAATACCAATCTCCCCTGGTTTTCCAATTGTAAAAACCTTGTTGAACATGGATCTCTCCGATATCTTCTCTGCTTCTCTCATTTTTTTCAGTAAAATAGGATGACGTGCCCTTGCAGTAGATGGAACAGTTACAAGCATGGGATCTCTCTCGAAATACCCCTTGCCACGAGGCTTTTTAAGTTTGTCTAACACAACAGGTCCTCTAATATGATTCAACCTGGTTGTGGTTCTTAGTAGTATAGGCAACTGCAGTTTCTCCGATATCTCAAAACCCGTTTGTGTCATCTCCTTTGCTTCCTGAGGCGTTGTTGGTTCAAACATTGGTGCATTCCCAAAAAACGCAAAATATCGATTATCCTGTTCATTCTGAGAAGAATGACAGCTGGGATCATCGGCAGACACAATGATATGACCACCCCTACATCCCACATACAGGTATGTCATAAAAGCATCGCTAGCTACATTCAAACCAACATGCTTCATGCAGGTAAGAGCTCTCAGACCAGAAAAAGAAGCAGCTGCAGCAATCTCCAATGCAACCTTCTCATTTGTAGAATATTCAAAATAAAAACCAGGGTCCACACCTTTTCCTGTCGCATGTTTCGCAATCTCAGAAAACATATCAGCTATCTCTGAAGAAGGCGTTCCGGGATATGTGGTAACAACATCTACACCTGCTTCTAGAGCACCACGTGTAATAGCCTCATTTCCAAGAAGTAAAACCTTTTTACCAACCCTGTCACTAATTATCTCCATCATCTAACCAAAAACCCCGATAAAAAACTCTTTTTCAAAAACCAGTACTCTGGTTTACACAGATAAATCCCTATCTTATGTACTATCATCATTTCTTCCCCCTGAGAATAGGGTAAAAAGAGGATAGAATATAAATCTAACTAATTAGATTACACCAACAAAAAATAAAATAATTGGAAACAAAACCTGTTTGGGAGAGGATAACCTTCTCTATGCGAAAAAAAATAAAAACCGCTCTCACCATCGCCGGCTCAGATCCATCAGCTGGAGCAGGTATACAGGCAGATCTGAAAGCATTCTCGCTACTTAAAATACATGGACTAACCGTAACAACATGTATCACCATACAAAATACCCAGTATGTAAAACAAATACACAAAATACCACCACAGGTAATAGAGGATCAAATCGACACAATATTCGAAGACATAACCCCTGATGCAGTAAAAACAGGTATGTTATACGACAAAGAAACAATACAAAGCGTTGCAAAAAAAATACTGCAACACAACATAAAACCCATAGTCGATCCAATCATAAGATCCACAACTAACAACCCTCTATATCATGACAAATACTCCTTTATCAACACCTTTAAAAAAACACTTTTACCTAAAACATATTTGCTAACCGCAAACATCCCAGAGGCTAATGCACTAGTTGGATGGAAAATAAAAAACCTGCATGATGTTGAAAAAGCCTGTAAAACACTACATCAACTAGGCGTAAAAAATGTTCTAATCAAAGGAGGACACCTGCCAACCAAACAAGTCTACAACGTTTTTTCCGACGGGAAAAAAATACACACAATCTCCCTACCAAGAATCCCAAACAAAGAGGCACATGGATCAGGATGCACAATATCCGCATTAATAACAGGACTAATAGCCCTAAAAGAAAAACCCTTTGATGCAGTCAAAAAAGCATCATACATCACATGGGAGATGATAAGAAAGGGATACAATATCGGCAGAGGAGCAGATACCATAAACCTTCTCCTCCACATAGAAAAAGACACACCACCCGTCCCGCCGCCAGACAAATCAAATGATCATCTAAACACATGGAAAGATCTAAAAGACGCTGCCGAAAAACTAACATCAACTCTACCAATTACATACATACCAGAGGTGGGCATAAACATTGGATATGCCACTCCAAATGCAAAAACACTAAAAGACATATACGCAGTTGATGGCAGAATCATAAAAACACAGGATAAACCAATAAGATGCGGAAAAATAGCCTTTGGATGTTCAAAACACATTGCATCAATAATACTAGAAGCAACATCATTCAACCCCCATGTTAGATGCGCAATGAACATCATCTACTCCAAAAAAAACCTTGAACTCTGTAAAAAAGCTGGTTTCACTATAGGAACATTCGATAGAAAAAAAGAACCATCAGATACCCGATCTACAATGAAATGGGGCACAAAACAGGTTTTAGAAAAACTTGGTTTCATCCCAGATATCATATATGACACAGGAGAAATAGGAAAAGAACCGATGATACGTATACTAGGTAAAAACCCAGTGGATGTTGTAGCAAAAATACATAAACTACTTGAGCTAGAACAAAAGAAACACATGGAACAGCTAAAATAGTTGGAGGCTTACTCTAAAACTCTATTCCCCATTCTCTCCTACTTTGGGAAACAAGTAGGAAGAGGAGGAAAGCATAAGGGAGATGAAGTTTGTACTCCCCGCACTCTCCCCGCAGTTTTTTCTTCTGTTTTTCTCTTTTTTACTTAGACAATTTTTTTATTTTTGGTAACTCTGCCATTTGTTTTCTAGATCTGGGTTTTTGATTGTTTCCATTATATACTCAGCGAATTCTTCTCCAGTTGCTCCATCAGATCTTCCTGTTATCCTTAGTTTTTTCTCATATTGTGTGCAGATGTCGAGAGCCATTTCCAGTTTTTTTGCTTTTTCTGTGAAACCTATGTGATTTAGCAGCATAGCTGCTGCTTTGATTATACTAGAGGGATCAGCATATTGCGCTCTTCCTTCTTCTACCATGCGTGGTGCTGTTCCATGTATAGCCTCGAACATTGCATATCTTTTACCTATGTTTGCGCTGCCCGCTGTGCCTACACCCCCTTGTATCTGCGCTGCCTCATCCGTGACGATGTCTCCATAAAGGTTGGGTAATACTACTACTCTGAATTCTTTTTGACGGTTGGGATCTATTAACTTGGCAGTCATTATGTCGATAAACCAGTCATCCCATTCTACCCCAGGGTATTCTTTGGCGATTTTTTCTGCTATGTTGAGAAATTTTCCATCAGTGGTTTTTACCACATTTGCTTTTGTCACAACAGTGACCTTGTTTATGTTGTTCTTTTTCGCATAGTCAAATGCCAGTCGTATTATTCTTTCTGCGCCAGGTGTTGTTATGACTTTGAAGTCCACTGCTAAATCATCTGTTACATTGATTCCTTTGCTTCCAAGTATGTATGCTCCCTCTGTGTTTTCTCTGAAAAAGATCCAGTCTATTCCCAGCTCAGGGACTTTTACTGGTCTAACATTTGCGAATAGGTCAAGTTCTCGTCGCATGGCCACATTTGCGCTTTCTATGTTTGGCCACGGGTCTCCTTTTTTTGGTGTTGTTGTTGGTCCCTTTAGTATAACATGGCATTTTTTGATTTCTTCAAGTACGTCATCTGGTATTGCCTTCATTGCTTTTGCTCTGTTTTCAATTGTTAGTCCTTCGATTACTCTGAATTCTACCTTACCATTTTTTATTTCTTCTTCGAGTAGAAATTCTAGTATGCGATGTGCATGTTTGCATATTATTGGCCCTATTCCATCGCCGCCTACTATTCCTATTATGATGGGTCTAAGTTTGCTGTAGTCTATCCATTCCTCAGCTGATTTCATGCGTTCTATTCTTTCAAGCTGCTCGGCAACTACCTTTCCAAAGTGTTCTTTTGCTTTTTCGATAGCCTCATTATATGTCATACTAACACCAACGTTTTCTATCATTTTTTTATTTTACCTCCTCCGGCTCATCTGGCATCATGTATAGTATGTCATCCCATGGATGTCTGTATAGTCTGGTTTTGAGTCTTTTTTGATCCATTATGTGTCCCATGAATCCTATGCTTCTGCCAAGTACAAACAAACCGTTGAGGGCACCGAGTGATACAAACTCTTTTACTTGTTCAGGTGTGTATCCTATGCTTCGTAGCATGTCGCATACTAGTATGCCAATGCATCCATCCACGTTTAGTATGAGGTTTCCTCTCTTGGCAGTGGTTAGCTTTTCTACCTCTAAGGCATAGTCGAGATAGGGTGTCATTGGGAAATGTTTTTTAGCATATTCTTTGAGCAGTTCAACTCTTTTGTCTGGGTTGGTCACAGATTTTACTCTATGTCCTATACCAGGGATGTTGATGCCCTTGCTTTTCATGTCTTTCACCATAAACTCTGGGGGATGACCTGCATCATGGTAGTAGGAGAAGTATTCTGCTGCTCCATTTACTGCTCCTCCAAATCTCGGTCCGATGGTTAACAGGCCGCTTACAAGGGCGGATATCAAGTCTTTTCCTGCTCTTGCTGCTACAATAGCATTATGTGCTCCTGATACAGCTGGGCCATGGTCCGCTGTTATCAGTACAACCATTTCTAGGAAGTCTGTGGCCCATTTCGGAAGTTTTTTCTTGAACCATAGTAGTCCTATTACTCCTCCTAGGCCATAGTTTTCCTCAAATATTTTACTGATTGGTACTCCGCAGTATCTTAGCTCCTCGCCGCGGTCATCGGATATTGTGCTGATAAATTCTGTTGGTCTTCTTATAAGACCCTGCTTTAAAGCATCTGCATAGTCCATTGGTATCTTAGGTGGCTCTACATCTGGCTTGGGAACCAGTTTTCCCTCTTTTACCAGTTTGTCATATGTTTCCCTGATTTTTTTGTCGAAGTCATCGAAGGAATTGGGTACAATGGCACCAGCCTCTTTCAGTGCCTTGTTTTTTGCATCAGCTGTCTCTTTTTCTCCTCCTGCTCGTGCACCTGCATGGCCGAACTGTACCTCAGCTGGGAACACCTTTGAGCATGTGCCTATGCACCATGCTACTAATGGTTTTGTAAGACGCCCATCTTTTAAGGCATCTACT
>Ga0164318_10004889_pt1 | contig 12941 bp, 7 predicted proteins | sample GuaBasSedimGuay9_FD_113734 | JGI IMG/M metagenome (GOLD analysis project Ga0164318, IMG submission 113734) | Subseafloor sediment microbial communities from Guaymas Basin, Gulf of California, Mexico - Guay9, Core 4571-4, 0-3 cm | ecosystem: Environmental > Aquatic > Marine > Hydrothermal vents >... | reverse complement strand
CAAACCAACCAAACCAAACAAACCAGACAAACCAAACAAGACAAACAAACCAAACAAACCAAACAAACCAAACAAACCAAACAAACCAGACAAACCAGACAAACCAAAAAGGTTCATAATGGCCGTTCAAAGGAGTTATGCAAACGTCTCAACTCTTACTTCCTTTCTTTTCTGTTCTTGTTGATTCCACTCTTTTTCCCCCTTCCGGCCACCGCCGAACAAAGTGCCATGAATTATTTCGTTGACGGAGTTGAGGCCTTTGATAGAGGTGATTACCATGAAGCCGTCCGCTCCATTGAAAAGGCGATTCAGCTAAAGCCCTCAAACCTTGAATTCCGATATTATCTCGGTCTTACCTACGGTGCCCTCAACAGGAACGAAGAAGCGCTCAAAATTTTTAGTGAAATCGTAGACAAAGAGCCGGTAAAATTTCGTAAGGCATATTTTGAAATAGCGGCCCTCTATTCCAAGCAAAAAGAATATCAAAAGGCGATAGATACCCTGACTCTTGCTGAAAAGGCCGCCCCATCGGATGCCCGCATCTACCTTGAGAAAGGTTATGCTTACAAGAATCTCAAATCGTATGAGCAGGCCATAGTGAATTTCAAGAAGGCGAAAGAGCTTGATCCTGACCTTGCCCAGGTAGCCTGTTATAACATTGCTGTGGCCTATTACGAAACCGACCGGTTCGACATGGCCGAGGAAATGTTCCTGACAGCCATCGAGAGCAATCCCGAAACTGCTACCGCCGAGAATGCCCGGCAGTCGATCAGAAATCTGAAGGAAGCAAAGAGGGCGCGAAGGCCGTGGTATCTTTCTACCTCTCTTAGCTGGGGTTATGATGACAATGTGTTGCTCCAGGCCCTGGAGCAGGCGGGGGTCGTATCCGCTACAGGCGAGGTTCTGGACAAAAGCGATGACTTTGAGACCATAGTGCTGAGGGGAGGTTACAAGTTCATTAATCGCAAGGATCTTGAGATTGGAGCAGGCTACACACTCTACTGTACCGGCTACAAGGAGTTGGTTGACAGCAACGTCCTGGGACACATCCCGTATCTCTACCTTCAATATAACGATGACCCTGTTTATTACCGCATTGAATACGATTTCAGTTATTACTACGCCGGCGGGAGTCGGAACGATCAGGACAATGGCCTTTATCTGACATTTGGAGACAGCTCAGAGGACAAGATGCGGATGCACAGCCTGATGCCGACCATCACGATCGTTGAGCCTTACGGCTTGAGAAGCGAGATTACCCTTAACTACCAGGATAAGCACTATTTAGACGGAGTGACATCGAACGCGCGACATTACATAGGCGGGATCGTGCAATCTTACAAGCTGCCGGATAGCGAGCGCTACCCGAGAGTCGGGTATAAATATGGATATGAAGATGCGACGAGTAAAGAATCTACCTATCAATACCACGAAGGTCTTGTCGGTTTTTCATCTCCCCTGCGCTGGGGAGTGTGGGCGGATGTTTCTTTGAGTTATACAAGGACCTATTATCACAAAAACACCCGTTATTGTGCGGAAGGTGAACGGGCTGACAAGAAATATATGTTTTCAGCATCTTTATCCAGGACAATAACGGACCGTTTTCAGTTCCTTTTTTCTTATAATTACACCCACAATAATTCAAATGTGATGTGGAGCGATGGAAGCAGCACGTATGATCCATTTAAGTTCAAGAAAAACGTCTACACCCTGTCGATTAATGCTGTGTTTTGACTGTATCATTTTAGATTTTTGGCATCGGTTCAGCCACGAAGACACCAGGTTTAGAAAGGCTATATGAAAGGCAAAAATTCATTCCTGAAAAACTACTGTCATAGTAACACCTTAGCTCCTTGAAAAAAATAGACTCCGATGTTTTCAAAAGCGTAAATTGTTACCTGCAATAAAGGATTGTTCTGGAGATGTTGGTACCTCTGTGATTTCGTGGCTGAAGCGATACGTATTGGTCATGTGACGGAATTCACATGAATGGTGTGATGTGTTTCATTGACTTTTATCTCGCTTTTAGTAGCATTTTTAAAGAAGGGGATCGCACTTTTCAGAAACTCACGAAAGCTGAATACACCCAGATGTTGCAGAAAATCCTGGCGCAGTTTCAGGAAATAGCTGTTATTGCAGCATGAAACGGCTAAGTTGTGCCTAAATGAGGGATTCACCTTTGGTGAAGTCCTGAGATTGCATCAATTGTCAGTTTTGGCACTTGTATGGCAGCATATTTCGTGGCATCCGGGCAGTTCTAATGCAATATCAGGGTACATAAAAGGAATTGGCATGAAGAGATTTCAGTGCTTTATATTCGGGTGGTCCGTTCTGATGGTGGTGATTTTACCATTTTCCGCCCACGCGGCTTTGGTGGTCGGAAAGATCACCAGGCTCAAAGGCAAAGCGGAGATAATCCGGGAAGCTGTACCGACCCCGATTACTGCATCGCTGGGGATGGGTCTTGAACTCCGTGACCGTATCGAAACGGCTGTAGACTCCCGGCTCCGGATTGAACTCATAGATGGCAGCATTCTGAGCCTCGGCGAAGAGGCAGATCTGGACCTGTCTGAGTTTGAATTCGATCCCCGGGAGAAAAAACGCAGCGCCCTTTTCGGAATGGACATAGGCAAGGTTCGCGTCTTTGCCAACGACCTGGAAGGCTTCAGGAAGCGTGACTTTAAGATCCAGACTCCGACGGCTATCTGCGGCGTGCGGGGGACACTCTTTTTAGTGTGGGTCAAATCGAAAAGGATCACACAGGTGGTTACCTTCGATAAACCTGTACAGGTTGCAAACAGACTGATGCCTGAAAAATTTGTGGTTCTCACCAAGAACTTACTGACCAGCATCATAAAAGGGCAGGTACCTACGAAACCGGTTCTTGCCACCGACGAAATGCTCCGAGAATTAAGAAAAGGGCTTGAGGAACCACCAGCGGCACCAGCGACCACGGAAGCAACCACGACAGAGGAAACCACCACCGAGGCTACGACCACGGAAGAGACCACGACAGAGGAAACGACTACCGAGGCTACGACTACTGTGCCTACGACCACCGAAGCAACCACCACGGAGCCAGCCGCCATTCAGGTAACCACGACAACCGAAAGAAGGCCCAGGCTTGCAGCAACTACGAGCACGACCACAACTACTACGACAAGCAGTACAACTACGACCACGACCACAACGACCACGACCACAACGACTACGAGTATGCCGACTACCACGGCACCAATCTTTGAAAAATTGCCTGGCCCTCCAGCCAGGCCATCACGGCTGGTAGATTAGAGGGTGATGGTTTGTTTGTGACTTACAAGGCGGGGGCAGCTAAGCTCGGCTGTCTCACCGCAAATAGTTCTGTCTCATTGATCTGGGGAAATTATCATGAAAAAGAGATTACGGCATATTGTATTTCTATTCCTTGCAACCATCCTCTTTGTTTTTTCGACTTCGCCGGCACATGCCAATGGGTATAACGTCAGTTTCAAGGTCCAGAAAGACGGCAGCCCTCTCCCGGGTGTTGACGTCCTTATTTACTCAGATATTAATCAGCCGCCTGAAATAAGAGGTGTGACAGGGGAAGATGGTACAGTCGTGGATTCGGGAAGCACTTCTTTCACGCTCCCTGCCGGGTCGTATACCGCCTTTATTATCTCGCCTGCTGAAAATACGGCGATTGTAAAGGAAACAAGTGTATCATCGAATGGCGTAATTTCCATAGATATTACCGGGGAATGGGCGTCCACGGTGGCCCTAACTGTAACCGCCACGAAGCTGGACAGCGAGGAAGCCCTTGATGGGAGTCTGAATATTTCTATTTCGAAGGCATGGCCGGAACCCATCGGGTCGCTTAGCGGTGGCACCATTTATGCTGAAGCCACCCCGTACACTTATTACTATTTGGGCCTATGGAGTTATTCTGACCGTTACTATCTTTATCAAACCGCTCTCTCCGTCCCTCAAGAGGGTTACACTCTGAACTTTACCACCACATCTTCAAACAGCTCCGTTATAACGCTTAACCTGGACGGCTTTGATAACGCATGGTTTATACCGTCTTTAGAAGAGCCGGCTGTTTGGAGTGCCCCCTGTCTCGACATTGCTTACACCCCGACCATCAATAATTCGGTAGTTATGACGCCCGGCACTTATTCCATCAAGGCCAACTTAAAAAAGGAAGGCTGGGAATTTGAATCCAAGATCGCGGATCACCAGAGTTTCAGTGCCGGATCTTATACAAAGACGGCCGGCGGCACATTTAACATCTTCTCATTTCAGGCGGAGGGGACCAATTACACGCCAGGAGATACGGTAAACTTTACTTTTGATATCCATGACGGATATGGAAACTCTGTTTGGTCGTCGAGAAGACCGGGGTCTTCTGTACCCGAAACAAACTACCCTGTCCTGACAATACAAGCCCCCGGCGGTGCTGAGATTTACAGTGCGAGCACCACTTCATTTACTAACACCTCCTTTACGATGTCCGCAACAGCGCAAGCAGGCAGATATACCGCCATCCTAACATTTGATACAGGCCCGCACCAGGGCCCGATTTCAAAGGCTGCAGTTTTTCAGGTCGGTTTTGTGGATACCGACTGTGACGGGATGGACGACAGCTGGGAAACGGCCAACTTCGGGGATCTTTCACACACCGGCACAGCCGATACGGATTCTGACGACCTAAACGATCTGGAAGAATTTCAATCTTGCACTGATCCTAATCATCCCGATACCGACAGGGATGGTTTCACCGACGGCCAGGAAATTGGTGATGGAAGTGATCCCAACGATCCTCACTCTTATGTCATTCCAGCCGGAACCTATTACGTTGATCCCGCCGGCACAGATGACGGTTTGCACGGCGTGTCGCCTGCATCATCGGCCTGGAAGACGCTCCATTATGCAATTGACCATATAAATGCAGGAAATCCCGGGACCTATACTCTCAATGTGGCTTTAGGTACATACAGCGTGGAAAATAACGAACCTGATGAAGCCCTCCTTATCATGCAAGATAATGTCAGCATCGTTGGAGCCAGCGGCAGTAGGCCTGTCCTGGATGGATCGGGGACAGAGAACTGGGGAGTGGGCATTGAGACAAGCGGTTACGGAATAACCATTGAAAACCTGGAAATAAAGGGTTTTTACTCTGACGGCATCCTGGTTGGTGGAGGTCAGACAATCATCCGTGATTGTGATGTTCATGATAATGAAACCGGCATTGCTGTTGAGGAGGCTTCTTCCAGCACGCAAATTGAAGGATCCAGCGTTCACGATAATTCATTCGACGGCATAAGTCTTATGGACACCGACGATGTCCTGATCGAAAACTGCGACATTTCTAACAACGGGGAGAGCGCATGTGGAGGCGGATATGGAGTCGGGATCTATGCAAAGGAAGCATCGGAAGTCCTAATAAGGCTAAATAGGATTTACTCCAACTCCTCTTGCGGTATTGCTGTTGAGGATTGCAGCCCGCTGATAGAAAGAAACGAGATCTACGACAACGGCTGGTCAGGTGTAGATATGTGGGCAAATACGCAGGACGCAAGCCCTCAAATATGGAACAACCTTATCTACAGCAACCTGGATGGTTCTACATATCGCGGCCAGAGCGGCATTACCATGAGCGCCTGGGGTGGCGCTACAAAGCCGCAGATCTTTCACAATACCATAGACGGGGGCACTTCAGACGGTATCTATTGCCACGGTTTGGAAGCTGCGCCGGAAATAAGGTACAACATCATCACCAATTTCGCCAATAACGGCATTTACAACGACACCGACGAACCCGGCAACCCCATCATTGACTACAATGATGTCTGGCACAATGGTCCATCAGAGCCGTATGACCAGAATTACAATGGCTGCTCTGCCGGCCCAAACGATATCTCTGCTGATCCACTCTATGGAAGCTACGTCCTCCAGCCTAATTCTCCCTGCATTGATGCCATACCAATTGATGCCAGCGATCCGGTATTTCAGGATTACGAGGGCAACCCGAGGCCATGTGGGGCCGGTTTTGACATGGGGGCCTATGAATATGAAGGTGCCGGGGCGGCAACGATTTCCGGAACGGTCACTGCCGCCGGTTCGCCTGTTTCAGGTGTTTCGGTACATGCCTGGTGTGAAGAGTTCGACTATGGAATCCACGTCCTGGCGGATCCGGCAGGTAATTACACGATTAGTGGACTTTTGCCCGGATGTTATCATCTTAATGCCTTTCCGCCTGAAGAAAGCAACTATGTTATCTCTTCACAGAAGTATGTATGCCTGGGGCCAGGAGAAGAAAAAACAGGCCTCCATTTTGACCTTCAATCCGGCGCCCTTACGGTGTCCGGCACGGTGAGGGCAGATGGCTCTCCTGTAAGCGGTGTCCACGTTCATTTCTGGAACCGCTACTTTGAGGTCTGGCAGGACGCAGAAACCGACGAAAATGGCGGCTACACATTGACAAACCTGCCTGCCGGCGAGGCCGGGATCGAGGTGGCTCCCTACGGAACTTACGGCTGTACTTATGCTGGGACAGGGACCGACATTGACAATCTTACCTCAGATGTAACGGGTCTTGATTTTGATCTTGTAGCCGGTGCTCAGATAACCGGACGCGTAGTAGATGAAAGCGGCAACGGACTCGCCGATGTGAAGGTGGGCTACTGGAGTGAGCGGTACAATGCTTACAGGTCTACCCTTACGGATGAATCAGGCAATTATGTGCTTTGCGGTCTGCCTGCCGGGATCGGAAACATCCAGGCAAGGCCGGTGCCTGAAAGCTGTTACTGCCGGTCTCAGGACTATCTTATATCCCTTAGCCAGGGCGAATCGAAGGAAATTCCGGCAATCACCCTGAAAAAAGGCGCACGGGCAACAGGCACTGTAGTGAACCCTTCAGGCCAAGGTCTTGCAGGGGTAAAGGTGGAATCCGAAGGGGTGGATTTTTTTGCAGAAGCGCATACCGATTCAAACGGAAGCTATCAAATGCTGCTCCCTGCCGGCACCCACAAGATATATCTGGATGTGTACGATACCCACTGGAACCTCTCTGCCCGTCCGGTCGAGGTGACCGTTACAGTTTCTCAAGCAGAATCTTGTTCGCCTATTTCTGTGAGCCCGGTGGTTGCCTATGATGAGGAGACCGGAGGCTCTGTCAGCGGTAATGTCGTTAACGAAGGCGGTGCTGCCTACATCGGAGAATTGCGGGTCGTTGCCCTGCCTGCCGGCGCCCTTTCCGATCTTACTGCGGAATCAATGTGGGCCATCCGACCGTTAAACGAGATCGAGCTGGGCGATTTTGGCCAATTCAGCCTTGGCCCGCTCCCACCTGGTGGTTATGATATCGCTTTCGTGCTTGACAACCATACCGACGAGGATCTGGAATCGGTCACACTTGTCGATGCGATCAAGAATGCAAATGTCACAGGAGGGCAACCTACCACCCTGTCTCGTAACCTGACGTACACATCTGTCGGCAGCCCGCAGGTGACAGGCATCGTGAAAGATGAAGACGGCAAGCCGGTGCTCGGGGCGATCGTCCTGGTACGTGATCAGAACAGCGATCTCGGCGGTTTTGCCGATACGGATGAAAGTGGAAACTATACCCTGTACAATCTTCCATCTGGTGTAACGTACACGGCGGAAGCCTTCCACAATGAGTATACCTATACTACCTCTGTCTCCTTTACCACTGCAGAGGATACCAACGCGACTGTACCGAATATCACCCTCGGCAATCTTCCACCGCTTGCAATCACGTCATCTCCTGTAATTGCGGCAGCCGAGGACCAACCGTACGCATACACCGTAACAGCGAACCGTACATGTGTTACCTTTACTCTGTCGGGCAATCCTGACAATATGACCATCGACCCGAATTCAGGGGTTATCAGCTACTTGCCTTCCACTGATGCTGAGGCAGGCAGCTATGCGATCACGGTTACGGCGACAGATGAAGCAGGCCATGAGGCCACCCAGAACTTTACGCTCACAGTTTCTGCTGTAAACGATAAACCGACTCTGGAAATTTCCACATATCCTGTCCCATATTATGCCATGCCCGGGCATGCCTACATTTTAGGCTTATTCGGTGAAGATGAAGAAACTCCATATGACCTTACTTTTGAGCTTGTTCCCGGTTCGTATCCTGAAGGGATGAGCATTTCTCAGGAGGAGTGCGCTTCTGAGATTCGCTGGATGCCGGCAGAAAGTGATGCAGGCAGAACCATCAGCGGCATCCAGGCCAGGGTTATCGATGGAGCAGGTCTTTCCTCTGATCCGGTTTCTTTTAACATCCGTGTGCTCAACCCCCTTGTAATTAACCCTGACGGCCAGGTGCTGATTCGTATCAACGGCGAAGATTTCGACCAGGACTTTTTCGTATCCGGCGGCCTGCCTCACAGCTCAACGCCGTATTATTCGTACGAACTGATAAATGCCGAAACAGAAGGCATAGAAGACTCCGGCATTATACCTGAAGACGCCGAGGGGAAGTTCCGGTATACCTTCTCAACTGTTGACCGCACCGGCACTTACAGGCTCAAGGTGACCGACGGTGCGGGTTTTTCTGCTGTCTCTGCCCCTATCGGGATAGAGGATGTAGCAGTAGAGCCGATCACGATGGATAATCCCGCCCCCGTCATCCCGGCAGAGGGCGGTGTGCGATCTGTCAAGGACGAAAGTACAGATTACGATGGGGCTGTGATCAATATCCCTGCCGGATGCTCCGAAGCTGCCTCTTTCACGTTGACCTTCAAGCTGGTAACAGAAGGAGTCCCTTATATTCCTCCTGAAACGGCTTTTGGTGATGTAATCGAGATCAAGGCCGGGGCGGCAGGAGAAGATATAAGCTTTCTCAAGCCTCTTCAGGTCACACTCCCCTACGGGAATATAAGCGGCATCGACAGGCCTGAAAACCTGCGTGTCTATACCTTTGATACAGATGCCGGCTGCTGGGTGCCTGTAGCCGGCTACACTGTAGATACTGCAAATAAGACGATCAGCTTCAGCGTCTATCACTTTTCGTTATTTACGGTCGGGCAGGCAGAAGAACTTAAAACAGATATAAAAGGCGGCAGCGAGCAGAAGGACTACCGGATGCTCTCATTTCCATGCAATCCGGATGAGCCTGATCTGGTTTCGAACCTGAAAGCCACACTCGGGGCATACGATGATACCCTCTGGAGGTGCTTTGCATATAATAGCAGCAGTATGAAATACGATGAGGCCAACAGCCCGGGTTTTTCCAATACCTATCCGCTCCAACCTGGCAGGGCCTACTGGCTTATCTCAAGGAATGACAAAACGCTTAAGGTAAACGGCCTTAGTACAGACAGCAGCGCGCCATTTGAAACCACGCTGCATCCGGGCTGGAACATGGTGGCAAATCCCTACAACAGCGCCATTGACCTGAGCAATACCTACATCAGGGTAAGTGCGGACGGTGTGAGCTTTGAGGATATATCAGGTACATACCTTACCGATAATTACCTGTATAAATTTGATCCACACAAAGACGCTGAGGGAAATACCATCTGGTACTCCAAGATGTTTCTTGATGGGGAATCGATGCAGCCGTATGAAGGATACTGGCTGTACAGCTACAGCCCTTCTGATCTCATTCTCCGCTTTACACCAAAGCATATTGGGTTGAATCAAGTCGGCAAGCCACCACTTTTCGATCGCATGATCTGGCTTGCCCGAAGGTCTTTGCACAGGGTGATTGATGCTGTTTCAGCCACCTGCCTTGCCAGCAGTGGCGGCAACCAGCCACCGCCGCCCCCGGGTAGCCCCGGCTCAAGCCCTGAAAGCATCGGCACCGCCAGCAGCGCCGGCGGCGGTGGGGGGTGTTTTATTGATACTGCCGCCAGGGGATTCTGGTTTAGCAAACGTGCGGCTTTTCCCCGTGGCCGGTGAGACGTTTGAAAAACGATCCTTCCGGCTATGGCGAGTCCCATGCTGGTTGGGCGGCGCTCGTCATTCGCGGCTCGTACCTCGATTTCATCGCGGTTCAGTATCAGCCCAATAAACAGGGGCGTGTTTAGCTCAGCAACCTATCTGGGTTGTGGCTACGCCTGGAGAGTCCCCGCCTCTGCGGGAATAACAGCCTGGTTCCGTTTAATCTTTTGTGTCTGCCACTGCAGGGGCGATTCATGAATCGCCCCTGCAAGCTTTCTCGACATACCACAGCCGGAAAAGCATGGCGAAGCGATATAGGCCTTCGCGGACAATATTGAACTTACTCTGCCTGTGATCCTCACACCGCACAGGGATTTCAATTACCTTTTTACCGTTCCGGCAGGCTGCCTGGATGATGTTAAGGACATAAGAGGTCCCACGATCGATCCTGTCTATGTTGGAAAGGAGGAGGTCGCGTTTGTACGCCTTTGCCCCGATTGAATAATCTTCGAAGGGGAGGCCCATCAGCATTCGGGCCATAAGAATGAAAAGATCGCTTCCCAATTTTCTGAAAACAGACCTGCTTTCATGGCCCATTTTTTTCGAGCCGACTACAATGTCGTAATCAGCATCAAGGAGTTCCACGGCTCGTTCTATGAAGCTCAGGTTGGCTGAAAGGTCCATATCCAGAGAAACGATTATCCTTCCGCGTGCGATCTGAACCCCATGCTTGAAGGCATCTCCTACCCCTTTTTCTTTTAGATGAAAGGATACGACCTGATTGTATCGTTCAGACAGCATCCTGCTCAGTGCGGGGGTACGGTCTCTTGAACCGTTACTTCCTATGATGATTTCATAGTTGCTTTGATGGGCATCAAGATAGGTGATTAGTCTTACAGTGTTTGGAATCAGGATATTTTCCTCATCATATACTGGCAAGAAGACGGAAAGCTTCTTCAATGGCAGGCCTTATAGTTTTTCAATACTTCTTCTTTTAAAAACCGGAAAACTGAATGGCCTTCTTCGTCTGGTTCCACCTCTCCTAAGGCAACGTCCCGGATTAGATCTCTTTCAGCGCTCTCAGCAGGGGAGACGTTTGCCTTCAGGAGCTTGACCGTGTTGGTGGTGGAGTTGTACATGATGAGGGGACCGAAGGTTTTCTTTCCGTCCTCTTCCCTGTGGGGCTTGCCGTACATTATGTACCCATTTGCCAGGCCTGTTTCCGGCATTGGCACATATGCGAGAAGATCTACAAAGAGATCAAGCGTTTCTACCACCGCATCAACGTCTCCAGCGGCGAGGGCCTGAACACCGTCGGTGGCAATCTCTTCTATATCCTTTTCCTCAAAATGAAGGTCCAGAAGTTCCAGGGCGCGATCTCGTACATAACGGAGGGTGTCTTCCCCTCTGCATATCAGGATATCTGAATCATCCAATATTTTGATTATGTTTCTTATGCTCAACATCTCTTTGAGTTCAGGACTTCTCCGTAGCGCAACATCATCCAGGCTGGTATTGCCATAAAGAGGAAGTTCGTTATCCAGCACAAGGATTTCTCTTACCTCTGGCTCACCCCCCCTGAAATATAGCTCAAGATCTCGTTGTTTTTCCATAACAAACGGGCTAAGGGCAAGAAGGCGCCGCATGCTTTCCTTATCCACCTTGCGGGGGTGTCTTGGTGATCCGATGGTTGGGGCCACGAGCTTTGAAAGCCTGTGTATGAGTATCTTTTTCTTTAAGTTATCTTTGAATGACATATGGGCTCGCTTCCCGCCGGACTGTGCCCTGTAGATTGCGGCAAAAGCCCGCCCCGGCGAGGGGATGGGCGGGAATCAACTGAATGGTTGCAGCGGATGGTTTGCTGCAACGGATTGAGAACTTACGAGTCGAACTCTGTACCCAAAAGGTAATCCTGTTTTATATTGCCCATGGATCTAAAGATATTACCCTTTATTTTCTTGTTGGTTTCGTACAGGGACTGCAGCATTTTTCTAATCTCGCTGCGCTTTGATGTCCTTGCTGTGGGACATGGATTGGAAAAGTGCCCAAAGCCGTGTTCTCGGGCAAATTGACTTATTGCCTGCCCGTCTAAGTGAACAAGAGGCCTGATAATGGTCAGTTTTCCCCGAAAAAAGGGTTGGCATGGCACCATCGTGCTTATCTCGCCGCTGTAACACATATTCAGAAACAACGTCTCAATGATGTCATCCATGTTGTGACCGAGGGCCAATTTGTTGCACCCAAGCTCATGGGCTATCTCAAATAGCCGCTTTCTCCGAAGACGGGCGCACAGAAAACATGGGTTTTCACGATTTTCCTCAGTGTGGCTCCGTATTCCATAATCAGTATCTTCGAGCCAGAGAGAATAGCCAAGCTTCTTGCAATAATCCCGAATAAAACGCGCAGGGCCTCCATCAAAGCCGAGGTCTATATGGATAGGGTGAAGTGAATATTGAATCGGGACACGGGAGAGGCGCTCATGCAGGATCCACATCATGGTCAGGCTGTCTTTCCCCCCTGACAATGCCACGGCAATGCGATCCCCGTCGGCTATCATGCGATAGCGATGGATGGCCTCTCCGACGGCCCGCGGTATGGCCCTCTTCCTGAATCGAGACATGAGCGAACGCCTCAGCTTTTATCCGGAAGCTCATCTTTTTTATATTCAACGTGGATTTTCCCTGCTGCGATCTCACGAAGGGATATGACAATATCTTCATTCTTGGGCGCTTTAACCAAATATTCAGCGCCCTCTCGCATTTGGCGAACCCTTTTAGCAGCAATATGAACCAACATGAATCGATTAGGAAGACGCCGCAGACAATCTTCTATAGTAACACGTGCCACTTTGAAACCTCCTTGTAACGGCTTAAGTTGTCAGGCTCACAGTTCACGGTTAGTTAACTCGCCGTCTTTGCATTTTGGTATCATTTTAGCCTTTTGAAAATATTATCGCATACGGGCAATCCGGTATAGGCTGTCTCACTGTCTGAGTTTGAGGCGGTCTATACCGGATTGCCCGTATGCTCATTGTGTCTGTTTTT
>Ga0164318_10004888_pt1 | contig 12942 bp, 7 predicted proteins | sample GuaBasSedimGuay9_FD_113734 | JGI IMG/M metagenome (GOLD analysis project Ga0164318, IMG submission 113734) | Subseafloor sediment microbial communities from Guaymas Basin, Gulf of California, Mexico - Guay9, Core 4571-4, 0-3 cm | ecosystem: Environmental > Aquatic > Marine > Hydrothermal vents >... | reverse complement strand
CGGAAATTGTACCGATTAATTCGAATTCTTCCGTCAACAAAAAATACGAAAAACAAAAATTCAAAGCTTACTATAAAAACGGCAACTATTATATTCCGAAACTTATTAAAATAAAAGGAGAAACAGGAATTGCAATAAATGCTGATGATTACATGAATTACGTTAAAAATACACAAGGTATCCGTTCGGTAAAAATGTTTATTGATGATACTTTATATTTTTCTTATGAGCTTGATAAAATCAGCTTTTATGAAACACGTTATATAAATAGCTTTATTGATTATGCCGAAAGGCAACAAACAAAAAAGAATTTTCAAAAACTTTGGAAAGAACCCGGAAATAAGTTAGGTATTTATAATGTTGCCGAAAATTCGGGAGTAATCAGTTTTTCAGATAATAAAATCCACAAAATCAAAATCCGTTTAACGGATTGTTATAATAATTCTACATTCCTGTTTTTGAGAATTCAAGGAACTAAGGCTGACAAAATAAATGATATAAAAAAAGAAACGCTTAAGTATAATGAAGACAATTATATTGTAAAGCCAAAATTCAGAGCATCAATAAAAAAAGGCACTTTATACACAAATATAATACCCGAATATAAAACGTTTCCGAAAAAAGATCAATTATATTCCGATATTTATGAATTGAATTCATACTTAATACCGGCGCATGAAAATATTTATTATGCCATAAAACCTAAAGATTTACCTAAAGATTTAATCGGAAAAGCACTTCTTGTAAATATTGATAAAAACGGAAATTATTATCCGATAGGCGGCACTTATATAAATAAATTCATTGCCGGAAAATGCAAATGTTTCGGAAAATTTGCAATTGTAGCGGACTCCACTCCCCCGGTTATAGAAATTGAAAAAAATAATTTTGAATTTGATTATTCCGAATCAAATCAAATTTCTTTTAAAATAACGGATAATCTTTCGGGAATAAAAAATTATTATGCAACAATTGATAAAAAGAACATTATTTTTGAATACGATGCAAAAAATGACAGAATTACATATATTTTTGATAATCACATAACATACAAAACAAATCATCAATTATATATAGAAGTGATTGATAAAAAAAATAACAAATCTGTCTTTAATTTCACATTTTTTAAGTAATTTGCAAAGCTGAAGAAAAGACGTATTTTAATGAAAATTCTAATAGTAGAAGACGACCATGCTTCAAGACTTTTTCTTGAAAGTTTATTGGAAAGTAATAATTACGATTTCCGTTCGGCAGAAAACGGGATTGAAGGATTAAACGTTTTTGACGAATACAATCCGGACATCGTCCTATCCGATATTAAAATGCCGATAATGGACGGTTTAGAATTACTTGAAGCCATCAGAGATAAAAATTCCGATGCTATAGTTGTTATTATCACAGCTTTCGGTTCGGAAAATTATGCTATTCAAGCCCTGCATCTGGGAGCAAATAACTATCTTAAAAAACCGGTTTCATCACAAGAACTGCTTCGTTTACTAAAAAAATACAAAGCAATTATTTCCGGAAAATATTCACCCGAATCGCTTCCCGGAAAATTAATAAACAGAACTTTTTCAGTCGAATTTAAATCAGAATATACTAAAATTCCGAAAATTGTTGATAAAATTATGATTGAATCTGCAATTGATATTAACGACAGTGAAAAAGTAAATATTGAATTAGGCTTAGTTGAACTTATTACAAATGCAATTGAACACGGCAACTTGGGAATATCTTATATTGAAAAACAACTTGCATTAGATGATGGTAAATTAAGTGAGCTTTTTGATGAAAGAGTGCACAATAAAAAATTTAAAAATCGGAACGTAAAAGTAGATTTTTTTACGGATGAAGAAAAATATCAATGGACGATAACAGATGACGGAGAAGGGTTTAATTGGAAAAGCATCCCCGACCCTACCGACCAAGAACATATTCTGGAATTAAACGGAAGAGGAATCTTTATCAGTAATTTTTTATTTGATAAAATAGAATATTTCGGTAAAGGAAATGTTGTTATTGCAACAAAATACATTTTTGAAAAAGAATAATATTTTTTTTAAAAGAATTAATAGTTCTTCTGCTTAATACATTATTATAAACTCAATCAAACTTTCCTGTTAAAATTTGTTAAAAATTTGTTTTTAAGAAATATAATTTCATTTCTGCCGTTAAGATTTTGTATATATCTATTTTATAAATTAAAACCCATATATGAAAAAACGTTTTACTTTTTATTTTTCTGTTACATCCAAGAAGAAATCGCAAATTTTAATTTCATTTACAAACAAAAAATCGCTAAAATCAATTTCCGATTTACTTGATTTTTCCTTAAAAAATTTAATGAAAAGCCCGAGTCAATCATGTATCGAAGATATTTTAAAAGTCGTGAAATAAGATATAAAAGGTAACAGAATTTAAAAAGCCGCTTAAATGCGGCTTTTTTTTGTCACTCAAAGTATTAATTTTGCAATATAAAAAAACAGATATAATTCTCTCTTATGATAAAAAAAAATATTCTCAAAAAAATTGGTGTCATTTTATTACTCTTACTAAGCCTCTCATTTCTTAAAAGCAACTTTCCGTATCAAGCAAAAATAGTTAAATCCGATAAAACATATTCATTTTTATGGGCCGATTCCGTGTTTAATTCGATGACACCTGATGAACGACTCGGACAATTATTTATGATTGCTGCTTATCCCAAACAAGGAATTTCAAATAAAAAAAAGATAACAAATCTTATAAATAAATATAAAATCGGCGGAATTATTTTTTTTCAAAGCAAACCCGTTCAACAAGTAAAGTTAACAAACTATTATCAATCTGTTTCCAAAACACCTGTTATGATTGCCGGTGATTATGAATGGGGATTATCAGCTCGTTTGGACAGCACTGTAAATTATCCGAGACAAATGATGTTGGGAGCAATTCAAAATGATATTTTAATAAATGAGTTTGGTTCTGAAATTGCTCGACAATGTAGGCGTATCGGAATAAATATCAATTTTGCACCGGTAATTGATATAAATAACAATTCTAACAATCCGGTAATTAACAGTCGTTCTTTCGGAGAACAAAAAGAAAATGTAGCACGTAAAGGAACCGCTTATATGGTCGGTTTACAAAACAACAGAATTCTGGCAACCGGAAAACATTTCCCCGGACACGGAGATACGGACATTGATTCTCATAAAGACTTACCGACAATTTATCACAGCAAAAAACGACTTGACACATTGGAATTATATCCGTTTAAGAAACTTATTCACAACGGATTAGGGGGTATTATGGTTGCTCATTTAAATGTTCCGTCATTAGATTCTTCCGAAAACTCAATATCAAGTCTTTCGATACCGATTGTTACGGATTTATTAAAAGGTGAATTAAAATATAAAGGGCTCATTTTTACCGATGCTTTGGGAATGAAAGGAATATCAAAATATTATAAACCCGGGGAATCAGAAGTTGCTGCTTTACTGGCAGGAGTTGATGTTTTATTAATGCCTAAAAATGTGCCCTTAGCTTTTCAAAAAATAAAAGATGCAATTAAATCAGGAAAAATATCCCAAAAAGAAATTGATTTTCGTTGTAAAAAAATACTGATTGCTAAACAGTGGATGAAACTTAATAAATTTAAACCGATTAAAACACAAAATATATATGAAGATTTAAATACGGAATATGCACGGTTTTTAAACCGAAAGTTGACTGAATCTGCCCTGACTGTTGCAATGAATAAAAATTATATCTTACCTTTTAAAAACCTTGATACTGAAACAATTGCAAGCGTCTCAATAGGTAACGGATACATCAGTAATTTTCAAAAACGAATGTTGCAATACGCTGATGTTAAGAATTTTGCAATAAACAAGAAATCCGGAAGTACCGTTTTTGATAAGAAAATCAATCAATTAGCTAAATTTAACAAAGTTGTTGTAAGCATTCACGGAATGAGCAGAAGACCTCCCAAATTCAATATAAATTTTAACACTTTGAATTTTATAGATAAACTTTCACAAAAAACAAATGTTATTTTAGTTCTTTTCGGAAATCCGTATGCATTAAAAAACCTGAAAAATCCTGACAAATTAAAAGCCGTTTTGGTTTCATACAACGACAAAAATACGACACGTGATTTATCTGCACAATTGCTATTCGGAGGTATTACGGCACAAGGAAAATTACCTGTCTCAGCCGGAAAATTATTTCCTGCCGGAAAAGGAAGCTTATTTATAAGAAATCGCTTAAAATATTCCTCCCCTTTTGAATTGAATATGAATCAAGATACATTAAATAAGATTGATTCTGTGGTAAATGATGCAATTTTGCAGGGAGCAACTCCGGGTGCCGTCGTAATAGGGATTAAAAAAGGTATTGTATTTTACAGAAAATCATTTGGTTATCATACATATAACAGAAAACATAAAACAAAAGTTACCGATATTTTTGATTTGGCATCAGTTACAAAAGTTACGGCTACTTTGCCGATATTAATGAAATTATATGAACAAAAGAAGCTTAATCTGAATGCAAAGCTTTCAAAATATATTCCGGATTTAAAAGAAACAAATAAAAAAAATCTGATTATTAAGGATATTTTAACACATCAGGCACGATTAAAACCATGGATACCCTTCTATCGATATACTTATGAAGATGAAGAACATACAAAACTAAATCCCGATATTTATTCAAACATAAAATCCGAAAAATATCCGATACAAGTTGCCGATAATTTATATATTACAAAATCATATACAGACACAATTTATAAGAAAATTTACGAATCGGAACTACGCGAAAAAAAAGAATACAAATACAGTGATTTGGGTTTAATCCTCTTTCATAAAATGATAGAAATTCAAACCGGAATCAAGCAGGAAGTTTACGACAATAAAATGTTTTACGACAAACTCGGTGCCGTAACACTGGATTATTTGCCTTTAAAAAAATTCCCTAAAAGCAGAATTGTCCCAACTGAAAATGATACTATTTTTCGCCGGCAATTGGTACAAGGATATGTTCATGATCCTGCAGCAGCTATGTTGGGCGGAGTTGCCGGTCATGCAGGTTTATTCTCAAACGGCGATGATTTGGCAAAAATGATGCAAATGTATCTTAATTACGGTTCGTACGGCGGCTTAAAATATTTAAAAGCTTCAACATTGAGATTATTCAGCTCTTGTGCATTTTGCAAAAGCGGTAATCGCAGGGGTATCGGCTTTGACAGAGTTAAACGACCCGAAGGCGGACCGGCATCTCAACTTGTTTCGGATAAAAGTTTCGGTCATTCCGGCTTTACGGGTATTCTTGTTTGGATGGATCCGAAATATGATTTTGTTTACATCTTTTTATCAAATCGAATAAATCCGACGGCTGAGAACAGAAAACTGATAACAATGGATGTAAGAACAAAAATTCAATCGTATTTTTATAAATCATTTCCTGAATTCAAAAATTATTTGCCGGAAAAAATCGATAAAAATCAAACAAAACACTAAATGAGAACAAAAGTATTTATTCTTGCTGCCGGTCTCGGAACAAGATTGAAAGATTTAACTGCCGATAAACCGAAAGCATTAGTTTTAATTAACGGAAAACCAATGCTTGAACATCTTATTATTAAATTAAAAGCACAAGGATTTAATTATTTTGTTATTAATGTACATCATTTTGCTGATAAAATTGAAGATTTTTTAAAGAAAAATGGCAATTTTAATTGTAAGATTCAAATATCTGAGGAAAAAGACGAACTGCTTGATACAGGCGGTGCTTTGCTTCATGCAAAATCATATTTTGAAGATACGGAAAATATACTCATTCACAATGTTGACATTTTCACTGATTTGAACTTAAAAAAACTGATTGATTATCATCAACAAAACAATGCTTTAGCAACTCTTGCCGTTTACAAAAGAGACTCATCAAGAAAACTGTTTTTCGATGGCAATATGCAACTTTTTAAATGGAAAAATAAAAATACAGGAGAAGTTAAAATTGCAAGAACTTCAATAAATAAATTATCTGAATTTGCCTTTTCAGGTCTGCATATTGTTAATTCAAAAATATTTAATCATATTACGGAAACCGGAAAATTCTCAATTATTGATTTATACCTTCGTTTAGCAAAAACTAAAAAAATAATTGCTTCCGAATCTGAATATTCTTATTGGTTTGATTTGGGAAAACCTGAAACTTTATCAAAAGCAGAAAACATGTTAAAAAACATGCAACTATAAATTAATTTCGTATCTTAATTTATTACTGTCAAACATTTAAATATTTTACATGAATTTATTCAAATACATTTTAGCACTATCAGTGATTTTTACTTTAAATTTCTCGAAATCAGAAGCACAAAATCACAAAATCACAAAAAATTTAACTCAAACAATTCATTCTACCGATAAAGAACTTTATCCGGTTTGGGTGTTTTTCAAAGATAAAGGCAATAATCTGAATTTAAAACTGTCAGAAGCTGAATCTAATCTTCCGGAACATGCCATACAAAGGAGAAAAAAAGTAATGGGAAGTAAATCGACCTATGCAACTTTTTATGATATCCCGGTTCAAAATTCTTATCTTAACGAAATATCAATACTTAGTCAAAAAATAAGACAAAAATCAAATTGGTTGAACGCTGTTTCGGTTGAAGCAACTGAAAATCAAATAGATATTATTGCTGCATTACCATTTGTTAAAAAAGTTGATATTGTAAGAACAAGTACGATAAAAGAAAATAATTCTGAATTCGATTTTGCAAATTCTTATCAAAATTTTTCATTCCCTAATTCATCAAAATACAATTTAAATTACGGTTCATCATTAAATCAACTCGAACAAATTAATGTTCCGGCTGCTCATGACTTAGGATATAACGGTAACGGAATTATTATTTGTGTCATGGATGCGGGCTTTAACAATCTTGAACATCAGGTCTTTGCAAATATGATTTCGGAAAACAGAATTCTCGGAACATGGGATTTTGTAAATAATGACACCATTGTTGATGACCAAGGCGATATGGGAACAGGCGATCACGGAACAATGACATTAAGTACCATCGGCGGATTTTATGAAGGCCAACTGATAGGACCGGCTTACGGAGCAAAATATATTCTTACTAAGACTGAAAATACGGATAGTGAAACAACCGTAGAAGAAGATAATTGGGTAGCAGCAATGGAATGGGCTGAAAATAATTGGGGACCCGATATTACTTCAACATCATTGGGTTACATTGGCTTTGATGACGGAACCGGTTACGATGCAAGCGAACTTGACGGAAATACGGCAACCATTACGATAGGTGCCGATATTGCTGCAAGCTTAGGAATACTTGTTGTAAACTCAGCCGGAAACGAAGGCAGCGGAACAACAACCATAGGTGCACCTGCTGACGGTGACAGTGTTCTTGCTGTAGGAGCTGTATATGATGACGGAAGTCGCGTCTATTTCAGCTCAGTCGGACCGACAGGTGACGGACGTATTAAACCTGAAGTCATGGCTCAAGGTGCCGGTGTAACTGTTGCTTCCCCATATTCTTCAAGCGGATATACAACAGCTGACGGAACATCATTTTCTTGCCCGCTGACAGCAGGAGCATCTGCAGTTTTAATGCAAATGGTTCCTTCAGCAAGCAATATGGATATTTTTGAAGCCCTGAAAATGACAGCAAATAATCATGAAGCACCGAATAATGAATATGGGTGGGGAATTATTGACATTATGGCTGCATATCAATACTTTGCTCCTGATATTATTCATAATCAATTATTTGATACCGAAGATTTTAACGGTCCGTACCCTGTCACGGCAGAAATAAACAGCCGAACAGATTTAATTCCGAATGCTCAAAAATTATATTGGAGAAGAAACGAAGGAACTTGGGAATCAGTAATAATGAATGAAAATAGCGGTATTTTTACCGCTGATATTCCGGGAAACGGAAATTCTGCTGTTTACGACTATTACATTGAAGCTCAGAACGACATAACAATCAGGCGTTTACCTGAAAATGCACCGACTGCATATTTCACGTTTAATGCAGCCGAAGATACTTCTGCACCGGTCATTTCACATACACCGATTAAAGAATACTATGTCAATCTTTGGAACGATGCTGAAATAAAAGCAGAAATAATTGACAATACCGGCATTGATTTGCAAAATTCGCATGTAGAATGGAAAGTAAACGGTACATCTCAGAATAATTTTAATTTTATTTACAAAGGAAATAACATATATTCCGCAGATTTTCCGGATGCAGAAATAGTAATAGGCGATATTATTTCATACAGAATTATTGCCGAAGATAATGCAAATACTCAACATACTACATATTTCCCCGAAAACGGATATACGGATTTCACTATAACGGACAAAATCAGTTTTGAACAAAATCAATTTTCACATAATTGGATTTTTGAAGGTAATCAAAATTGGTTTGTAAGTTCGGATCAAGCACAAGACGGAAGTTATTCTGCAAAATCCGGAAATATCTCCGATAATGAAACATCTTCAATTTCAATAGAATTCACATGCGAATTAGACGGAGATATTTCATTTATGAAAAAAATCTCATCAGAGGAAGACTGGGATTATTTGCATTTCTATATTGACGAAATTCAACAAAATGAATGGTCGGGAGAAATTGATTGGAGTAATGAAACATATCCGATTTCGGCAGGAACTTACAATTTGAAATGGGAATTTTCAAAAGACGGATCTGTTTCAAACGGCGGTGATTGCGCTTGGATTGACAATATTACCTTACCTGCATCTTCAACAATTTACGTTGCTGAAATTACAGAAAATAATTCTATACAGATTTACCCGAATCCCGCTGATAATTTTGTAAATATTATTTTTCCCGAATTTACTGACAATATAAGCATATCGATTTATAATATCACGGGACAAAATATTTACTCGAAAAAATTTGAAACTGAAAAACAAATTTTAATTAATACTTCAAACTTTCAAAACGGTATTTATTTTTTCAGATTTAATAGCGTAAACGGTTCTGAATCGAAAAAAGTTATTATTTCAAAATAATTGAAAATCATATAATAAAAAGAGGCTGTCTCAAAAGTCCGGTTTGTCATGCCCGAATTGATTCAGTATCTTTATAACATCCTAGAAATAACCGAATTAGGATTCCGAAATAAATCCGGAATGACGTTTTATTATACTTTTGAGACAGCCTCTTTTTTATATTAAATGCAATAAATTAACCTGAATTATTCATATAATTCAGGAGTTAAAAGTTAAATGTTTGAAAGTTGAGAGTACTCTGAAAAGTCAAAAAGTGATAATTTAGTCATCCGATGAATTTGTAATATCTGACCATCAGGATAAATGAATATCAGCATTTTGCAAAATCATTCATCGGATGACTTTTTAGATTTTGTTTTGATTATTTCCCAAATTCCGGTTATAAAACATTTAACAATAATCACATAAACTTTTGACTTTCAACTTTATAAACTTTTAACTCCACATTATTTATGAACGGCGAATCCCTCACGAAAGTAATAATGTGGGTTAATACGCTTTTGCAAAAAGTACGCGTCTTTTAGAAGGTTTACCGGATATCATACATTTTCCTTCTTCTTCGGGAGAATCAAAAGGAATATTACGAATGGTAGCTTTGGTTTCCTGTTGAATTTTTTCTTCTGTTTCCGGTGTGCCGTCCCAATGTGCCATCACAAAACCGTTCTTATTTTCAATAATATCTTTAAATTCTTCGTAGGTATCTGCTTTGTATATGTTTGCTTCTCGGAATTTTAATGCTTTATCATAAATATTGTCTTGAATTTCTCTTAGCAAATTCTCAATAACAGTCTCAATTCCGTCTATATCATATATTTTTTTCTCCAAAGTATCACGACGAGCCAATTCAATAGTTCCGTTATCAATATCTCTTTGTCCGATTGCCAAACGCACGGGAACTCCTTTTAATTCGTATTCGGCAAATTTATGACCGGGACGATACGTTGTTCGATCGTCAAATTTAAATGAAATATTTTTAGCTTTCAGTTTATCAGTTATTTCTGAAACTTTGTTTTTGATAAGATTTAATTGTTCGTCATTTTTATAAATCGGAACAATAACAACCTGTATGGGAGCCAATTTCGGCGGTAGAACCAAACCTTTGTCATCAGAATGAGCCATAACCAATGCACCCATCAAACGCGTAGAAACACCCCATGACGATGCCCAAACAAATTCTTCTTTGCTTTCTTTACTCGTAAATTTCACATCAAAAGCTTTCGCAAAATTTTGACCTAGAAAATGCGATGTTCCGGCTTGTAATGCTTTTCCGTCTTGCATCATTGCTTCAATACTCAAAGTATCCAAGGCACCGGCAAATCGTTCACTTTCAGTTTTTGAACCTTTAATAACCGGCATTGCCATCCATTTTTCTGCAAATTCTGCATACACATCAAGCATTTGACGTGTTTCGGCAATCGCTTCTTCTGAAGTTGCATGTGCCGTATGTCCTTCTTGCCAAAGAAATTCTGAAGTTCTTAAGAATAAACGCGTTCGCATTTCCCAACGTACTACATTAGCCCATTGATTTATTAAAATCGGTAAATCACGATATGAATGAATCCATTTTTTATAAGTACTCCATATAATCGTTTCCGAAGTCGGTCTTACAATCAACTCTTCTTCAAGTTTTGCATTTTCGTCAACTACAATATCCCCGTTTTCAGTCGTTTTTAAACGATAATGTGTAACAACGGCACATTCTTTTGCAAATCCGTCAACATGGCTGGCTTCTTTTGTAAAATATGATTTAGGAATAAAAAGCGGGAAATAAGCATTTTCATGTCCGGTTTCTTTAAACATTTTATCCAATTGAGCTTGCATTTTTTCCCAAATTGCAAATCCGTACGGTTTAATTACCATGCTTCCGCGAACTCCGGAATTTTCAGCTAAATCGGCTTTAATCACAATATCATTATACCATTGTGAATAATTTTCTTCCCTTGATGTAATTCCTTTTGACATTTATTTATTTTTTTAATTGATTTGCAAAAATAGAATTTTTTAATTTATAAAAAATAAGAATGTTTACATTAACTTCTTAAAACAACTTTGGCAAAGTTTATAACTTTGCCAAAGTAATTCACTTATCATTTATTCTCTATTTCATCAATAATTTTTCTCCTGTATCTTTTACAATTCGTCTGTAAAAATCTTGACTGTAACCGGGTTGAGAAAGATGCGGATTTAAATGACCGGGATTTGGTGTTTTAACATTTCCGTCCATATATTTCATAAAAAGATAATGATAAAAATCTTTCCACTGATAAACCAAATTATTAGCATTACTTACCGAAAAATCCGTAACAAAATCAACCGCCGATTTTTTATCGGTTTTATATAAAATTTCAGCTCCGGCATCAATTGCTTTTACTTTATTTTGAAACGATTTTTCCAAATCATGTTGCTTCTTATCTATCTCAGGATGAATTCGATTGTATGCCAAGTAAGCAAAATTTGATACCTGATTAAAAGTCCAAAATGCAGAATTATCCGACCATTCCATCATTTTTCCGTTACCGACTGCATAAGTTTGGGGGACACGTGTTGAAGAACTGTAAACAGGAGTAAAAACCGTACTCGCTGCATCATCAACACCGAACCAAATAATACCGCCAATCCCTTCAGGTAACCAACTTCTTGATTGAGCCACAAAAGTGAAACCGGTTTGTTGGGTTGCCGTTGCTCTTTCGTTACAAAATTCAAGCGTATCCGTTTTATATTTTTTAAATAATTTATTCATTTCTTTACTGCCGTCACTTGTAACATCCCATGTTAAATGTCTCCATCTGTATGGTAATTCAAAAGGTCCGGCACCAACATCTTTTCTCATATCCAAAGGTGTTCCTTCCAGGTGGTCACGAAGGAAATCAAACATATTTTGCAATGTTACTTTTTTATCCGGTTTAATCCAAAGAGGCATTCTGTTTGTTGCATATCCGTTGGGGTTTTTTCTGCCGTCTGCAAATGATTTTGCATGTTCGATATTGCCTTTTGCATAATTAAAATATTTTGCCATATCGCTTTTTACGTCTTTAAACATTGACCAAACACGCATTTCACAAAAACGTGCTGCTCCGAAATCTACCGGGGCATAAGTATCAGAGAAACTAAAATCTTTATCCTCTCCGACATACCATCCTTTTTCTCTTGCAAAAGAAACAACATCTTCAGAATACATACAATTTTCAGAATCATTCAACGGGAAAGTCATAATACGAGCTTGATTTGCATGTCCGCTGATGTATCCGTCAGGAATTTTTCGAGCCACCCAAACAGCACCTTTTTCTCCTTGTCCCTTTCCTATCATTTCAAAAATCCAAGCTTCATTTTTATCTGAAACAGAGAATGTTTCACCTTCACTGTAATAGCCGTATTTGTTTGCTAAATCAGTCATTACTTTTATGGCTTCGCGAGCTGTTTTTGAGCGTTGTAAAGCAATATAAATTAAACTTCCGTAATCCATAATTGCCCCTTTTTGATGATGCAATTCATGACGTCCGCCATATGTTGTTTCTCCGATTGCTACTTGATATTCATTCATATTTCCCGTAACATTATAAGTATGTGCAACTTGAGGTATTTGTCCGAGATATTCGCCGGTATCCCATTCGTAAACATCAAGCATTGCACCTGCAGGCCAATCGGTTGCCGGCCAATAATACAATTCTCCGTATAACAAGTGAGAATCAGCATTATAACTAATCATTACCGAACCGTCAACGGAAGCACCTTTGGTTATTAAAAAATTCGTACAAGCATTTGTATCAGAAAAGAATACATAAGACAGACTTATTAATATTATTGCAAATAATTTCTTCATAATTAAAATTTATTAAATTTATAGTTTAAACAAAAACGAAACAAAAATAAAAGAATTAACAT
>Ga0164318_10004887_pt1 | contig 12943 bp, 11 predicted proteins | sample GuaBasSedimGuay9_FD_113734 | JGI IMG/M metagenome (GOLD analysis project Ga0164318, IMG submission 113734) | Subseafloor sediment microbial communities from Guaymas Basin, Gulf of California, Mexico - Guay9, Core 4571-4, 0-3 cm | ecosystem: Environmental > Aquatic > Marine > Hydrothermal vents... | reverse complement strand
CTGCGGCGGAGGCAATTGAGTACCTGCGTACAGCAGCTCCGGACAAAGAGACAATATACTACAGTTACGTTCTGGATAGTAATAGAAAACTAATCGGGTATGTATCTTTAAAAGACCTAATTATTGCAGATAGAAACGAAATTGTATCCAATATAATGGAAAGAGAGCTTATTTTTGCCCGTGTGGATGAAGATCAGGAAGAGGCTGCAAGGAAAATACAGAAGTACGAACTAATTGCACTTCCTGTTGTTAACAAGGATGATGTTCTTGTAGGAATTATTACGCACGACGATGCAATGGATATTTTAATGCAGGAGAATACAGAAGATATGGAGAAGTTCATGGCCATAACGGGTACTCATGAAGCGGCTATGTATCTAAAAACTTCTGTATGGGATCATTTTAAAAACCGTGCGGTGTGGGTGATTATACTTGCCGCACTCGGGCTTATATCCGGCGCCATTGTGGAAGGTTTTTCCGAACTTTTAATACAGTTTTCTATTCTGGCTACTTTTATGCCGATGCTTGCAGATACCGGCGGAAATACGGGAAGCCAATCCGCTACTTTAGTGGTAAGAGCGCTTGCCCTTAATGAAATTAAGCCGCAGGATGTTTTTCGCGTTCTTTTAAAAGAGGTGAAGGTAGCCTCTCTCCTTGCTCTGCTTCTTGCAGTACTGGCAGTCGGGAGAGTAATGCTTTTAGAAAGCGGAGCCGTAGTTCCTATGGGTTATTCTATCTGGAGAATAGCAATAGCCATAGCAATAGCCTTCGGTCTTCAGGTAGTGACAGCTACCCTAATAGGAGCTTTGCTTCCTCTGGCTGCGGCCAAACTTAAATTTGACCCTGCAGTGGTAGCCAGCCCTGCTTTAACGACTTTAGTTGATATTACAGGGCTTTTAATTTATTTTTCCACTGCAAAGCTTATGCTCGGTATATAGAGGTTGTTTATAATGGTGCAAAACCAAAGGTTACACCGAGCATGAAACCCCTGCTTGTATCCAGAAGGTCTGTACCCGCTAAGTCTATGTTAAACTTGAAATTTGCATTCTGAATAGGATTAATTCTTATACCCGCATTTAAAATACCCCTCGCTGCAGAAATTGTCCCTGCAGGTGCAACACTGTATGAATAATTTGCAAAATCAACCAAAAGGTGGACAATGTCCATAAATACAGAGGGTAGCAGACTTAGCTCAAAACCCATGGAAAAATCTATCGGGAACCCGGTGAAAAAGTTCGGAAATGTTGTTCCGAGTACCATCGTGGTATTGGCAGGCCAGCTGAAAAAATCACTCTGATTTGTAGATACCATATAAATCTGCCCGGCAATAGCTCCGTTAACAAACTGAACATTTCCCCCGGCTGCCAATGCGGCATTTCCCGATCTGTAAAACTGATATTTCCCAGTGAGCAGGAAATCGGCGGTGGTAGCAGCCCCTGTCTGTATATCCACTGCAAAACCTGCTTCCGCAGCTCTTAGGAAACTAACATTAACTGCCGGAATATGCGATGTTCCGGTAAATTTATAACCTAAATCCACTCCGAGTTTTGTATTTTCCCAGCCTATCCTTGCAGTAGGCGTGGAATTAAGACCTGTAGAGCCGTTTGCACTCATTCCTTTAATAACAGACTGTGCGGAAACTCCTGTAATTAACACCAGAGAGAGAAAAAGAAAAAATAAAATACCTATAACTTTTTTTGTCATAATTAACCCCTTTTAAACTTTTTCTACAGTAAAAATAATTCCTGCAATTTTAATATATATTATTTATTGTGGCAATAGACGCACTCATAATGTATCTGTTACCCATAATTTTAAGAGATTAAACATGTGTTTCGGATTTAGTTGCTAACCAAAGAAAAATTATGGTATAGTAAACTTTCCAAATAAAGATTAATTATCATGGCAGATAAGGAGAATCTCAGGATTATACTGTATGTCTATGGTTAATAAGAAACATTCGGGCAGAGTATCGCTCATAGGTTTTATGGCTTCCGGTAAAACTACTGTGGGGGGGCTTCTCTCTAAAAGGCTGGGTTTTAAATTTAAAGATATTGATAGACTTGTAGAGGAAACAGTGGGTAAAACAATTCCGGAAATATTTAAAACCGAGGGCGAGGAAAAGTTCAGGGAGTATGAATCGAAGGCTCTTTGGAGTCTTAAGGGTGAAGAACACATAGTTATTTCCACTGGCGGCGGAGCTCCCATCGAGGAGAAAAACCGTAGTTTTTTTAAGGAGTACTCTTTTACCATATTCCTCTATATTTCGTTTGATGAAATGGTTAGAAGAACATTTAAAGGGGGAAAAAGAATTCGGCCCCTGCTTAATAAACCGCTGGAGGAAGTAAAGGAGCTCTACAGTAGGCGCCTTCCGGTTTACGAATCGCTTGGAGTTAAGATTAATACGGATAATGTTTCGCCTATGGAAATATGCAATAGGATTGTGGACCTGCTAAAACGTAGGTAGGTTAGTATAATTTCTGTTCTTTACTCTTTGTCCATTCGTGATTTAAGCTCTTTAAGAACCTCATTAAGGCCAATAGATTCAGCTTCCAGAAAAACTAAGAGATGGTACAGCAGATCCGCTGTTTCATAGATGGTATTGTCCCTGTCTCCGGATATTAAAAGCTCAACAGCCTCCTCGCCGAGCTTTTTCTTAATTTTAGGGATGCCCTCTTTAAACAGATACGCTGTGTAGGAGCCTTCGGGCATCTCCTCTCTTCGCCGGTGTATTATTTCGATGAGTCTTTTTAGCACAAGGGCGCTTTCGTCCGCACGGCCTGTTGATACCTTTGGAACAGTTTTCTCTTTAGTGGTTCTTTTAGCGCTTGCTGCAGCCTTGGCGCCGCTGGAGCCGGAGCTTTTTACTACAGCCTCTATCCACCGCCCCTTCTCACTAATAGATACAAGTTTGGGTTCCTCGCCAGCCCTGCCGGGCAGAGTGTACGGCAACAGCCTTCCTGTCTCTTCGAAAATGCACCATAACCTGTCGGTTTCTATGGTTTTTTTGAGCCCCTTTTTATTGGTATAAAGAAGATCTATTACAGATCCGGAAATATCCATTATAATAAGAGGCAGCCTGCCTTTTCTTTCCTCTATTACCATTGCTCCTCCGAAGAATCGCCGTGCTCATACATGTCTATCATTCTATTCAGATTAATCCTCTTTTCATAGAGCGCTTTCCCTGTAATTACGCCGGCAATACCCTTTGCTTCAGCATTCGAATATACCTCTGCAATATCATCTTCCGATGAAATGCCTCCGGACAGAACAACGGGCAGGCCGGATTTTTGGGCTATAAGATGAGTCCTTTCTATATCCGGGCCTTTAAGCAATCCGTCTTTTGCTATATTTGTATATATTATTCCTCGTATGCCTCTGGATTTTAGTTCCTGTGCGAGAAGTACATCCTGAATTTCCGTTTTTTCCTGCCATCCAGAGACACGGACGAGTCCGTCCTTTGCATCTATCCCTGCGATAAAAATCTGCCCGTATTTTTTAACCCATTCTGCGATTAGCTCCGGCTTTTTAACGGCAACAGTGCCTAAGATAAGCCTGTCTATTCCTGTTTTTAGGATTTCCTTTATATCGTTTTCGCTTCTAATACCTCCGCCTGTTTCTATCCTGCAGGGTACAGCCTCCCTTATACTGCCTATTATACGCCGGTTGTTTCTCCCTTTTCCCTCCGCTGCATCCAAATCCACAATATGAATCCATTTAGCTCCGGCATTGTAAAACTGCTTTGCTGTCTCTATAGGATTGCTGCTATACTCGGTAATTTCAGAAAAATTACCTGTGGAAAGACGGACACACATTCTGTTGTAAATGTCTATTGCAGGAATTATAAGCATGGCATTGATATTTTATGCTACCGTAGCTTTGCGGCTGGCGGAGAGAGTGTTAAGGGAATTAAAAAAAGATTCCCTCATTGCCTTTTCTATTTCATTCTGGGAGGTGTTTCGTGCACAGGAGGAGAGTATTGCGTGTCTCATAGATTCGTCCCTTATGGAGCGTATTATAGATGCAAGCACCTTTAAATATTCATCCCTGTTATTTATATCCGTTGCAATTATAAAGAGAAAGTGTACAGGTTTGCCATCTATTGCGTCAAAGTCTATTCCTTCTCTGGAAATTCCAAGAGCAGTTATCACCTTGCCTAAGTTTTTAATTCTTCCGTGGGCTACGGCAACACCCCTGCCCATGCTGGTTGTCTGGAGTTTTTCCCGTTCAAAAACTGCCTCTTCGAACTCGTTTAGATTGTGGATTTTTGTAAAGATAGGCGCCCTCTGTATGAGTTCGTGAATAGCTTGATACTTTTCTCTGCTGATTAGTTTTTTTACAACGCTCCCCTTTAGGAAGCAATGTGAAAATGCCATAGTCTATGAAACTATATATTATTTCTGCATTCTGTCAAGACCTCTGGAAGTTATTTGTATTTAATAGCCTTAATGTTTCCCGGGTCTGTTCCGGACTGCTTTTTTTACTATTGTCAGGCAAGGCTCTATTCTGCTAACATTACTTAAACATTTATGAGGCTGGAAGTATACAACAGAGATAAATATAGAGACGGGAGAATCAACAGGCTTATAGGCGCCCTTAAGCTGCATGAAGGGATAATGGTAGAGGATATGAGGATAGTAGACGTCTATACCCTTACAAATATCCCCTTCCTTAATAAAAAAAGCGCTGCAGAAATATTTTCGGACAGTGTTGTCCAGGATATTCTTCAGGATGAATTTTATGCATTAAAGGGTGATTTCAGCTGGGATATACTCGTTGAAATAGGTTATAAGCCCGGAGTAACAGACACGATTGCACTAACTGCAAAAGAAGCCCTGGAAAACTATTTTAAGCGTTCCCTTCCGGAAAAAGCATCTGTAAGGTCTTCGCAGCAGTACCTTTTTAAGATACCGGAAATTAGACACAATACTGCGATGGTTAAAGAGAAACTGCTAACAGCCCTTCACAATGAGCTCATAGAAGAAGCGGTGCTTATCGAAGCTCCCAACTGGCCCTCCGTCCGGAAATGGGAAATACTGACAGGCAGAAAATCGGCAGCAATTCCGCCTGTTAAAGGGCCTTCTGTAGAAGTATTTAATATTAAGAGAATGAACGGGAAGGAGCTTATAGAACTCTCAAAGAGGCGGCTTCTTGCCCTCTCCCTTGATGAGATGAAAGCAATACAAAATTACTTCTTATCCCATGAGACAGAAGAGAATCGTGCGGAAATAGGACTTGCAGATTCCATTACAGATGTAGAGCTTGAGATGATCGCCCAGACATGGTCGGAGCACTGCAAACATAAAATATTTAATGCTGTAATTACATACAGAGACGGAGCTGATATGCAGACTATTAATTCTCTCTTTAAAACCTTTATAGCAGAAACAACCGAAGAGGTATCTGTAAAGAGAAACCACCTTCGGTCTGTTTTTGATGACAATTCCGGAGTAGTCCGGTTTGATAATGAAACCCTCCTCTGCTTTAAAGTGGAAACTCACAATTCTCCGTCGGCATTGGACCCATACGGCGGTGCAATTACAGGAATTGTCGGTGTAAACAGAGATATTATGGGTACGGGGAAAGGGGCAAGGCCTATTTTTAATACGAATGTTCTCTGTTTCGGGTACCCGGATACACCGCATACGGATATCCCCGACGGCCTGCTGCATCCGAGAAAAGTTATGGAGGGAGTTCACAGAGGTATTGTTGATGGAGGGAACCAGTCCGGAATTCCGGTGGCAGGGGGAGCTTTCCTCTTTGATGAAAGTTTTCTAGGGAAACCGCTGGTTTTCTGCGGTACAGGAGGTGTTCTGCCTTCAAGGATTAACGGAGAGGATGCATGGATTAAGCATATAGACCCGGGCGACCTTGCAGTAATGGTCGGCGGTAGGGTAGGAAAGGACGGAATTCACGGTGCAACCTTTTCTTCCCTTGCTCTTGATGAAGCGTCTCCGTCGTCGGCTGTACAGATAGGCGATCCTATAACGCAGAAAAAGATGTTCGATTTTCTATTGGAGGCACGCGATCTTGGGCTGTATAAAGGTATTACAGACAACGGTGCAGGGGGACTTTCATCTTCTCTAGGAGAAATGGCCGAAAACAGCGGGGGAGTTGAAATTTACCTGGACAAATGTCCTCTTAAGTATAAGGGGTTAAAGCCATGGGAGATACTTGTATCTGAATCCCAGGAGAGAATGAGCCTCTCTGTGGACCCTGAATGTGCGGATGATTTTTTTAAACTGGCCGCAAAAAGAGGCGTGGAGGCTTCGGTTGTGGGGAAATTCACAGATTCGGGCTATATAACAATCTATTACGGCGATAATGTGGTGGGTAATTTAAGTCTTGAATTCCTTCACAGAGGGCTTCCGAAACTTCATCTGGAGGCAAACTGGAAAGCTCCTGTTTCTAAGGATTATAGAACCTCTACGGCAGTCGGGTTAGATAAAAACTTAAAGAGAGATATTCTAATGCTTCTGGCAGACCCGAACGCCGCTTCTAAGGAGAGCCTTATCCGCCAGTACGATCACGAGGTACAGGGGCTTTCCATAGTAAAACCCTTTACTGGCGCAGGCGAAGACGCACCTTCCGACGGAGCTGTATTTAAACCGAGGTACGACTCTGACCGCGGCATAACAGTTACACACGGGATATGCCCGAGGGTAAGTGAAATAGACACTTATAGTATGGCGATGTGTGCAGTAGATGAGGCTGTAAGAGCTCATGTTGCCCTGGGCGGAGACCCTGCGCAGATGTCTGCACTGGATAATTTTTGCTGGCCGGATCCCGTAGTATCCGAAGAAAACCCCGACGGGGACTATAAGCTTGCACAGCTCGTAAGGGCCTGTATGGGACTTAAGGATGCCTGTACCGCATACGGCCTCCCCCTTATATCCGGTAAAGATTCTATGAAAAACAACACCCTTATCGGGGATAAAATACTTGCGGTAAAACCGACTCTGCTTGTTTCACTTGTGGGAATTGTCCCGGATATTCACAATGCTGTAACAACGGATTTTAAGAAAAGCGGAGATGCTGTTTTTATAGTAGGAAACACGAATGGTGAGATGGGTGGTTCTCTTTACAGCTACCTTAAGAGCAGAAGCTCCGGTATTACGGCTTTGGAAACGGCACCCGAAGTAGATACGGATACGGCTTTTAGACTTTACAATGCTCTATATAGAGCCATCAGCAGAGGTCTAATTTCTTCCTGTCACGATTTATCGGACGGCGGACTCGGGGCGGCCCTCGCAGAGTCGGCTCTCGGCGGGAGGCTGGGAGTATCAGTCTATATCGATGATATACCCGGCAGGGATACGGATAAAATGGACAGCTGCAGGCTCCTGTTCTGCGAGACGCCCTCCAGATTTCTTGTTACGCTGGACAGCGGGAAAAAGGCGGATTTTATAAGTATTTTTAAGAATCTTCCTCACAGAGAAATAGGTACAGTAACTGCCGGGGAAACAGTTTCGGTATACAGGAAGGAGAAGAAATTAATGTCCTTAACGGTGGATGAAATAGAGGAGGCATTTAAGAGTGCATTTTAAGCGGTGCTATGGTCCTGTAAGGCGATGCAATGGTTAAAGTGTGTATTATTAAAGGTTTCGGCATAAACGCAGACTTAGAGCTCGCAGCTGCATTTAAGACCGCAGGGGCGCAAGCCTTAAGAGTTCATATCAGCGACATTATAGAGAAACCTTATATTATAGATAGCTATGATATACTGGCATTTCCCGGAGGTTTTTCCTTCGGCGACCACCTTGGTTCGGGCAAGGTGTTTGCAAATTTGTGCAGAATTAATTTAAAGCCACAGCTTCAAAACTTCATAGAGAGAGGCAGGCTCATAATAGGTATTTGCAACGGATTCCAGGTACTTGTAAAGATGGGAATACTTCCGAACCTCGCGGGCAGCTGGGATCAGGAGGTTTCTCTTGTCCGCAATGAATCCGGCAAATTCGAAGACAGGTGGGTAAGTGTAAGGTTTAACTCCTCTTCCCGCTGTGTATGGACAATGGGACTAACAGGTATGGAGCTTCCCGTGAGGCATGGTGAGGGAAGGTTTGTGGTAAAATCGGAATCGGTTCTGGAAACTCTTAAAAATGAAGAACTTATTGCTGTTAGATATACGCCGAGACACCTGACTAATACGGGAAAAAATAGAAACCGGACCACTCAGGGAGACTTAAGCAGCGAAGATGTAGAATACCCCGATAATCCAAACGGCTCGGTGGATAATATTGCCGGAATATGCGATAGGACGGGGCGGGTATTCGGGTTAATGCCTCATCCCGAAGCATTTTTAATACCGGAAAACCACCCGCAGTGGACAAGGAAACGTATAAACGGAGAGAGTATTAATAAATTGGGATTGTTAATACTAAAAAAAGGGGTAGAATATATAGAAGGACTTTAAGGAAACTTTAGGTAAACTGTTCTATTGACAATATAGAGGCCTTGCTACTATTATTCTTATGTAAAAGGACGCGGGGGTGTAGCTCAGTTGGCTAGAGCGCGTGAATGGCATTCACGAGGTCGTGGGTTCGATTCCCTTCACCTCCAATAGAAAATCATGAGTTCAAATAGCGGCCCTTTTTCCGGTGAACTGGATCCGGATATAGCAAGTCTAATGGGCATTAGTACAGAAAAAACAGCCTCAAAGGAAACGGCGGAAACTGGAGCACCTAAGTTCAATGACCTCTTTACAGAGGAAGCTTCCAGAGAAAAGGGGGACCGTGAATTCGTCGATCTTTCTAAAAAACATTTTGAGGTAATTACAAAAACAGTAGAGAATCCGAAACCCTTTTTTAATGATAAGGCGTACTATAAAAAAGTTCTCTCCGGAGAAGGGGAGCCTGCAACAAAGCTGCACCAGCTACTTACACAGTTTTTAAATGCGGAGGACCCTCAGGACAGATCGATGTACAGAGGCAGGCTTGTTGCTGCCTACTGGGATTTTGCCGCTTCTGTTGCATCTAAGGCGGGGAGAGAGTTGCCTGTTCCAAAAAAGCTGCTCCTCCGTTACGGAGTTGTTTCGCCTAGTTTTTTATCTCGGGAGCAGCGCAGCATTTTAAGCAAACTCATTCTGGAAAACCGTACGGGAGAACCTGTGCACTATGTGGATGAGTGGCTTAAAAAAGTGGCCTCAGGAAGTGTTCGGCCCTCTGCTACGGATGAAGTTAAACAGAAACGGGACAATTCCAACCAGCAGCTGCTTGATAAAATAGAAAACCGCAGAGGTCAGCGTGAGGCAGAGTTAGGATTGCTTAGATCAAAAATAATTCGTCTCGATGATCTTGAGAGGGATTTGCAGGACCAGGTTAAACTTCTTGTTAATCATGATACACGAGATGACTACGGAGGATTAAAGGACAGTTTTAACCCGGCACAGAAAAATGCGCTTTCGGTGATTAATTCCATACTTCATAACCTCTCCAAGATGGATAAGGATATAAATGAATCCTACTCAAAGCTTGCAGGTCTGGACTCGGAAGTAGAAGCTCTGACAAACAAAGCGGAAGGAGCTGAGGTTGGCGGGTCTGTCGACAGCAGAACCGTTGTAAGTGAATTTAATACTGTAAGACAAATGGCGAAACTCTGTGTCGGAAGACAGGGAAACCACTTTCCGATTTTAATGAAACAGTATGCACGCATCAATGAGCGTGATATAGGAAACCGTGAGAATGTGATAAATGAAATGGCTGCTGTAGAGGCCCTGGATAATGGACTGTTTTTAAGGACATTTAAGGGGCAGACCAACAGGATAGTCCCCCATGTTATTCTTATTGCAAGCTACGGGGATAACGGTATATGCTGGGAACCTTTCGAGCGCTTTAACAGGGCTACAAGCAGGGGCAGAATAGCAATCCCCATGTATTCAAAAAATTTAAAAGAGGCTGTCGTATCTGCCCTTGCAGATTTAAGATGGCAGGTTGCAAAAGAAAAAGCGCAGCATTACTGGATGGAAGAGGGGATTACGGGAAGATATTTTCAGTGGTTCGACTCACAGAGATTGCGGGGAGATGTTAAGGACTACTTTATACGCGACTATATTCTCTGGATTACAAAGGAAAGCCAGGGAACCCAGAAATTAGACAGGGAGGTAAGGGGTATTTTCTGGCGGCACATTCCGTTTCCTCAAGCAGTTAAGGATATGCTTAAGAATAGAGGATTTGTCTATAATGAACTTTATAAGAAGGATATAAATATTTCCAAATCCGACGGCTATTAATTAATTTATTAAATTAGACTATTTTTTTCGTTTAAATATCGGGTGAAAGTATTTTTCCATATCTATCTTTTTACTGATATACTTCATGATGACATTATAAATAAAAAACGTAAGTACAATAGCAGCAAGGAACAGAATCGGCATAAGGTATGGCATTACTTTCTTGTACGCCTCCCCCCTTATAATTAAAGGCGGAACTGCGAAAAAAATTATCATAAGAACTATCATTATTAAGATATTAAAGAGGGTCGCAACCACAATAAAGAGGAATGTATTTGTTTTTTTATTCATTTTTCCTTCTTGCCTCTGAAATTATAAATAGTATTAAAAGGGTAATGCCTCCGACAACAACGGATGAATCGGCTAAATTGAACGTAGGCCATCTCTGCATTCCTAATATACCATAGAACTTTACGTCAAGAAAATCAACCACGCCGTCGCCCCTTATAATCCGGTCCAGCATATTGCCCATACCCCCTCCTATTATAAGGGCAAAGACCCAGTTCTGAGCCTTTGTAAGTTCCTTTGTAAAGAAGTAAAAGAGTAAAAGTATAACTATTACTATTATCGGAAGAGCTGTAAAAATAACTCTCTGTGTTGTCAGGGGCAGTGAGCGGCCTATGCTAAAGCCTATTGCCGGATTTTTTACGTAGGTAAGCCTAAAAAAATCACCTATAACCCTAACCGGTTTTGCATAGGGAAGAACTTTCATAACAATTAGTTTGGAAAGCTGGTCGAGAAGCACAATAACGAGTGTTAATGTTAAGGGTATTAATTTGCCCTTTGTTTCTTTTTTCATAGTAGAAGTATTATCACAGACCGGTGGGAATATCAATAAATACTGTACTTAAGTCTGTTTCACTTTCTATTTTCTTCATGAGCAGTTTAACGCCCCATGTTTCCGTTGAATAATGGCCTGCAGATAGTACATTAATACCGCCCTCCATGGCTTCATGGTAAACTGTATGCGAAGCATCACCAGTAATGTACAGATCGATACTTTCAGCAATTGCCTGGGAAACCACCTCGGGAGCTCCGCCCGAAACAATGCCGATAGTTCTAATTTTTTTAGGTCCGAAATTGAGTTTTGCAAGCAGTTCCGCCGCCCGACCGGGAATGGAATCTATAATATCGTCTATTGTTTTGGCAGAGGGAAGGGCCCCCTTACACCCTATTTTTAAGCCATGATAGTCTCCGAAGGGTTCTATACTTTCAAGACCGAGTCTATGAGCAATGCCTGCATTATTGCCGATTTCCGGATGCATATCCAGCGGCAGATGGACTCCATAAAGTGCTATGTCTTTCTTAATTAAAAACTGTATTCTATTATAGAGACCTCCCGTAATTCTATACGGTTTGCCCCAGAAAATGCCGTGGTGTACAAAGAGAAGATCTGCATTAAGGTCGGCAGAGCGTTTAAAACTCTCCATGCATGCATCTACCGCAAATGCAACCTTTTTAATCTCATCTTTGCTGCGGCTTACCTGAAGCCCGTTAAGAGATACATCCAGAGGATCTATTCTGTCGATATCCAGAAGCTCTCTTATCATTTTATCAAAGTCTTTTAACAGCATAGAATCTATTATATACAATAGCTTTAAGCAGGGAAAGTAATATGTTAGGAACTTTGAATTTAAGTAATGAAATCGTTCTGTTAATTCTTGATATTATCCATTGATTGTGCTATTAAATATTCATTTTTAATAGTTTAGCAATAATTCACGGTTCTGCAGTATCATTTGCCGGTTCCTTAACAGGTATAAATTGTCGTGTTTATATTCCGGAAACGTATTATGCTAATAGAAAAAAGAGATAGAACGGTTTGGTGTGGACATAACAAGGAAGGGGAAAATATATGAAGGGTCTGTTTACCTTTCACAGCAAGAAGCGAAGAAATATGACTTCTAGAATGTAAACCCTGGAGGAATAAATACAGTGCTTGAGATTAAGGTGTATAGTCAGTTAGCGGGTGAGATATTTGATAAGCTTAGAGATACTCTGCTGCCGAACGATACAGGTTTTATTCAGGTATATATCAATAAACGTGTTACCCGAAACGTGCTGCCTGAAACGTGTTATCCGCATTAAATAATTAACCGCTTTTTTAACAAACCTATCGGAAATATTCTGTTTCTTCCGGCTTTCAAGATGATATAAAACAGATTATTCCGAGTTTAATCGGGAATTATAATTGTCGTCAGCCGGCCGGGAATTATAATTGTCGCTAGACATCCATGATAACCCTTTTTGAATAAAAGATTCCGTAAAGATGAAATTAAAAATTAAACTGTTATGAGTTTGTTCTTGCACTTTTACTTTCTTTACTCAATTCCCCGGCTCTTAAGATTATATAAGATTCTACTGCAAAGAAGAAAGAAGATTTAATTCATTTTATGACTATCTTAAATCTGCTAATTATTATTGCTTTTTTTATTTAGACAGTTACAATCTAATTATAAGCAGATATCTGTTATGCTGCTTTAGAGCTGCATAACAATTAAATAAAAACTGTTAAGCGGCTAACCATTTTACCATTTTTGATAAAGACTTTATTTTAAAATAAAACAAGTGATATCACACGTGTCCAAATTAGAACTTGAAATAGCCCAATCTCCTGATATAATGGTAAGGTAAATATTACCTAATTCTCTATACCATAAGGAGATGGGCTTTGAGTAATAATCATACCATATTAGCACAGATGTTTAAAAACAT
>Ga0164318_10004885_pt1 | contig 12946 bp, 12 predicted proteins | sample GuaBasSedimGuay9_FD_113734 | JGI IMG/M metagenome (GOLD analysis project Ga0164318, IMG submission 113734) | Subseafloor sediment microbial communities from Guaymas Basin, Gulf of California, Mexico - Guay9, Core 4571-4, 0-3 cm | ecosystem: Environmental > Aquatic > Marine > Hydrothermal vents... | reverse complement strand
AATTTGTCAATAGTTTTTTTAATTTTGAACTCTATTTCACTAAAACTTTTACTATTATTTGAAAGATAATCAAATAATGATTCTACCTGTATATTTATTTCAGAACTAATATCTTCTGGTATGAAATCTTTTCCATCTATTAGGCCATGTGATACTGATAACATGGCATAGTCTGAAAGTTCTCTATTGATTTTAGTTAATATTAAATTCATGTCGGTAATACTTGTTGCATATAGTGTTAAGCTTCTAGCTAATTGCTGAGAAGCAGAATGTTGATTCTTAGGTGCAGTCTTGGCTTTTGCGCTATTACTGCCCCCTCCTGCTTTACTATTTTTTGTTTTAGTATTTCCACTTTTAGTTTTCTTAGTGGTAGTGGATCCACCTGTTTTTTTAGCTGCTGGTTTTGCAGCTGCTACTGGCTTAGGTGCTATCTTCGCTGCATGCGAAGCTAGCTCCATAGATTGCCTATTTGATTCTTCGGCTAATTTAACAGAATGCATTTCTGCTAATGGAGGAGATGGTGGTAATCCTATCTCCTCTCTTAATTCATCTGTAGTCAACACACCTTGTGTAGCTTTGTTAAGAGCATGGCTTTCTACCTTGATTTTCTCATCAGTATCTACTGTGTTGAATTCTAAATATACTCTATCTTCTTCTTTTATTTGAAAAGGGAATTTGTATCTTCCTGATTCTAATAGTAGTTCAGTGAATATATCATCAGTTACCATGTTCTTTAGTATGACTTGATATGTTACTACTGAGTCTTTTAGGGATGCTGATAGGACTTCACCTGTTGCGCGACCTGTGGTGTCTCCGTCTCCGAAATCTATAGCAGACATTCCTAAGCCAGCAAACACTCTTTTCTTGAAGTAGTCTAGGTATGATTCTACTCTTAGGGCTAGTGACTCTGCACCAATTGCATTTATGTCTATTCTTTCTGATGTTGCTATACCACCATTGTCATCTATGTTCTCTAATAATTGAGTGGCTACATCAACTTCTGATTGTCCATTTGGTAATGTCTTAGCAGGTGCTTTATCAGTTCCCACCTTCAGATGTATGATTGGAAACAATGATTTATATATTAACGTCTCTACTGATTCTTCTATTCTTCTAAGAGCCAATATATCTTCTTTGGTGGATTCCAATGGAGGTGTCCCCATGGTGAATCCACTTCTCCTATTGAATGGAGTATAGATTATATTATGTTCAGCAAATTCTCTGTACTTACCGTTCATCCCCATATATTGTCTGAACCTAGTTGCATCACCAGCATCATTTAGTCTCTTCTCTATAGTCTCTGGAGCAAGACAGTAGTATGCCGCAACTGGCTTTAACTTCTTCTTATTCTTATGCTTTCTTATTTCACCAGTAGAGGCTTGCTCTTTTCTTACTTTGACTATATATGGATTATGAAATGCAACTAGATTATATGCATACTCTCTCAGTATGTCATCGAATTTCTTATTTGAAACATATTCTATCTCTGCTAATCTCTTCTTAATATATTTCAGGTTCTCTTCATTTTTAGATCTTATCTCGTAACCATCTCTGAACATGAGAGTATTCTTTTTATTGAATGCTCTCATGACTAGTGACTCAGTATCTATAATTCTACCAGTTTCATATAGATCATATTCACCATTATCGAATGCTCTTTTGTGTCCACTCCATGGGATACTTCTTGTAGTGAAGAATGAAAATGTTGGATTTTTAGTATTATATATCTTTATAGATTTAGCCTGATCCGTAAAGGCATTCCTTTGTGGATCAGGGTTGTAATTAGTTTGGAAAAGTAAATCTGACATATTATTTATTATCCTCTAGTGCCATAAATTGTTCTTGTATATTCTCTATAGAGCCACATTTTAATTCTATTGTCTTTCCAAATGTAGATGGGGGGATAGAATTGGTAACTTCAATTCCTAATGAATAGTCATTTATACCTGGCACTGTATCAGCTGTCTTTAAGCCTTCGTTATTTTCAACTTCTTGTCTGGATTCTCTTCTTGGAGGACTATTCCTGACCTTTGTAGAAATAACATCTTTTATTATATCATCTAGTGATGTGTCTTGTCTTACTAGCGGGTCAAAAGGCAAGAACTGTATCCCTGTACTCTCATCAATTACATCTGTTATTTCACTAACCTTGATAGTTTCTATGTTTAATGAGCTTGGGCGGCCAGGACCTCTACCGAATAAAACATCATCTGGTATGGCAGTTGCCCTATCAATTATAGACTCCATGGTATACTCTTTGATTATCTCTGGTATATCACATGTATAGAAGTCTAGTCTAGTTTGATATTCAACATCCCTCTTGATTATTATTCCTATCTGTAGGCCGTCTTCATTTTCAACTATGGTAGTATCAACACCAAGAGCTTCCTGTATTACCTCTGCAATCTCTTCTGGTGTTAGTGGTTTTGGTCTATCTTTATCTTTATCATCATCTTTACCATTATCACCATTACTACCTGGGCTCTTTGTACCTGATGGTATACTGTATTCATCTTTGTCTTCTGGTTTACATAACTTATCAAAAGCATCATTTTGTGACTTTCTGTCTATCAAGGCCATGATGATATTGATTACTTGCATTAGTTCTATTATTGCTTCTATCTTGTCCATAATAGAGAACCCACTTCTTTCTGGTTCACATTCCAAGAATCCCAATAGAGCCATTAGATCTTCTATGGTATCATCTACTGATTCTGCTGCTGCACTTACTACATCACCTACTGATTCCAGAGTATCTTTAACTACTGCACCTGCAGTAGCATCCATAGATTCTACTATGCTCCTAACACCACTTATGGCTGATGGTATATCTCTAGCTTCACCATCTTTTCTAGATCCATATAGTAGTTCATATTCATTGTCTGATAGTCTCTTTTGTAATACTTCATCTGTTGGTATTCTGTTGGCTATATCTGCTAGGGTATCTAATAGGCAGTAGATAGGAGTTAGTGCATATCTAATCATTGATAAAGCAAACTGAAGCAATGCTGATATTATCATTTCTATGATACCCAAGATAAATGCTGTTAATGAAAACAGTGATATTACCAGGGGTCCTATTAATTTTAATATGGCTGCCAACAGTAAAGCTAATATAGCTACTAGATCAGGTATACATGTGTATGATAATAGGCTTGTGAGTGGACAATAGTTTGGAATTCTAAGATCGAATAGTCTTTTTATTTGTGCAATGAATCCTTCTATCCTTCTAAGGATACTATCAAATAATCTATCTAAGTCGAAGTCTGGAAAATCATCCCATCCACAATCAAAACATTCCTCGGCCCAGCTACGTTTATATTCCTTTATCTCATCACTAGAATTTCTTGCTTCTGGTTCCTGTTTAGTAGATTTGTCTTTCTCTGTTATAGGATTAGTATAAGTAAACGTTGAGGTAAATTCTGGTATATCTGGATCGGTATTATGATTTATATCAAAGTAATCAAGTGTATGTATTATTCTATCTTCAAATAATATTGTCTCAGTATATATAGCTATTGGTATTCTTGACATACACTGCGTCTTCTGCAAAGCTTCTGAGAAAGCTTTGACTATGACTTGTGCATGATACATCGACTCACTAATACCAACTCTTGGTTCTGATGCTGTTAATGTTTGTGCCATTATTGTATCTTCAATGCTAGTGAGAATGGACCATATGCTATTGGAATCTGGAGTCCTCTTCTGAAATTGGGTATAGCTACATTCACCGATGTGAATGATAAGTCTAAATACGTCATAACTGACATGAGTATTTTTATGTTTCCGATTACATTATCTATAGATCCGGTTTTGTTTACTGGTGGAAGAGATGGAGGAACTTGTGCATATATACCTGGTGGTGTTGGTGGTCCACTTGGCCCTTCTGGTGTAGGATGTATATGAGTTGCCATCTGTGTTGCATAAGTAGAGACTGCTGATTCTGATGCTGTTTGCCATGTGGTTACTAAGTTGTGAGCGATATTACAATCTGAAGTGGCACGAAAGTCTTCAGAGGCATATTGATATATTCTCATATATATTTCTGCTTCTACAGTCATCATAGCGAATGTCATGGAGTAATCTATGAATACAGTTGATAGACCCATCAGACAAACTCTTTCTCTAGAACCACACCTGCTTCTGCTTGACCAGCCATCCTTATTATTCTTAAACAGTCTAGATACATATCAAAGGTTATGTAGCCTTTTCTTGGATCACTGTCTTCCATTTCACCAAAGACTTGAGTTATAGATCGCTGGATAGCAGGACTATCATTTGGATCAACCTCAACTCTCACATCGTGAACTTGTTCACCAACTAGTTCTTTAACTTCATTGAGACCATGTAAAGCATCTAGAGATCTTTTTTTATGCGTGTTCATATCACTCATAGTCGATTCTCAAGTCTACGTTAACTACCTCATTTACTTTTGATATGTTCTCTATTAGTATCCATACAGACATGAATTCTCCCATTGGTGGGTTCTCTATTTTATAGCTATTATAAGATGGTAATATGCCGAAAGCATTTACTGGTGGTTCATCTTCACTAATTATTAACTTAATAGAATATGTTGTAGAATTGTAGTCATCTGATAATATTGTCAGCTTAACCCATGCAATCATATCAACAGGTGAAGTTACTAAGTAGAATTTTCTTATGGCTGAGCCTTCAGGTTCGACTGTTAAAAATAAATCTGGTAATTTATCTATCTCTATTAGAGTTTCTGTTTCTGGATCAAAATAGCATAAACCTACAGCTTGATCCACTGTGTCTTCATCTATGGTTGCTGTTTCTGGTGATTGTGTAATGGTAGCCATTAAAATTCAGATCTCCTACTTTTGTCATTTCTTGTGTGTGCTAACACATTGGTATTTCTAGTTATACCCAGTAATCCATGGGTATTATTTTTATCGAAAGTTGCTCTATTATAACGGTTTATTTTACTGTTGAACAGCCTTGTTGGGCTTTTTCTATTCATGGTTGTTGCAAATAATCCTGGTCCAATTGATTCATTTACTGATTCTGACTCTCCCATTTCCCCTCTGGATACAAGCTTGACAAGTGTATCTGTTACTGCGTGGTTTAAGAATGTTGAATTTTCCATACTCCAACCTAATAGGCCAACCATAAAAGCATCTAGATCATGGTCTCCAGTTTTGGTGTCTTCACATCCATAAACTGGTTTTCCAGTTGGTGTTTTTCTTAATATAACATATGCATTCATTTGAGCTAATAGTTCTCTATCATACTCTACATCAAATTTTAATGAGTCTCGTTCTAATAGGCGAACTGTGTTCTCAACAAGATATGTTTTCATATCTTTCTTGATTGGTTCTCCACCTTCTGCTGGTATAACTTCTACCTTTGAGGAGAAGTTAATACCAACTATTTCCGACAACTTCAGGTCAGGATGACTTACTGGTAATACACCTCTCTTATCTATTGCATACTGTTTTATGAATTGTATATTCGATACACCATAACCTTCATCTAGGTATACATATTCAAAGTTGTATTTTCTATTAAACTCTATTATTTCTTGTACTGCTGCTACTTGTGTCCAGCCTTCTTTTGAGACTCTTCTTTTTTCTGCTACAATGAATTGTTTTGTTATTTTATCAAATGCTATTGCTAATAACCTTGTTCCATTCTTGTCGTCATTCCAGTCTCCACCAAGGAACACTATGTATCTATCCCTGTTTAATAAAACATCCTTTCTATCTATACCTTTTAATAAGTTCTTTTCTATGAAGAAATCTTGAAATACTGATGCTTCACCTTCACCGAACTCAGCCATTACTTCTTGTACATAGCCTATATCTGTAAACTGTCCTTTAAATTCTCTATCTAGCTTATCATTATAGTGTGGCAATACAAATGATGGAAAGTGAAATGATCTATAATCTTGTAGTTCTTCTAGTCTGTATAGTTGTGATTTACCATTTGGTGTTGATGCTACCCATAGTTCTACGTTTGGATTATCTGCTAGGATGGCAAGGATTGAATTAAAATCTGCTTCTGACATGTAGTCAACTTCGTCTAAAACAATAATATCTGCTGCCTGTCCACGGACTGAACCAGCGCCGGAAGCACCAGTTGTGAATGCTCTTATCCTTGAGTGATTCTTGAACTTCATAAAATAAGTAGGTGACTTGATAAACTTCTCGATTATGGAGTCGTAATCTCCATAATCTGGATTGAGTGCCCAAACGAATTCAAGTATGAGATTCATCAATTCTTCTGCCTGAACCTCGTATGGGGTTACTACTAGAATCTTACATTCAGTCATCATTGCTCTATGTAGCATCTTTAGTGCCATAGCGTATGATTTCCCAGCACGTCTACCACATCTAAGTGTTAGACGCTTGCTGGTACATCTAGTAAACATCTCCTGATACCAGCGTTCAGTAAACTTTTTCTTATGTATATTCTTATTAGCCCAGGCATATGGATTAGCAAGTTGTTCAGCTGTATCCATGTCCTCATCTGAGAATAGGTGTTTTAGTTTTTCATCAACTAGCATATCTGCAGATGCTAGACCTTTACAATCTATTTCCTGTTTTCCATATCGATTTATCTGTGCCTGGATACATTCTTCACACATTGAATTAATATCATTACTATAATTTTTAGCCTCAAGATAATCCTTCCAATATATTTTTGATAGTGGAGTATTTCCAAATGATTTTTTTATCTCTTTTGTATTCTCTATATCGTTAGACATTAGATGATACCTGCCATTATCATGGCTTCATTTCCGAGTAATTGACCTCTATCGTTTAAACCACTTTTTGCTATCTTACTAAGAGTCCTCTGTCTGTGTGTTAGTGTGCCCTGTGTGTCTTCTACGTCGGTATGGAATGTTGCAAATTTCATGCCTCCAGCCACTTGATTTATGAGATTATTTGAGTCTCCCATTGTTTTCATTCCTTCACCGATAGCTAAACCTGCAGCTGCAAATGCTAAACCACTGGCAACCCCAGTTACGCCTCCTGCGCCTAGTAACCATCTATGTCTGGTCATGGCACTGGACCCCTTAAATCTACCACCAGTTGCCATTCTTGCTCCCTTGCGCGCCATGGCAATCGGCATACCTGCCATCTTGCCACCAAGCAGACCTAGGTTCTTTCCCATTCCCCAACCAACAAATGCCATAGCACCTGGGATCATGTAGTCTGCAGCATAGTCTACTATCCCTCCACCTTCCATAATGGTCATGGCTCCACCTACTGCACCAGCTGCTGGAATTGCAAATGAATTTATACCTGCTATGCCTCCAGCTTTAGCAATATTCTTTTGGTGTCTAGTTAGGAATCCTAATGCATTTAAAGCATTCTCTCTTTTTGCACCACTACCACCAACAATAGACATTGCACTTTTCTTGGCGTATGTCCATGTATTTATCTTCATCTTCTTTTGTGGTTTGCCTGGATTTTTATCATTCCATATTCTGGCATCAGAATCATGCTTAGCCATTTTCCCCCACACTTCTTCATCAAATAGTTTACTTTTAGCACTAAACATATTTAATCCGTAATTGTGTTTCTTAAAAAATCCTGGTTGATCTGCCATAATTAATACCTACTGTGTCCTGTTATGTTTTCCCATGCATATAGTCCCGTACCATGGTGTACGACTGGTTGTGAATACATCTCAAATGTCCTATCATTACTTCTGGCATAGGCCATCTCTTTTTGTTGTTGTTCATACTTATTGCCACCACTATTACCAGATGCAGCAATAACTGCTGTTGCGCCTACTCCAAGAGCTATTAGCTTCTTGTGTTTTATATTCTTTAACATACCTGCATAATCCGTTCTAGAGCGTACTCCTTCTCCAGTCTTAGCCGCATGAATAGATTTATTTTTATATATATCTTCTTGTTCTTTTATCTTTGCTATTTGCTCATCTAGTGATAGATCATCTATACTTGCTGAAAACTTCTCCATATCTATTCCAGATTCTTCTACGCCACTATTCATGAATCTTTCTACAACGAAATTCCTTGCTTCTCTTGGATCAGATGTTGGTTTTACATGTTCGATATTCTGATAATCTAAACCAGTATTTCTATACTTTACTCCGTTTACTATCTCATCATATGAAATTATACCCAGAGGGTCTATCCTCTTAGTAGTAGTATCTCTTTTTATCTCTTCTAACGTGCTTCTCATAGAGGACATAAATGATGATGCAGAATTATAAGGTTGTGCAGATCTTATCTTTGTGAAAACACTCTTGGTCTTATCTGATATCTTTCCTGATTCTAATTCTTCATATATACCTGATAATCGTTTCAGTATCTGCCTTTGGTCTTCTGCATCTTCAGAAGCCCAGTGTAACTCGCCACCTTTTCCTGAGAATAAAGACTGCTTTAAGAAATCAACGCTTCTGCCGCTCATAACACTCTTGTCAGATAATAGGTTTCGTTCTGCTGCTAGACCATATACTGCAGTTGAAACATCCATCAATTCCATAACAATTGCACCACTTCTATTCTTTCTGGATATCTCAGTTACATATTCTGCCATTATATTATTATATACAGAATTTATATTTTTTAAAGCTTCTTTCCTTTCTCCTGAGTCTGTCATCCCACGCATCAAGGCCTGCTGCCTTGCTGCTTCGTGTCTGGCTTGAGTTACCTTTGGTGGTGTTCTAAGCAGCTTACCTTTATTATTCTCTTTTATATATTCGAACTTGTCTTCTAGATCAGCTATACCACTTGTATTATTTATAACATTAGCTATTCTTCTATCTTCAAAGTGTACATTTTGAATCAACACAATGGAGTCTTTATCTAATGCTTCTATTATAGAAGTTGCAGTGTGTAGTACATCTTTAGTTTTTCCTTCTGATACTGCCTTTAAGTACGGATCATGGTAGCCTTCTATATTGAATATATTAGTCTTCTTAAATCTTTCAATCTCTTCATCTGGCATTGTTATGAAGTGTTCTTGTTTGCCACCTTTGCCTGCTGTACCCATTGACCATATTGGATCTTTCTTTTCATCTAAGCCTAGTGTCTCTATGTCAAATGATACTATATTATTTTCTGCTTTAGAGAATAAGTTGCCTATCTTCTGTCTTGGTTTCTGAGCATACCTAATTGGTTCATTTGGATTTACATTCGCAGCTGTACCCTGTCTCTTCTGTGCATTTTCATGTAGTGTAGATAATCTATCTGTTTCTGTTTTCTCAGCAGTTACGCCAGTTCCACCTTCTACTCCTGCCTTATTAAGTTGATCTGCTATGGAGTCTGGGGTTTTGCCTTCTCCGCTTACTATCTTTTCTTTTTGTGTAGCATTCGTGTTATATCTTGGTTCTTTATAGTTCTCAAAATCTTTAGGATTTGGGTCAGATGCTGGACTAGACTTGGTAGTTGTATTTGTTCTTCCTGCATTTCTTTTTGCTGCCCTTCTGTATAATTCATTTATTTGTACTCTTTGCTCATATGGCTTCCAGTTTCTTAAAGAGTTTCTGTTTACTATATTCTCATTATTAAGTATGAAGTTTTTTGCATTAGCCTTTGCTAATAACTTATCTTTTGATGTTTTCGCTTCCCTATTCATTCTTGAATAGAATTCATGATATGCATTACCAAATGCATATCTCATCGCTGGACTTCGTGGTTCTGTATACTTCTTCTTTGCCATTAGAACAGCCTTTTCTCTTCTTTCATTAATAAGTCTTTAAGCTTTACATAGTCTTTATTGGTATGGAATATGTCTTCTTCTGTTATGAATTCGTATGTAGCATCTAAGTGATACATCTTTATATACTTTTTTGCTGCTTTTGCTTTGGCTTCTACTACGGGGTCAGTAGTCATGCACTTAGGTTTAATCTCTATTATTTTCATAGACCCATCTCCATACAGTACTATTATATCAGGAATGTATCTATGTATCCTGTTGTCTTTAGGACTGCGGTATAAGATATCAAAAGGTTCTACGATATATGATTCTACATTGTCATCATTCTCTAACATGAAGAAGTAGGCAAATTCATATGTTGATCTAAATGTATATTCTTTATTATTCTTAGTAGACCAGAAGAGTCCTGAGACATAAGAATTAGAGTTCTTATGTCTTACGAACCCCTTGGCTTTTAGCTCCTTGAGCATGCGATCTTTTTTATTCTTCTTAATCTTTCTACTTAAGACTTTATGGTGTTTAAGCTTTGGTTTAAATCGTCTCATCTTCTACCACTCTGGCGTCTACTGGTTCTTGTTTTGCAACATCTCCCAGGTACTCTTCTAGCTTTTCTCTAAGCTCTGTTAATTTAGCAGATGTCGATTGACCCTTATTCTTATCTGTTACTATCTTCACTCTTTCTTTTCTAGTAGCCATTAGTGCTTCTAGAACCTTCATCCTGTTTCTCTTTATTCTTTCTTTTAAATCAAATGCTCTTGATATCTCTTGGTTCTCTATGACTTCACCAGTATTGTCTACGCTGGTTATGACATCCTGCATAAGAGTAGGATGTCTATCTGCTAAATATTTGGTTACTCTTAATTCATATATATTGAATTCAGCTAGCTCTGAGACTAGCTGGACTTCTGTAAAGCTCTCTACGTCTACTTCAAATTCTTCTATAAATTGTTTAGTCCAGTAGTTGATAAGCTGTCCTTCTACTAGGCAGGGTCTGGCTATTGGTGGCTTACCAGCTTCTATATATGGACAACCTTTAGCAAATGCACATTGCTCTCCTGCACATATCATAGGAACAGCAGCATTTATACCCGTAGACATAGTTCTTAATGACATAGAGATTCTCTTGGCTTCAGTTTCTGTGAATACAATGTCCGAATACTTATCCCTGTCAAACTCTAGCATGTCAAAATATCTTGCTCTAGACATGATTCCATCACCTTCTACTTTGATTCCATTAAGTCCTATCATTGGCATATTATCACTTTGGGCCTTTTCTATCTTGGTTGGCTCTAATGCGGGAGTAGGGGTATCCCTTTTTAACTCGGCAGATTTTGTTAGCATCTGTAGTATTTCTTGTTGGTTAGAGAATGTATTCTTCATTATTTTGGTTTCCTTTGGGTATAAAAAAAGCCTCGCTATTTGCATAGAGAGGCTTCCAGTTTATAACTTTTCAGAATAAACTTCAATAGTATTAAGGATTTATCGTGCTTGTCCGCGATTAGTCCACTGTGCTCTTGTGCCATAATAAAGATGGTTTAGAGGTCCAGCTACTTCATGGTCTTCACCTATTAGATAAACAGGTAGGTATGTTACTTCAGTTGTCTTAACTTTTATCACTGTTTTTCTATCAGTCCACATATTTTTAGTATCAGACTGTAGTGCTTCAGATTCACCTTTAGAGGCTACCTTAGCAGGAACGCCCAGAAAAGACTGTACGCTATCAGCCCTGCGCTGACCAAGCTTATCGTTATAAGCTTCGCTTCCTCTCTTATCTGTGTATCCAGTAATTGTAACTTCCGAGTTACGTAGCTTTTCTGTATCAAATGTTCCAAGGGTTTCTTTTCCTTTTGATTTAATTGCATGCTTTGCTGTATCAAAATTAACAGTTTTCTCTACTGTCTCAGTTTTTATATCATGCCATTCGTCATGTGCCATAGCACTTAAAGGAAACAGTAGAACCATAAAGCTCATTAATATCTTATTCATATTATGTCTCCTTATTATTCTGACCAGAATCCATTGTTGTATTTACTTCTTCCTGGAGCATTTGAGATATTTGTATCTGCTCTTACTTTTGCATGAACCATAGGATGCTTTCTATCTCTAATCTCTAATTTGCCATATTCAGGTCTTGGATTATCACAATAGAATCTCATATCACCTGTTTCAGCGTATGTTCTTTCCATGGCATCCCAATAAATTGTAGATTGACATGTAACTTCTCTTAAGAAGATTTGGTTCTGAGGATCATCACCTTTAACAATTGCAGACATCAGTCTTACTGATTCTCTAATTTGACACTCACCATCATTATATGCTTGTGAGAAGTTAAAGCCGAAACCTGAACCAGCTCCACCACCGCCGATTGAAACGACACATGGATTAGATCCACCAGCTGTAGTACCTGCAGCAAAAACACCTGGGACAGACTTACTTAAATCAGATGCTTCATATGTCTTAACAGAGCTATCTGTAAACGATAAAGACGCTCCAGAGCTTAATGCACCAGTGCTTCCTGCAGCACGAGCTCCACCATTAGTACCTATGACTATTGCTTGTCCTTGTCCTTGTCCTTGATTACCGCCATAAGCAGCTTGACCTTGTTGTTGACCTTGTCCTTGGCCTTGAGATTGTGGTCCGGTATATGCTTGTGCACCAGACGAAGAGATTGCACCAGCGTTACTGCTTGATGCCGAGTTTGCGCTTGAACCAGCAAGTGCTGCTCCACTAACAGTCATAGAGACTACTAGCATTAAATTTGTTATATATTTCATTTTGTATTTTTTTACCTTATCGTTAGTGTTTTATTTTTTATTATGAATAGTGCCCAGCACTAAGCTGGGCTATTCATTATTATTGGTTATCCATTAAGGAGTAACTATAACACCTAGACCAACTGATCCGAAAGTACCAGCAGCACCAGAGAATCCGATAGCACCAGAGTTCTGAGCAGAACCTGCAGCAGCTAAACCAAGAGCAGCTGAGTTATTTCCACTGATTGCATTGGAAGTATTGACATGGCTAGAAGTTACACCAGAAGGCATTACTGTAGTATTAGCGATACCGTTGTTGCTTGCTCCAGCATAAGAGTTAGTTGTGCTAGCTCCAAATAAAGCAGCTCCACCAGATCCTTGAGTTGCAGCACTTGATCCGCCGCCTGAAACAGTTTGACCAGTTCCACCGAAGATTACTAATGCAGCTTCTGCTGCGAATGCTGAACCAGCAACTAATGAGCTAGCTAGTGCTAGTGCGATTAATGATTTTTTCATTATTTTATTCCTATATTT
>Ga0164318_10004883_pt1 | contig 12948 bp, 14 predicted proteins | sample GuaBasSedimGuay9_FD_113734 | JGI IMG/M metagenome (GOLD analysis project Ga0164318, IMG submission 113734) | Subseafloor sediment microbial communities from Guaymas Basin, Gulf of California, Mexico - Guay9, Core 4571-4, 0-3 cm | ecosystem: Environmental > Aquatic > Marine > Hydrothermal vents... | reverse complement strand
TGCTATTATTCCCAGAGCAATGCCCCCTCCACCCAGAGCAGCAATAAAGAAAGGGAGGACTGGCATAATCATCTCACTGCTTGCATCTGCAAAGAAACTTATGATACCAAGCAGGAAGATATCGCGGGTGAGTTTCTCCATGAGAGAATAAACAAAGGATATAATTAATTTTATTACCATAATATGCATATGCACTCCCCATTCATATTCAACTGGAAAAACGAGAGTAAAAAAGGAGACTCCATTTTCCAGAATTACAACATGCACTCACAGTCAATGTAAATATGGCATCAGGAAGGGAAATATTTTTTAACAATATTCCCATTCATGAGCGTAAAATGATTGAAGAAATCAGAAAAATAAAGGAGGCAGAAAACAGGGCAATTGAAGAGATAGAGAGGGCGAGGAAGGAGGCGGAATGGATAATAAAAAAAGCCATGGAAAAGGGAAACAGGGAAAAGGAAGAAATAATAGAGAGGGCGAGGAAGGAGGCGGAACAGGAGATAAAAAAGGCGGAGAGAAAGGCAAAGAAGGAGGCGGAGAAAATACTTGAAGAGGCAAAGAAGGAGGCGGAGATTATCAAAGAAAAGGCGAGCGAAAAACTGGAGAATGCTGCAGTGGAGATTGTGGAAAAAACTGCTGAGATAAAATGATGCTCCCGAGCGAGATGGCAAGGATAAATATTCTGACTCACAAGAAATATAGTCACCACCTTATAGAAAATCTTCATGAAGGCGGATTGATGGAAATAGATAAAGTTTCAATTGAGGAGACGGGGGAAGGTAAAATCCATCCTGATGCTGGTGTTCTTGCTTCCTATCATTTAAGGCTGGGGAGAATATTAGAAATTTTAAAATCCTATGCTCCCAAAAAGAGGGGAATAAGGAATATGCTGAGAAGAAAGGCGGAGAAAAAACGAATGCCAAAAATGAATATGGAAGAAAAGATAGAAGCAGCAGAAAAAATTCTCTCAGAAATTGAGGATATTGTCATTGAAAAAGAAAAGAGGATGAATGAAATAGAGGAGGAACTCGAGTTAATAAGGGATAGGGAAAGAAAACTGGAGTATTTCTCTATTTTCAATATACCTGTGGAATATCTTGGAGAAAGCAGGTATATGATAATAAAATTTGGAATATCCACCAATATAGAATCCCTCCGCCGTGAAGGAATAAATATTTATTGCAGGAAGATAGGTGAAAAGAAGGAGGAGAAATGGGCTGTTTTGATTGTTGCCCATATTTCAATGAAAGAGGAGTTAAACAAATTAAAAAATTTTGAAGAAATCAGAATAGAAGGAAAGGGCATGGCAAAGGATTTGCTGAGAAAATTAAAAAAGAAAATAAAGGAGATGGAAAGAGAAAAGGAAGAGATAACAAAACAACTTGCTGAGATATACAGAAAAAGAAGGTTGGAAATACTGGCTATAAGGGAAGAGATAGAAATAGAGAAGGAAAGAAAGGAGATTTATGGAAAATTTGGAGAAACAACCTACACATACCTCATACAGGGATGGTGCCTCGTGGAAAACGTGAAAAATCTTAAGAATATGGTGGAATCCATCACAGATGGAAATTGTGTTATACTGGTGAAAAAGATAGAGAGAGAGGAAAATAATGCGCCCATTCATCTTAAAAATCCGAAATGGGCAAAACCCTTTGAAACGCTCTTGGAACTCTTCTCTCTGCCAAAGTATAATGAGGTTAATCCCACCGTATTTCTTGGGATTTCATTTGTTATATTCTTTTCCTTCATGCTGGGTGATGCTGGCTATGGACTTGTAATTTTTTTATTATCTCTTTTCGCCAGATTGAAATTTAAGGAGAGTGAGTTTATAAAATCCTGGGCTTTCATTGGCATTCTCCTTGGAATAGGAAACATAATCACTGGCTTTATATTCAACAGTTTCTTTGGTGATTTCATACCCCGCTTTATATATGGGGATACTGAAAGAATGATTTACGGGGCAAATATATTTGGCATCTCTCTCCCAATAGACGCCATCCACAAACCTGTTTTGATACTCTCCATTACATTGCTTCTCGGTCTCGCCCATTTAAATCTTGGCTTCATACTTGCCATCTATCAAAATATAAAAAGGAAGGAAATAAAGAGCGTTCTCACCCACCAAATTCCGTGGTTCATGCTTCAGATAGGTGGAGGAATGTTAATAGGAGAGACGGTGCTGGAATTATGGCATTTGAGCAGTGGCGCCAAAACTTTTGCCATGATATTTACAATAGTTGGATTAATTGCCCTCTTCAAAAACCATGGCCCACTGGGGTTCTTTGAAATTACTGGCTACCTGGGAGACTGGCTTTCCTATGCCCGCCTGCTTGCCCTGGGTCTGGCGACCGCTGGAATGGCTCTCGCCTTTAATGTGGTTGCACAACTTCTGCCAGATATAATTCCATATGTTGGTGTGGTGCTGGTGCCCATTCTTCTGGTGATAACCCATCTTGCAAATCTTGCCATCCAGTCGCTTGGGGCTGCCATCCACTCCCTCCGCCTCCAGTATGTGGAATTTTTCAATAGATTTTATGAAGGAGGGGGGAAAAAATATATTCCATTCCATGTTAGTAGAAAATATACGGAGGAAATAAAATGAAAACGAAATGGAGAATATTGGTTGTGGGAGCGATGCTGTTGATGGTGATGCCGTATGCCATGGCAGGAGATGGAGATGAAGAAGGAAACACAAAGGCGATGATAATAATGGGATGCATGATGGCAGTGGCTATAGCAGGGATATCGTCTGCTCTTGGTCTCGGAATAGCGGGGAGTTCTGCTGTTGCTGTAACCGCTGAAAAACCGGATTTATTCGGAAAACTGCTTGTGTTGCAAGTGCTTCCAATGACACAATCTGTCTATGGACTGCTTACCGCCATATTGCTCATGATGGGCGGCGGTTTGCTTGGAGGAGGAGCGAAGATAGCACTTACCGGATGGATAGGAACTGCAGCCTTTGGAATAGGAACCATCGTGGGACTTACAGGCATATCTGCCATACCACAGGGAATAGTTGCATCAGCCAGCATAGCAGCAGTGGGAAGGAATCCGGAGGTGGCGGCAAGAGGTATAATATTTACTGTGATGCCAGAAACAATAGCCATCTTTGGATTGCTGGTGGCGATATTGCTCATGAGCAGCCTGGGTTTACTCTGAGAAAATGGCAATAGAAAAACTCCTTGCCAGAATAGAGAAAGATGCAAAAAGAGAGGTAGATGAAATCATAAGTAATGCAGAGAAGGAGGCAGAAAAGATAATAGAGGAAGCGAGAGAGAAAGGGAGGGAGGAGGCGGAAAAGATAATAAAGAAAGGCAGGAGAGAGGCAGGGAGAAGAGGAGACAGAATATTATCTGCTGCCAGAAGAAAGGCAAGGATGATGATAACCAATGCCAAGGAAGAGGTGATACAGCAATGCATGGAAATCATAAAGGAAAAGATGATATCAATACCTTCCAGAGAATATCGAAAGATAGTGGAGAAGATGGTGAAAGATGCCATGGAAGATGGTAATGCATGGATTCTACTCCCAAGCAGAAAGGAAGATAAAAAAATTGCTGAAAAAATGGGCATTGAGATTGGAGAAAGCGTAGATGCCATTGGAGGAGTTATATTAAAGGCAAAGGATGGGAGCAGGGAAGTGGATCTCACCTTCGATTTCCTGCTGGAAAGGAAAAAGGAAGAGATAAGAATAATGATTGCAGAGAAACTGTTTGAAAATGTGGATTGAGATAATTATTTCCATAATAGGAATTTCAGTGGCTGCAAAGATGCTTCCCCAGTTCATCCTCCTCTCCAGATTTGCCTATTCCAATGCAAAATTCAGTGCTGTGCCAAATGAATACATAAAGGAAAAGGAGATCGCCCGCCTTCTTGAGTCTAAAAATCTGGAGGATTTCAAAAACAATGTGGTGAGCAGGGATTTCATTCTGGAGGGAAGCAATGCTGAAGAAATTCAGAGAAGCATAGATAAATCTCTTATAGAGATAGTAAAGATGGCAAAGAATGATTCTCCTCCAGCAGTAAGTGAGTTCTATGATGCATATCTTCAGAAAATGGATGGGGAGAATTTGAAAAAGGCAATAAAAAATGTGATGGAAGGGAAGGAAATTGGAGATTATGTGGCATATAGTGAGAATGGCAAAATCCTCCTGGAAAAACTTAAGAAAATGGAAAGAGAGGAGATGGAGAAATTCATGGAAGAAAATTTCAATATTTCCCTAAGTATGCCACTGGAAAGGATTGAAAGAGAAATTGACAGGATAATGATACGTGGAATTGCAGAGGTGAAGGTGCCAAAATCCTCCAGAAAAGCAATAGATAAATTCACGGGTATAATGATAGATGTCATAAATCTCAAAACAATTCTGAGGGGAAAGCATTATGGAAAGAAAGGGATAGAGGAAAATCTCCTTGGAGGAGGATGGGAAATATATGAATGGAAACTTGAAGAATTGCTGAAAATAGATTCAGTGGCGGAGATAATATCAATGCTTGAGGGAACATCCTATATGCATTACCTCAGTCAGGCAATAACAGATTATGAAAAGAAGGGAGTGATGGCATTGGAAAGAGCACTTGATAAATACATGATTAAGGCAGCAGGAGAGATAGCCAATGAATATTACATGGGGGTAGGACCTGGAATAAGATTTATAGTGGAAAAGGAATATGAAGCGAGAAATCTTAAAGCGGTGGCAAAGGCAATAGAAACGGATATGAGAGAGGAAGCATGGAATGTGATGGTGGTGATATGAAAGTTGCTGTTATAGGAAATAGGGATATGCTCGCCCTCTTCAGGATGGCAGGAGTTACAGAGTGCTATGATAAGGAAGAAAAATTTGATGAGATTGTGAAAAGGGATGATATTGGTATATTGGTGGTAAGTGGTGAATTCTGCAAAAAGTTGAGGAATAAGATTGTTTATCACCGTCTGGTGAAAAATCTTCCCATAATTGTTGAATTACCTGAAAAGGAAGAGGAATGGGAGGATACAATAAAGAGGCTCATAGTGAGGGCTGTGGGTGTAGAGGTGGAATAAATGAAAGGAAAAATAATTAGTGTAGCGGGACCTGTTGTGAAAGCAAAGGGAATGAAAGGGGCAAAGATGTATGACCTCGTCAGAGTGGGAGAGGAAGAATTGATAGGCGAGATAATAGAATTGATAGAGGACAGGGCAACCATACAGGTTTATGAGGATACAACTGGTTTAAAGCCCGGAGAGAAGGTTATAAATACGGGAATGCCCCTTGTTGTGGAACTTGCCCCAGGTCTGATGACATCCATTTATGATGGAATACAGCGTCCTCTGCCGAAGATAATGGATAAGGCAGGGGATTTCATCACACGGGGTATAGAAATAGATGCAATTGATAAGAAGAAGAAATGGGAATTCAAGCCCGTTGTGGAGGAGAAGGAAAAAGTAAGGGCGGGGGATGTTCTTGGTATTGTAAAGGAAACGGAAATAGTGGAACATCGCATATTGTTACCTCCTTCCATAGAAGAAGGAGTGGTGGAAAAAATTGAGGAAGGGAAGTTCAGGGTCGAGGATACCATAGCAGTGATAAAAACTAAGGAAGGGGAAAAGGAAGTGAGGATGCTCCAGAGATGGCCCGTCCGCCGCCAGCGTCCCTTTAAAATGAAGTTGCCACCAACAATTCCTCTCATAACCGGACAGCGTGTTTTCGATACCTTTTTCCCCATTGCCAAAGGAGGAACTGGAGCCATACCTGGAGGTTTTGGAACTGGAAAGACGGTTTCACAGCATCAGCTGGCAAGATGGAGCGATGCGGATGTAATAGTTTACATAGGATGTGGGGAAAGAGGAAATGAAATGACGGAAGTTCTGCGAGACTTTCCCAACCTTAAAGACCCGAAGAGTGGAAGACCCCTCATGGAAAGAACCATATTGATAGCCAATACTTCAAATATGCCAGTGGCAGCAAGGGAAGCTTCCATTTACACAGGCATCACACTGGCAGAGTATTATAGAGACATGGGATATGATGTTGCCCTGATGGCTGATTCCACCAGCAGATGGGCGGAGGCATTGAGGGAAATATCAGGAAGGCTGGAGGAGATGCCAGGCGAAGAGGGCTATCCTGCCTACCTTGCTTCCCGACTGGCAGAATTTTATGAGAGGGCTGGCAGAGTGAAGGTTCTTGGAAGCAAGGACAAGGAAGGCTCTGTTTCAATAGTGGGTGCCGTCTCACCACCAGGAGGAGATTTTTCAGAGCCAGTTACTCAGAATACACTGAGGATAGTGAAGGTATTCTGGGCTTTAGATTCAGACCTTGCAGACAGACGTCACTTCCCATCTGTCAACTGGCTTCGTTCCTATTCTTTATATCTGGATAGGGTGAAGGAATGGTGGGCAGAAAATGTGGGCAATGAATGGATTGATTTGAGGAATGAGGCAATGGCATTGTTGCAGAAGGAGGATGAATTGCAGGAAATAATAAAACTGGTTGGTCCCGATGCTCTTCCTCCCGGCGACAGGGTAATTCTGGAAGGAGCAAGGATAATAAGAGAAGATTTTCTCCAGCAGAATGCATATCATGAAGTTGACACCTACTGCCCCCACAAAAAACAGTATGAAATGCTTCGCATAATGCTGAAATTTTACCATTTAATGAGGGAAGCGGTGGAAAAGGGAGTGGAGTTTGATAGATTGAAGGAATTGAAAAGCAGAGAAGGAATAGCAAGGATGGCTACAATACCAAATGAGGAGTGGGAAAAGAAATTCAAAAAACTCGAAAAGGATATGGAGGAGGAGATAAAAGCCCTCATTGGCTGACTTCCCCCATTTTCCTTGCCACAAGAAATACTGCAAGATATTCAGGCAATTCATGCACCCCCTTCTCCAGTTTAAATTCATTATCCATCATCTTTATCTCCACCGCTCTTTTCACCTCAACCTTTATAATTTCCTCTCCAAAAACAACCGCATCCCTCAAAGGATTGAATTCATCTATTTTTTCTATATCCACCGCCGTAACTTTCAATCCCGTTTTTCCATGCAGGGAGCCAGGCAATCTTATGAGCCGTTTTATATCTGCCGTTACAGGTTCGTCTGTGCTGCCATGCATGGAAACAGAAAGTTTTTTTATCAAGGGCTGGGCTATTCTTCTGAACTCTGTTGACTGGTCCATCTTTCCATTTTCCAGCCTTCTTATTCTTTCTTCTGTAAGAGAATCATAGAGCGAGGATGCTGTTTTTTCTCCCACACCATCCATCTCCATCAGAACTTCAATTGCTTTATTTCTGTCCATTTCACTTATTTCTTTCAAAAAATCTATGATTCCTCTTGCAATCCTTCCCTCCCATCCTCCTTTATTGGGATTTATCTCCAGCGTTTTATCTGCAAAATACTCTCTCTGAATACTCCTTTCTCTCACAATCTCTTTAATATTCAATCCCCTTCCCGTTATGTAATCCACAATTTCCCTCCTCTCCTGGCTTCCCAGGTGAATTACATCGGGATGGCTGACATGGCAGTGATATCCTCTCCCTCCACTGAAATATATTCTTATATCTCTTTTCCTGAATCCAAAATCATCCATCAGAAATGAAAGGAGTTTTTTCAATTCTTCCTTCACCTTCAAAAGCATTTCTTCATATGTCATTTTGGAAGCACCTGCAATATGATCTGCATCCATGTCAAATATTAAATCCGCGCCCATCCATTCCTTCTCCTTCATGGTTCCTGCGGAAGGATTTCTGTAATATGCGGAAGAATAATAAACATGGGCAGGAGATTTAAGATGCAGGTATGTAAGAAGATTTTCCTTGGAGGAAAAGGAGATGTGGCGGTGCATCGTCCCCTCACCGAATAATATGAAGGCATATTCTCTTCTATCAAATCTTTTTGGGAATTCTATGGAGGGATGAAGATAATAGGAACGGAATTTTGTTTTGAGGAAATTCATCTTCTCCTCCTCTTTAAACGGTAATATGAAAGGGGATGTCTTACTCTCCTGCATAAATCATCAGGGAAACATAACCCCCATGTCCTTATGGTATCACATTTTGGAGGGGCATAGTCTGTGCCAGATATTTTTCCTGTGATATGTTCTATCTGATACCTTGTCTTTTCTTCATTGAAATCTGGAGAGGCTGAAAATATTTTTAATATTTCGTCCACTTCCATTCCCACAGCATTGAGAAATGTAACCATGGTGAATCTTCCGACATGAGGAACATTCATTCCAGATTTTGTGGCGGAAATAAGATTTTTTATGCATGGGGGAAAGAGAGATGCATCCACTTCCTCCATCCTATTCTTTTCCTCCCTGAAGGAAACTTTCTTTTTTATTTCTTCTATCTCCTTCCCGAATACCTTTTTTACCTCTGGAGGAGCAAACATATACAGGAGTTCATTCTGAATTTTTTTCCTTATTGCCTCCTGAATTAAACGGGCAATTTCATGCTTTTCCAGTATCACATTTCCCTTTCTCATCTCCCTGTTCACCAGTTTCCATTTCAAATCCCATGTGGGAGCATATTTTAAGTAATGGACAAAATGGATTCTGTTTCCGCTTATGGCAATTCCAAATTCTTCCGCCATTTGCTCTATAAAGCCCACATCCTCATTTTTCATATTTTCATAAGCCCTTTTCGCCTCCGCCAGGGCGTATCTTCTTATTAAATACTCACTTCCCGTTGCCACCACAATCATCCTTGCCACAGGATATGAAAATATTTCCATGACACAATCTATTTCAGTAATGAGAGGCACATCCTTTACCATTCCGTGCTCAACGGCTTGTATCACCCTTTCCCTCCCTCTTGCCCTTGCTCTTTCATATATGGAATCGAAAAGAATTTCATCTATGCCTACCCCTTCCTCCTTCACCCACTCCTTTGCTTCTGAAATGAATGGATATCTTGCCATTTTTGAAATGTCCACAAAATTAAATGCAAACAATATAAAAAGTGTGGGGGATGATATTTTTATCCTGCAACATTTACCATTATGATAAAAATCATATGTGTGGGCAAATTAAAGGAGAAATTTTATAAGGAAGCAGAGGAGGAGTATAAAAAAAGGATTTCATCTTTTGCAAAAATTGAAATAAAAGAGGTTAATGAATTAAGGAGGGAGAAATGCGATTATTGTATTTACCTTGACGAAAAGGGGGAGGAAATGAATTCCATATCTTTCTCAAAATTTTTGAAGGATATGATGATGAATAAAAAAAATATATGTTTTTTTATAGGTGGATGGGAAGGAATAAAGGAAGAAGAAGTCAAAAAAGCAGATTTTATTTTATCCCTCTCCCCAATGACATTTCCCTATCAGCTCTGCAGGATTATACTAATGGAGCAAATTTACAGGGCTTTTACACTCATTAAGGGAATAGACTATCACAAATAATATCTGTTGTTCTAACAGAACAATTTTGTTCATCGGTTACAATAAATATAAAATCAAACATTATAAATATAATTCAACAATATTGTCCTATGAAGTATATATACACTATATATGAGGAGATTGATGAAAAGTTAAAATTCATAACAACCTCGGGAGTGAGAATAAAAATGATGTTGAGTTTGCTGGAAGAAACAAAAAATTCCACACAATTGAAAGATGAGATTGGAGTAGTTGCATCCACAGTGATACATGCTGCAAGAGATCTGGAAAAAGAAAAACTTCTGATAGAAGATGCAGAGGGATACAAACTCACCAACATTGGAAAAATACTGGCTTTGAAATTACTGGATTTAATAAAACTTTTCTCCGTGGTGAAAAGAACGGAGGAATTCTGGCTTACCCACGATATAGAAGGCATACCATTTGAGTTTCTGGAAAGACTTGGAGAACTTCAGGAAATGAAAGTTGTGAAATCATCTCCCGCCAATCTACTGCAGGTGCTCAATTTATACATGAAACTGGTGAGTAAGGCAAAGGAATTGAGAGGGGTATCTCCAGTATTTGTTCCAGAGTTTTCAAAACTTGTGAAAAAATTATTGAAAAAGGGAGCCACCGTGCATCTTGTTATTTCAGAAGAAATAGTGAATCCGGTGGTAAAAGGTTATCAGAAGGACATTGAACCAGATATAAAGAAAAAGGTGGAAGAGGGACATCTCAGAATATGGGTGAGCAAGGATGTGAATATCGCAATGAGCGTAACCGATTCTTTCATCTCCATAGGTATGTTCAACAAAGATGGAACATATGATTTCTCCCACGATATGGTAAGTTATAATAAGGAGGCGATAAAATGGGGTAGGGAATTATTCGAGTATTACAAAAGCAGAGCAAGAGAGATTAGCCTTATATAGGTTATTCCTTCCTCTTAAAAATTTTTTTAATTTATTAGTTTTAACAACAGTTTTTACATCTTTGGTGGGTGCCTCCATAATTTCTCTTTCCTTCCTCCTTTTTTTTAACAGAATAATGACGGACATGGTTATATCAACCTCTCTCATAACATACAGCATCTATTCCCTAAACAGAATAACAGATATGGAAGAGGATGCCTCCAACATACCTGAAAGAGTGGCATTCCTGGAAAATAAGAAAAATGTTATTCTCCTCCTTTCAATTCTTTCATATATTGTTGCCCTCATTATGGGGGCAATGGAAAACTTATGGACCATGCCCATATTTCTAACCCCCTTTATTGTGGGAATAATCTACAGCATAAAAATTGCCTCCTTTAGAATAAAGGACATATTTGGAATGAAAAATATTTCCATTGCCTTTTCATGGGCATTTTCCTCCGCCTTCCTTCCCTATGTTTTTCTGCCGAATGTGGAGGAAGGTTTTATGGTATTCTTTTTTCTTTTCATAAAATGTTTCGTCAATACAGTGGTCTTTGACACCAGAGACATGGAAGGAGACAAAAAGGCAGGGGCAAGAACCATTCCGGTTGTTCTGGGTGTGAGAAAAACAATGCTCATACTCCTTATAGCAAATTCCCTTCTTATACCATGGATCATATTCTGCTACATTCACAACTTTTTTGTGCCCTATATTCCTGTCATAGCATTTTCCATTATATATGGATACTGGTATATCATAGCATTTTGCAGGGGAAAAGACAGGGAATCAAAATACAATTATGATTATCTGGTGGATGGAGAATTCATTATCCTCTTTTTATTTGCATTCATCATTCATATCATGATAAATTAAATTTTTATTCCCAGAGATGGGACTTTAACCCCTTTCCCCTTCTCCACCTCACCAACCACCTTTGCCTCAACATATTTGTTTAATATATCCAAGGATTTGTCTCTCTCCTCCTTACCCACCACCACAACCATACCCATCCCCATATTGAAAGTTCTGTACATCTCCATAGGGCTTACATTTCCCAGTTTTTGTATTATTCTGAAAATGGGCTGAGGCGTAAAGGGTTCTTTTATATTAAAGCACACGTCTGGATCCATTCTTTTGATTTTTTTCAGCCCCCCTCCTGTAACATGGGATATTCCCTTAACCTCCACCTCCTTCCACAACTCCAGAATTTCCCTCACATAAATTTTTGTGGGCTCCAGCAAAGCATAGCCAATCACACCAATTTCATCCATTTCATCATGAAATGAATAGCCATTTTCCTTGAACACCTTTCTGGCTAAGGTATATCCGTTGGAATGGATTCCAGTGCTTCTAAGCCCTATCATAACATCCCCTTCCTCCATATGGCATGGTATATCTCTCTCCACCACACCAACACATGTTCCGGCGAGGTCGAAACCTCTTATTATTTCAGGGAGCGTCGCCGTCTCTCCACCTATAATTTCCACGCCTGCCTGCTCCGCCCCCTTCCTCAACCCTATGGCTATCTCTCCCGCCATTTTCGCATCCATCCTTTCCATGGCGAGATAATCAACGAATGCCAGGGGGCGGGCGCCCATTACCAAGGCATCATTCACATTCATGGCAATGCAGTCTATGCCTATGGTATCCCATTTCTTCATTTCGTTTGCCACCATAACCTTGCTCCCCACACCATCAGTGCACAAAACAATTTTCATTCCATTTATCTCCACCCTATCTCCCTTGAATCCGATGGTTTTGAGAAAATTTTTTACAACCCTCTCCTCCTCCTCTATGTCGACACCAGCCTTTGAGTAGGTAAATTCATCCATGAAAGTATAATGGAAGGATATAAAAAATTACATCCTCTTCATCCCTGCTTTAATGAGAATTCCATGAATTCTATCCTTTCCTGTATCATAAAAAAGATGGCTTTTGCATTTACAATCGCCTGAACCAAAATTTGGAATGAATTCCAAGCCTGCATGCCTGAAGTAATCTGCAAATTTGCATTCCTCTTTCGCCCCTTCCTTATACCATATTTCCTCTATGAATGCTTTTTCAGTTAAATAATCTATATGCCACCTCAATTTTTTCCCCCTCCTCCCATGTCTTGCCACCCTCTTTTCTATACCATTCATGGCTGAGCCCACATATGCATAATATCCTTTTTTAAATTCAATATCGCCAAGTGCTCCAACCTTTATTTTTTCATCCTGCAATAACCGGATTACCAAAACATAGGAGCCCTTCATGGAAACAATTTGCTTATATCCATTTCCTCTATTTTCTCACCAGGATAAATCCATCCCTCTTCAATCCTTATATATCCTTCCTTTTCATAATCCTTCATTATCCTGTCAATAACCCTGAGTTCCTTCCTTATCTCTTTTTTAAACGTTTCAATATTCAATTTCCCCCGCCTTTTCAAACTAACAAGGAGTAAAAATATTATTGCCATGGTGATATCCTTGGCGAGGAGTTCCTCTGCCTCCTCATCCTCTATCTCCTCCATTTCCTCCCCCATTCTCCATCCAAGCAGCATTAAGCCATCGGTGGCAAGTTTACCCGTCCATGTGAGGATATAGAAATTTCCCTCCTTCTTTATGAAATGTATTTCCTGAAGGGTGGCAAGCGCTCTATTAAAGGTGGCGGTGGGTAACTTTGTTATT
>Ga0164318_10004882_pt1 | contig 12949 bp, 12 predicted proteins | sample GuaBasSedimGuay9_FD_113734 | JGI IMG/M metagenome (GOLD analysis project Ga0164318, IMG submission 113734) | Subseafloor sediment microbial communities from Guaymas Basin, Gulf of California, Mexico - Guay9, Core 4571-4, 0-3 cm | ecosystem: Environmental > Aquatic > Marine > Hydrothermal vents... | reverse complement strand
TATCTGAGCTCGATGAAACTGATGAAAAAGTTGCTGTTAAAATGACAGCTATTTCAGCTAAAATCTTATCTTTTGCTAGTACTTTCATAGCTTTATTTTTATTTTTTGAGTCCTATGAAATCATTTTCTTATTGGCCCTATTTATTGAATCACTGATTAATTATTTGCCTTCAGCTTATATTTTGGCGATTATGGGACTAGGGTTCTTAACAAGAGGTTATGGCACACCATTATCATCATACTTCTTTGGAAAAGGTAGATTCAATGTGCCTACAAAAGTTAGCTCTATTCAATGTACATTTGCAATTATTGTATATTATACTCTCGGAACACTCTATGGTGTACTTGGTGTTGCAATTGGAACTGCTATTGCATAGAATGTTTCCTTTTTCATTTTTAGTTATTATGCATTAAGAGAAGGTTTTCCTAAACCATATTTTTACATGACTTCATTTATTCTTTCTGGGATGGCTATCGGATATATTGTAAAGATGGTTGTACAGTATCTTCAAATAAATATAGTACTTAACATATTTGTTCAGTTTTCTGGTATTATATTGTTGTACCCTATTGCTATTTTAATTACCCATGGAATTACGCTTGATGATGTAAGACTTCTAAAGAGGCATATAAAACGGAAGTCTGTATTAAGATTTTTGAATATAGCAGAGAAAATAATAATTTTATTTAAATCAAAAGAAAAATAACTATGAAAGATTATAATTATATCTTTAATTTTCATGCAACAATACATTTTTTAAATATGAATTTTTTTATTTTTTTACAATTATTATTAATTTTTTGGTGATTTAGATGAACACTCTTAACAAAAATATTCATTCAAACGAGATACTCCTTGAGAATAAGTCAATACTCACACCTATTCGTGTGCAAATCTTGAGGAGTATCTGTATGGCACCAAAAACTGCTTATTCAGTATCAAAAGAGCTTAAACTTCATGTATCCACTATATACCGTAATCTTGATGTTTTAAGTGCTTACAATCTAATAATGATTTATTCTGTTGAACCTTATAAACAAGTTACCAAAAAGTATTATATGCCTTCTTTGAAAGGGTTCTTTGGAGTGTATGGATACCTGTCTGACTTGGCTAGAGACTTTTTCTACTACTATAATAAATATATTTTTTCTCGTTGGGGTTTTATGGTTGATGAAGCTCGTTGTGAAAAATATGCAATATTATCATCTAACGAATTATTACTTAAAACAGAGTTTAATATGTTAAAACCCTTCCTTGAAACATATGGCTTAACTTTAGACGATTTAAATGAACTAATGGCGTATCTGTCTCTTATCGTATATATAGTTGAAAACATAGATAATATGGAAGTAAAAAAACTAGAGACAAAACGAATTGCAATTCTCGCAGAAATTGCAAAAGAAAAACCAGAATTTTATAATATTCTCGAGCGTAGAATCTTATTTAAAAGTCAAGCTGGATTAAAATTCTTGAATATGATAAAAGAGTTGATGCAAGCAAAATAGAACATATTGTGTTATAAAATCCTCCTATTTTCCTTTTGTCATCTTTTATATGAATAACTTTAAAACATCTGCCTTTGTAATAATACCTTTAACTTTTCCTTCTTCTCCTATCACAAGAACTGCATCATAACTCATGAGTAAATCTTTAACTATTTTTTCATTCGTATCTTCAAGTATTTGTGGAAATGGCTTTTGCATTATCTTTCGTACTTTGATGTATGGATTTCTGGCAATTTCTTTTCTCACAAAATCATTCCAAAGTATACGTTCTGTAATACTCCCAACAACACGGCCATTTCTGTCAATTACTGGTAGTTGAGAAAATGCATGTTTAAGCATTTTTGCCTTCGCTTTTAAAAAAGGATCATCTGGATATACATAAACCACTGGTGAACTCATTAATTCACTTGCACATCTGATGATGCCTCTTTCTCTTTCAACTTTTTCTAGTGCGCTGAAAATTTTTATGGCCACATCATATGATGGTATTATTCGTTTGCCCTCAATTTTTGCTATTGCGGATTGTGATATGCCTGATATTTTCGCTAAATCACTTTGGCTGAGTCCAGCACGTTTTCTTCTATCCTTGATTGACTCAACTGGTGGGAACATATTTCTCACACAATCCATAATCTATCTATATTTTTCAATTCCTATTGTAACACTTTTTCATTAATAAAATATTCCGATTGGAATAAATTACACAATAACATATTTATTTTGCTTCTTCACAACCTCAACCGACAAAAGTTCAAGGGGTTTATGAATATGACACGCAATATTGTAGTAGAGGAATTAAAAACACTACCAATTAGCGAATATAAAGTTGAGGTTGTAGAACGAAAAGGCCTGGGACATCCCGATTATATTAGTGATGCTATGATGAATGAAATTTCTGTGGAACTATCAAAAGAATATCTAAAGCGATTTGGGATGATTCTTCATCATAATATTGACAAGAGTCTTCTTGTTGCAGGAGAGGCTGAACAACGTTTTGGTGGTGGTATTGTTCTAACTCCTATGCTTATGGTTGTCGGTGATAGGGCTACTTTTAGAGTGGGAGATGAAGAGATTCCAGTTAAAGAGATAGCTATTAAAACTGGAAAGCGGTGGTTAAAAGAAAATCTACGATTTGTAGACCCAGATAAGCATATCAAATTCCAGATTGAATTGAAAGAAGGATCTGCTGCGCTGAGAGATATTTTCGAGAGAAAAGGAAAGATTTTAGGTGCTAATGACACATCAGCAGCTGTTGGCTATGCGCCTCTTACTCCCACAGAACGAATAGTATTAGAGACAGAACGCTTTTTAAACTCAAAAGATTTCAAAAAAGAACATCCCGAATGTGGTGAAGATATTAAAGTTATGGGTCTACGTGTACATAATGAGCTTAAATTAACTATTGCCATGGCTTTTGTTGATCGTTTCATAGATAGTGAAGATGAATATTTTAAGAGAAAAGCGGAAATAACTGATAGAGTTTATGAGTTTGTTAAGGAAAGAGTGCCTTTTGATAAAATATCTGTTGACATTAATACGCTAGATAGACGCGGTAGAGGAATCGCTGGCTTATATCTAACTGTTACTGGAACCAGTGCAGAAAATGCAGACTGTGGACAAGTTGGCAGAGGCAACCGTGTTAATGGAATAATTCCTTTGAATCGCCCATATAGCTCTGAAGCTGCTGCTGGAAAGAATCCCGTGAGTCATGTTGGAAAAATATACAATATACTTGCTCATAAGATTGCAAGTCAAATCTATAATCAAGTAAATGGAATTAAAGAAGTATACATCTGGCTATTGAGTCAGATTGGCGTTCCTGTTGACCAGCCAGCAATTGCAGCTGCACAAGTTGTTATGGCCAATGGATCAATTGATGATGTGCGGAAAGAGATAAATGAGGTTATTGATGAAGAATTCGCGAATATCGATAAGTTCATTCTAGATTTAGCATATGGTAAATATCCCGTTTGTTAAAATACTTTGTTTTCTTCTTTTTATAAATTAAAAGCCAGTTGTTATATTCCTCTAACTTACTCTGCCACTAGTTATTTTAACTTTTAGAAATATTATCTCTTTGTATTTATTAAAAAATCGATATTTTAATTAGATATAACATTGTTAACTTATCTAGTGATGTTTATGTTTCCAGTTCAATATGCTGACCTTACTGAAAAAGAGATAAACAAATACCTTAGACAGATAGTTCTTACTGATATTGGATTTGATGGGCAAGTAAAATTGCGCAATGCTACGGCAACTGTTGTGGGTCTTGGTGGATTAGGTAGCTTGATTGCTATGCAATTGACCGCAATGGGCATTGGAACTTTAAAGATTGTTGATATGGACTTGGTTGATGAATCAAATTTGCATAGACAGTATCTTTATGATACATCATTAATAGGTATTCCAAAAGTTGAAGCAGCAGCTATGAAATTACAAAAGCTGAATCCAGATGTAAATATAGTCACGCATCCCACATTAATCAACGAAAATAATGTAAAGGAAATTATAAAGGAGTCTGATGTTGTTATAGATGGTTTAGACAGAATAACTCCCAGATATGTACTAAATAGAGCAAGCTACGAGTTAAACATACCTTATGTATTTGGAGCCGCAATAGAATCTTTTGGTAGTGTTTCAACATTCATTCCAAAGAAAACACCTTGTCTGGAGTGTATATATAAGTCTCTAACTGATGATGATTTGCCAAAGTGTTCAATTGTTGGCGTTCATCCATCAGTTCTTGGTATTACTGCGAGTATAGAAGTTTCTGAGGCAATAAGACTTATAATAGGCGAAGAACCACATCTTATGGGTAAATTATTATACATTGACCTTAGGAGCTTTTCCTTTGATACTATACGAATTAATAAAAACCCTACTTGTCCAGTGTGTTCTCTCGAAAAAGCAACACTTGCAACTTTACATACACCCGATATCTTTGAAGAGTGCGCACGAAATGGTCTACCAGTTTTCGTTATTGATCCAAAGAAAATAATGCGTTTGGGTTTTGATGTGCTAACACAGCGATTGATGAAAATTGGTTTTTCGCTGAAAAATAAAACTGCTTTATCTGTTGTGTTTACTATAAATAACACTACAGTTACTGTATTACAAAGTGGTGTTACAATCATTATAGGAAAGATTAGTAAGGAAAAAGCTCTAGAAATATATGAAACCTTAAATCTAGAAGAAATTGGTGATGAGCGATAATAAAATTTGCTGATAAATATCTTTGATCTGATAGGAGTGACATCCATACTGTATGATGCCCGTGTATTTCAACAAAGCAAGCGTATGACTTAGCATACAAATTAACGCTGTATGAAGGGCTCCTTGTAGATCAATCTTCTGGTACACTGTGTTCTCTGGTACGTTAGAGATTGCTAAAAGCATACACAAGGGTTTAATAGTAACTGCTTTTTCCAGATCCTAGGTTTAAATATTTATCTGCAGAACCGTTTGCTGATAGCAATATTATAAAAAAGTAAAAAAACTGCAAGAAAGACTGATTCTATTGTTGTTGTATAATCTATAGTATGCCTCTATTTTTGAAAAATTAACTTCTTTAGAAATTAGTGATACTTATAAATATCCTTATAAACTGTCGACGCTTTAGTAATTAGGAGTTCATAAACAAGAATTACTTTGGTGATACAAACATGAGTTACAGCCCAAAGTTGTTCCAATTATGTGAAGTGATTGAAGAAATTGATATAAAGTTTAATGCCGAGTATTTTAAAATATACGCTGGATTACATTATGATGAAAATGTTATAAAACAGCTTTCAAAACAGAAATACCTTATAAGTAAGAAAATAATATCAGAATTCAAAGAGCCTAGACGACTTTTTTTAGCATCTGTTTTTAATATAATCGAATATGAGAGATTAGATGCACAACTTAAACTTTTTGAAGCTAAGAACAAGAAAATTGTTGATGAGAAATATGTACTTGGTAATAAACCTGTAAACTGGAGTACTTGGAGGCAATTTAATGCGCAAACAGAAGATCACATGGCTCGAAAACATGTATTTGATACATTTATCTCACGCGTTCCCTTAATATCACCACTTGAAGAGGAGTTTTTCCAAACATCCAAAAAAATCACAACACTTTATGGGACAACACCTCTAGAAGCATATTTGGAGTTTGAAAGCCTTTCTTACAATTCTCTCAAAAATTTAATAAATCAATTGGGTGGCTTAGCTAAATCTGATTTTCAACGAGGGATTGAATACTATGCACAAGAGATACTTAAGAAGGAACCAGAATATTATGATGACTATTATTTGTTTAGAGGTAAAATTTATCGTCCGATAAATAAGTATTTTAAAGATAGGTCTCCTGTTAAAGAAGTCAGTAAAGTACTCACAACCATGGGTTTTGATTTATCAAAAATAAAAGTTGATGGTGAAGATAGACCAAAAAAGCATCCTTCTGCGATGTGTTGGGGTATTCAAGTCCCAAATGATGTAAGAATACTATTTAAGCCAGTTTCTCCATTTACTGACATTGCAAGTGTTTTTCATGAGTTTGGTCATGGAATTCATGATGCTTCAGCAAATCCTGAAGATCCGTATTGGAAACGTTATCTGATTAGTATGGGTGTTGCTGAAACATTCTCAATACTTATAGAATCATTAATGGACACATCTGAATTTCTAAAGTCTCATTTTGGATTCAATGACAAAATTATTGCGGATATTGTCAATCGGCGGCACTTCATGAATCTATATTTTCTTACATTTTATTCTGCAAATTCCATTACTAAACTTCAGTTCTGGAAAGAGGAGTATTCACTAGAAGAGACAAATAAAGTATATGAAGAAATGACAGAGCGCTTTATGGGTATTCGAATTCCTGGTCCTTATTGGCAATTGCACCATATAATGTCTGAACATGACTTATATGCTCCTAGTTATTTAATTGCCGCAGTACGAGTTGGTGAACTCACAAACCTACTAACTAAAGAATATGGTTCTCATTGGTGGGAGTCAAAAGAAGCTGGTGCTTTCATACGAGAGCTGGCTAGTCAGCGGGCAGATATTGACTTATCCTGGTCAAAATTGGATCCAAAATACTATGTTAAAAATTTTGCATCTATTAGTATCTAGAAAGCTTCTGCGGTGTTAGCATGGATTCTCTCTTTGATGTAATTGTAATTGGTGGTGGGATAACAGGTGTTGCTATCGCAAGAGATGCCTCAATGAGGGGTCTAAAAGTACTTCTTATTGAAAGAAAAGATTTTGGGAGTGGCGCAAGTGGAACATGTATGGGTATGATGGGTGGGCCGGTTGGAATACCTAATGACCTTGAATTCACTAAAATGAATGCACATGAAGTATATGTTTTGAAGAAAATCGCTGCACCATTCGTTGAACCACGCCCCTTTTTGTCATTGGTATTATCTGAAGATGATTATGAAGCGCAAAAGAAGCAATTTGATATTTTTTGGCAAATAATAAAGCCGTATGGTGAGGCTAAACCTACTTTTTTAGATGAACCAATGGTAAAAGAAATCGAACCTGGATTTTCTGATAGTGTCAAAGGTGCTTTCTTGATTAGTGAATATGAGCTAGATGTTTTTAGAATAATAATTCAGAATCTACTTTCTGCTAGAAAATATGGTTGTGTTGCTCTAAACTATAAAGAAGTAATTTCAATAAATATTCGCGAAGGCGTTTCTAATTCAGTAACAACTCGTGATACATTTACTGGAGAGTTCAGAGAATATAAAGGTAAATTCATCATAAATGCTACTGGTGCATGGGCCCCAAAAATTGCAAATTTAGCAGGTTTTAATGATATAAGAATGCGCCCTACTAAGGGGACGATTCTCATTGCAGATGGGCATATAAGTAATATTGGTTTTCAATTTCGAGGTATTGATGACAATTTTAAAGAAGTAACTCTACATCGGAATAGCACACTTATGGGTCCTACATATGATGACTATTTTGAAGATCCTGATGACCTTACTGTTTCAAATGCTGAGATTCATCTGATACTAGATAGTATTAAGGAAGTTTATCCAAGGGTGGCTCAAGAACGAATATTACGTGCCATGACTGGATTACGTCCACTACCGTATTTCTGGGGTGTTCCTCCAGCCAAAGTTCCTCGGCCAATTACTATAATAGATCACACACAAACTGAAGAAAATGGATTCATTACCATTATTGGCGGTAATTTTACAATTCATCGATTGATGGCCGAAAAACTTGTTGATTTGTTAATGAAAAAGCTACAAAGAAATAAAAAATGCTTCACCGACAAAACACCTTTGGTAGAATGGCACCCCTCCAATTTAGAGAAATACCATAAGAAGTATAAAATTCCAAAAGCTATCTTAGAGCCGCTATCAAAGAGGCAACCAGAAAATTTCGAGAAAATACTTGGATTAACGAAGAATAATCCAAATTTAAAAAATTTGATTTGCACGTGTGAATCAATTATGCAGGCTGAAATAGAGTATGTTTTGAAAAATGAATGGATTAGAGATGTAGACGATTTACGAAGAAGGACAAGAATTGGTTTTGGACCATGCCAAGGCGCATTTTGTTCACATAAAATTCTATTTATATTAAAGAGACGACTGCCTACGAATTCAATGGCAAACGTTGATTCTTTAATAAATTTCTGGGAGAGACGATGGCGTGGTATACACCCAGTAATTCATTCAGCGCAGTTAAGCCAACTAGATCTCAATTTGTCTATTTTCTATAACTATGTTGCACCACACTTTGCGAAAAAATTAGTTAAAGAGGTACGAGGAAGATGACCAGAAATTCTCTGCATGAGCTCAATTTAAAAGTTGAAGAAGAATTGGTATTTGCTAAACGTTGCATCAATTGTGGTCTTTGTATTGCAGTATGCCCTATTGTTAAAACCTTTGGTTTAATGGAATTTCTTGGACCACGTAGCATTAACGTTAGTTTCACGCGTGATAAAACAAAATTTGCTTACAAGAATGATGTAGTATTTAAGTGTCTTGCTTGTAATGCGTGCTATGAAATTTGTCCAAAGAAAATACCGACTGGGGAGATTACTATCTATATTAAAAGTAAAATTATTGGAGCACAAAAATAGCAAAAGATTAATCTAAAAACGCTAAATATCTCTTTTCCTCTGAACTATTAAGTTCAATTCCAAATCTTTTTGCGATAACCTGCTTTGCAAACTCATAACCTTTTTTCAATAGTTTAAGAATAAAGTAAATTCCAACAGTTGGTAATATAAGCAATATTAAGAAAGCAAGTATTACATTCACATTTGTCGCAAGTTCAAAAAATAAACTACCATACAATGCAACTACTAATGCAAGAGCATAGGATATCTGTACAGCCACTAAAGCTGATAATCCGACTAAGATTCCAACTATTAAATATTTCATAATACTTTCAAAGAGGACCTCTTTAATTATTCTTATATACTTCAAATCATCATAGGCCGCTTTTTCTATGTTTTCTGACAAAAACATTACGTATTTCCAACCAACCAAAAAATTGTCATTTAGCAAAAAGAAAATAATAGATCCAAAAATTAGGAAAAAGAAAAACCCTAAATATGTTTGTAATATCATTGTAGAAAGAAGTACTATAATTATGAGTGTATAGAATAACGCAGGTAAAAGCAAGAGAAATAACAGCTTATTTCTTAACATGCCAAGAGGGCCTCTATAATTCTGATGCTGGTCTTCCAAGTTTAATAAAAAATTTGCACTTATCGCTTGTCCTTTTCTTTCTTTATTTACTGCTTCGTTCTGAAGTTCATTTAGAAGTCTGAGCTGCTTATATGATGAGATAGCAATATAAATAAACACAAATCCGAAAACCAAAGAGATTATTTGCCCTAGAAAAGTTTGTAGAGTTGACATAAAGGTCCCTACAGCTTATTGTAATGTATTTTGTAGCAGCTACTTATTGCTCCATTCTTTTTTGGCATCATTATTGATTTGCAATTAAATAACCTATTTTCTGATTGCTATAATTTCCATAGCCTTTTCAGTCGGTAATAAAAATGTTCCAGTAAATTCTTTACCGTTTACTTTAATAAACCAATTTTCTGGGAGTACATATTCGACATAAAGACTACTAAAACCGATAATTTTCCAAATTACCTTAGATTTATCTTTTACAAGTGTTGCCTCAAAATTGGCATTCTCACGTTGAATCCACCAGTTGTATACTTGTGTCGCACTACCTAAAAACGCATTTTTTTCTAATCCATAGCCAAGGATTTTCTTATAGAGATTATGCCAATCAGCCCAGGCGACTTTATCAAAAAATTTATTGTGCCATAGTAACGTGACCAAGCCATTGTGTTGCTCAACAGAACTAATCAAAGATGATATTTTCTTCCAAGCCTCCTTTGCTGATATTTTCATGTATCCAGCAAGTGCAGTATCCATTATTGCTAATGGAATCTCTAAAATATTAAATATCTTATTATTCTGAACATTAATAGGATGAAATGGAAACGAAATTCCTGCTCTAAACCCAATATTATCTGCAAAACCTAGTGTTGTATCGTATTTAAATCCAAGTTTATCTTGAATTTCCCAAGTTACTGGAACTTCAAACCGTAGGTAATGTTGTCTTATACCAATTACATCTCTCTTTGACAATTTTTCGAGCTGTGTTTTTTCTTGTCTGAGTAGTTGCTCGTTATTATAAGAATTATAGGAACCATGAAGCTGAATATCAATACCTAGTTCAGCAAGTTTTTGTATTTCTGAATATGTCGTTTTCTTACTATTCATTCCATCATATTTTGATGTTCTATTTATTAAAAAGAAGAATGTAGATTTAACACCTAAACTTTCTTCAATTTGTACAATTTGTTTTATGTTCCATGCGTTTTTATATGTTATAAGCTCAAAAAATCTCTTTAGAGCCTTATGTATGTTTCCCCGTTTAAGGAAGTACAACACCCCCTTTGCCAAATATCTTAATGGAGTCCTTATTTGGTCTATGTCATGTGTTAGACAGATAGCGAACTTTTTTCCTTCTGGCCAAAACCATTTTCGAGCTATAGGAAGATCTTGTGACATTGCATAATTCTTTATTTTCATATAAAGTTTAGAAACATATTCGTCAAATGGGCGGTGTTTTCCCTCTTCTGTATCTTGTGGTATGTACCTATTATGAGTATCTCTATCTCCTGATAATTCTTTTCTTCTGATAAGCATGTCATTAATTTCAATAAGTTTGTCAACATCTAAATCCAAATCTATTTTTTCATCAAAAAAGTATAGTCTAGGATAGTCCTTATCCCTAGTTATTTTAAGTGAAAATGAGATCCCCATAACAGAAAACAGACAGTTTAATATGTAATGATATTCTTCTGGAGTTTCTACTGTTATCATTTAATGCACCCCAATTATTTACGCTTTTTGACCGCGATTTTTATTTTATTCAATGTCAAAACTAGCTGTATTAAATTTGGCTTAATGTCTTTGATCATTATGTTTTTTCTCACTCGAGGAGACAATATGTCATGAATAAATCTTAGAATGTCACTTGGTCTTGAAATGACATGCTGAGCATCATCTGGGAATGGCCATGTGAATCTCAGTCCTACTTTGTAAGTAAATACTGGAGAGATATCCCCATCAATGCTCATTTTACATGCTAAATAAGGAAATCGAACGCCAGATGCAATAGCTAAATCGAGAGAGCCCCAAAACTTCGGGTTAATTTCCATAATCTTATACTCTCCATCTCTGTAATCTTTCCTAAATTCCACCATGGCAACACCATGCCAATTGAGTGCCCTTAGAATTCTTAATCCATACTCCTTAAGTTTTGGATCATAATAGCTCATTGCTGAAGTACTAGGCCCACCTGTTGCTGGAAACTCCCTGATACGTCTGTGCGAGAAAATTGCACGCGGCTTTCCCTTATTAAAGAGAGCAAAGAATCCGAATCCCTCACCAGGTATATATTCTTGGATTATTGGATATTCTCCAAATTGATTGTGAAATTTTTTTATTTCTTTGTCCAAGTGTTTAGTGTTTTTCAGATAGATAACACGTCCCGCACCAGTTATCCCTTTCAGAACAATCGGTTTAAATGAAACTTTTTCTTCTGGTTTGCCAGTATTATCTACAAAGATGGTTTTGGGAGCTGGGACATGTACTTTCCTGGCTAACCGTATAGTTTCATCTTTTTTGCTTGCAATATCAACAGCCTGCCAATCTGCAACTGGGATTTTAGTGAATTTCTCAAGTTTCCCTTTGACTCTTGCAACGGCTATTGTGGAATAATATCCTATCGGCAAAAGAACATCATATTTTCTAGTTTTAACAATTCCATATAACTCGCGGATAAATTTCTTTTCATCAAAGAACGGATGTGTGTATAGAAAGCATTTTTCTACAAATTTTGAATAAAAGCTAGCAGATCTTAAACGGCTACTCCCCACGTCAACTTTATACCCACTTTTACCTAGGTCGCGAACCGCACCTAATGTGTGTTTATAATCTGCATCTGTTACGAAAACTCGTATCATTGGAATACCTCTCATTTGTCTGTACTCAGTAATAGCTTACATTCTGATTTTAATTTTCATGTTATTAAGAATTATTAAAGACATAAGAATTAATGGTTGTAATAACTTTTTATTTTAAAAAACATTTTCTTAGCAATGCAATTTAAAATGTACAACGTATCACTATACATACTTTTTAAACGGAGAATAGAAAATAATCGAATCGCTTAGCTGAGAATTATTCCCTATTAAAAAAATATTTTTGGTTTTACAACAATCTTGTTTTTAGTGGTCCATATGGTCTTAAAAATTAGATTTGCAGAGGAACAAGATAAAACTAAAGTTCTAGAATTTACCGCACATACATGGGAGCAAGGAGATTATATTCAATATGTTTGGGATGACTGGCTGCATTCTCCACATGGTAAACTATTCACTGCTGAATTAAATGCTATCCCTGTAGGAATTATGCATATAAAAAAGATAACCGATACTATTGCTTTACTGGAAGGCGCACGTGTAGATCCTAATTATCGTGGACAAGGTATTGGAACGAAACTAACAGAGGCTTGTATCGAATACGCAAGAACAAAGGGGTTTGAAAAGATTAGATTAGTAACTGCTATCGACAATACTCCAGCAAGAACAGTTGCTGAGCGATTGGGTTTCGGTGTTCATAGTTCCTGGCTTCGTTTCGATATTCCAGTCGATCCTCAACCACAAGAAGAATCACAATGCACTTTTGCAGATAGTAGTCATATTCCTGAAATTATGAATTTTCTGGAAAACTCAGATGTATATCGTCTAAAATGTAAACGTACAATGATGCCGTTTTTTGAGCCCCATCCATTGACATATGATACACTATTGAAAATAGGGGTCTGCCCGTTGTGAGTTTTCATGGAGGAAAGTGAGTAAAAGTTCCTCCATTCATGCGTACTTTCAC
>Ga0164318_10004881_pt1 | contig 12949 bp, 11 predicted proteins | sample GuaBasSedimGuay9_FD_113734 | JGI IMG/M metagenome (GOLD analysis project Ga0164318, IMG submission 113734) | Subseafloor sediment microbial communities from Guaymas Basin, Gulf of California, Mexico - Guay9, Core 4571-4, 0-3 cm | ecosystem: Environmental > Aquatic > Marine > Hydrothermal vents... | reverse complement strand
GATCGGGTGCGCCGGTCGGCCGCCAGGCAGGCGGTCTCCGAATTCGCGTCGCAGGACAGGGACCTGCTGTGGATCGATGCGCACACCCATGACCGCTGGTGGGGCATAGGGCAGGATCCCGACACAGGCCGTCGGGAACTGGCCGCGGTCCTGGAGACCGGGTTCCGCTCGCTGCGCCGTTATTCCGTCGACGAGGCGCTGGATGGTCGGTACGATCGCCTCCTGGTGACCTCGTTCCGGCCCTGGCGGCCCGCTGAAGGCGTTGTCCGGCATCTGCCCGGGTGCCTGGCCCCTCGGGGGACGGCCCTGGTCATGGGTCATCCCCAGCTTCGGGAGGCCGTCAGGGCCCTGTTGCCGGATGGCTGGACGATTTGCGCCCTGTTCGACGTGTTTCCGGGGGATATCGAGGCCATGTCGGCCCAACAATAAATTTGACACGGGCAGGGGCCATCGCTATCTTTCGCCTTCGATTTTCGCCCTTAGGCGGGGGCGTAGTTCAGTTTGGTTAGAACGCCGGCCTGTCAAGCCGGAGGTCGCGAGTTCAAGTCTCGTCGCTCCCGCCATCTTTCCCTTCCGCCGCGCGGCATGCGCGGTTTTTTTTTGCCTGCACCCGCTGCCCGCGGCTATTGACTCCGGAGTGTCGCGGGGACAGAATGGCCCTGATCCAGGCGGGTCGATCATCCTTTCCGGCACCAGGTTTCCAGCCCGAGGAGTTGTCATGTTCCGTTTCCAAACCCATGTCCGCGCCGTCGCCGCAGGTGTTATTCCGGCGCTCGCGCTCTTGATCGGGATCGCCGGTTGCGGTCCCCAAGCAGAGGACCAAGCCATGAAACAAAAATACGAAGGTGATTGCTCCTGGGTCGATCAGGGGGAGCTGACTGTGGTTCCCGATCTGGCCCAGCGGCTGGACGCCTATGTGCCCACGGAGTTGAGTCCGGACATCAGTCATCTGAACGAGGTCCAGACGGGGGTCCTGGAGAAGCTCGTGGCCGCCAGCAAGCTCATGAACGATATCTTCCAGGTCCAGGCCACGCCCTGCCGGAAGGAGCTTCTGGTCCGGTTGGGGGGGCTGCCGGAAGGGCAGCGGGAGATGGTGGCCCGTTACTTCCGCATCAACATGGGGCCGTGGGACCGGCGCTTCCACTTCGAGCCTTTCGTGGGAAGTTGGTCGCACCCCGACGGCGCCAACTTCTATCCCCTGGATCTGACCGATGAGGAGAAGGCGACCATCAGTGATCCCGATGCCGGGCTCGACGGCCTGTTCACCATGGTGCGGCGGGACGACAAGGGCGTCCTGCGGGCTATTCCCTATTCCGAATTCTTCGCCGGGCCCCTGGGCAAGGCGGCGTCGCTGCTGCGCGAGGCGGCGGCCATGACCGACAACGCCAGCCTGAGGGCGTTCCTGGAGGCCCGCGCCGACGCTTTCGGCAGCAACGACTATTACCGGTCGGACATGCTGTGGATGGACCTGGACAGCGACGTGTATATCACCATCGCCCCCTACGAGACCTACGAGGACGGGCTGTTCGGCTACAAGGCGTCCTTCGAGTCCTTCGTGACGGTGACCGACCCCGTGGAGAGCGCCCGGCTGAGCAAGTTCAAGGACGAGCTGCCCTGGCTGGAGGCCCACCTGCCCATTCCGGACAAGGACAAGAATCCCAACCGGGGCACCGAGAGCCCCATCCGTGTCGTGGACGAGGTCTACTCGGCGGGCGATACGCGCTCGGCCGTGCAGACCATCGCCTTCAACCTGCCCAACGACGAGCGCGTGCGCGAGGCCAAGGGCAGCAAGAAGGTCCTGCTGCGCAACGTCATGAAGGCCAAGTTCGACCGGATCCTCACGCCCATCGCCCAGGTGCTGGTGGCCAAGGACCAGCTCGGCGACCTGACGGCCGAATCGTTCTTCCTGCACACCCTGTGGCACGAGATGAGCCATGGTCTGGGCCCGGGCAAGATCGTCAAGGACGGTCGCCGGACGGAGGTGCGCCTGGAGCTGAAGGAGACCTACAGCACCATCGAGGAGGCCAAGGCCGACGCCATGGGCGAGTGGGACATCTTCGTCCTGACCCGCGCCGGGCGCGACTACTTCCCCGCCGAGATCTTCAAGCAGCAGGCTGCGACCTATCTGGCGGGAATGTTCCGCTCGGTACGTTTCGGGGTGGGCGAGGCCCACGGTCAGGCCAACGCCATCCAGTTCAACTACCTGATGGCCAAGGGTGCGGTCCTGTTCCACGAGGATACGGGTCGTTTCTCCGTGGACGTGCCGGTGTTCGAGAAGGCCATCGGGGAACTGGTGGGGGAGATCTGCGTGATCGAGGCCAACGGGGACTATGAAGGTTCCAAGGCCTTCATCGCCCAGTACGGCGGTTTGCGTCCGGTGCTCGAGAATGCCCTGAAGAAGCTGGAGGACATACCGGTAGACGTGGAACCGGTCTTTCCCCGCTACGAGCCGTAGCCTGGTCCGGCCGTCCTGTCGTCTGGAAACACGATCGCCCCTCGGCCTGCGGGTGCCGAGGGGCGGTTCGTTTGCCGGTCAGAGTTTCCGTTCTGCAAGTAGGTCCTGCAGCTGCCGGTAGAGGTGGTCGTCGAACGGTCGTACCGAGGCGTACCACGGATACCCCTTGGCGCCGGGCTTGGGGCTCGGCAGGGGATTCATGGCGGCCGCCTCCTGGTAGGCGGCGAAGAAGCCGGACACGGTGCGCGCATCATTGCGCAGGCGCTCCTCGCCGAGGTTGCCGGCAATGGTGGTGGCCATGGCGTAGCCCAGCTTCGAATAACCGCCGGAGGCGGTCATGGTCCGGGCGAAATCCTTGGCACCGCTTGTCAGCGCCTCCGGATCGGACAGCAGGGGCGGCAGGGTCGTGTCGGCCAGGGCGACGATACGGCCGGCGGTGTAGGCGATGTCCTGGGGGATGATGACCACCTTCCTGAGCTTGGGGTGGTCCTGTCGGAAATACGTCTCGGCCCTGTTTTCCAGGTAGGCGGCGACCCCCTCGTTCCGGATCAGCACGAGGGCTTCCGCCAGGGCGTCGGCCCCGTCCAGCATCTCGGGGTTGACCACCCGGGGAATTTCATAGGTGCGGTACAGGAGACTGAGGGTCTGGGCCAGGGTCTGGTCGAGACCGCCGGCGGCCAGGACCCCGGTGTCGACCAGGACCGTATCGGCCTGCACCCGGATCTCCGGGCGGGCGGGCAGGCAGGCCAGGACCAGATGGGACGGCAGGCTGTCCGGCTGGATCCAGGCCGCCAGCCGTTCCTGCAGGCCGCACAGGACTTCCGGGGCGGCCAGGCGGGTCAGGAGGCTGTCGACCAGGGCGCGGTGATCGTAACTGTAACGGTAACTCGCGGCCATGGTGCGGCGGTCCTTGTTGACCTTGCCGGGCATGGTCTGACCGAGCACGTCCTGGAAGGCCGCGGCCACCCAGTTGCCGCAGCGCAGGACCGGGGGCACCATGGGCGCCAGACTGCGCCGCCAGGCGCCGCCGGCAGGGGTCAGGGCGAAGGCCTGGAGGTCCTCCCGCTGCGGCTTCTTCCCGGCGATGATCAGATCGCCGGTGGCCACGAACTCCTGCCAGGCCGTGGTGTCCAGGGTCAGGGGACAATCCTGCGTCCCGGTCACGGCAGGGGCGGCGGCGGGCCGTTCGGACGTGCGGTTGCAGGCCGCAAGACCCCAGAACATCGCCAGTGCCAGGAGAAATGCGGCCAGAACGGCTACCGGGTCGGGACGATGGTGCGGTCCATTGTGGAAAAGGCTGTTGCGGCTTATCATTCTCACCTTGGCAACTCCCATGTTCCCCCGCTCGGGCGGGTTCAGGTTTCGGCAAAGGAAAACCATGCTGCTGGTCAATGAAATATACCCTGCCATCTGCGGCGAGTCACGCTTCAGCGGCACGCCCTGCGTCCTGGTGCGCCTGACGGGGTGCCATCTGCGCTGCGCGTGGTGCGATTCGACCCATGCGTTCACAGGCGGCGAGCAGCTGAGCGTCGAAGCCGTCCTGGACCGGGTGCGCACCCTCGGTTTCGGCACCGTCTTGGTCACCGGCGGCGAACCCCTGCTGCAGGCCGAAAGCGTGGCGCTCATGCAGACTCTGCTCGCTGAAGGCTACATCGTGGTGCTGGAGACCAGCGGGACGCTCGGTCATGATGAACTTGTGCCCCTGGCGGAAGTTCCCGCCGGGGTGCACAGGGTCGTGGACATCAAGGCGCCCGGCAGCGGCATCGACGGCGATCTGATCGACTGGCCCGGGATTTCCGGTCTGACGTCGGACGACGAAGTGAAGATCGTGATCGCCGGCAGGGAGGATTTCACCTGGGCCCGGGATGTGGTTCTTGCCGACGGTCGTGTTCCGGCCGGGGTGCGCACGGCCCTGTCGCCGGCGGCCGGGGAGCTGGAGCCGACCCTACTGGCGGAGTGGATCCTGGAGGCCAAGCTGGACGTCGCCTTCCAGCTCCAGCTGCACAAGGCCCTGTGGCCGGACAGGGAGCGGGGGGTATGAGCGGGCGCGGCAAGGCCATCGTCCTGGTCAGCGGCGGTCTGGATTCCGCCGTCTGCCTGGGTGAGGCGGCCCGCGGCTTCGACCTGGCCCTGTTGCACCTGAACTACGGGCAGCGCACCGAGGCCCGCGAACTGCGCGCCTTCGGCGACCTGGCCGACCACTATGGGGTGGAGCAGAGGCTGGTCGTGGACATCACGCACCTCAAGCAGATCGGCGGGTCGTCCCTGGTCGATCCCACCCTGGCGGTCGAGACGGGCCTGCCGGTACCGGGCGCTCCCATCCCCTCGACCTACGTGCCGTTCCGCAACGCCCACATCCTGGCCGTCGCCGTGTCCTGGGCCGAGGTCATCGAGGCCGACAGGATCTTCATCGGTGCGGTGGAGGAGGACGGCAGCGGGTATCCCGATTGCCGCGCCGAATTCTACGACCGTTTCAACGAGGCCGTCAGGGTCGGGACGCGTCTGGGTGAGAGGCTGTCGGTCGAGACACCGCTGATCCACCTGGACAAGGCCGCCATCGTGCGCCGGGGACTGGAGCTGGAAGTGCCCCTGCATCTGACCTGGTCCTGCTACACGGAGGAGGACCGGGCCTGCGGCCGCTGCGAGAGTTGCCGTTTGCGCCTGCGCGGCTTCGCCGCCGCCGGCTGCACCGACCCCATCGAGTATCGCCGCGACGACTGATCAGCCCCGGCCGGTGGCGAATTTCCCGAAGTCGAATTCCCGGTAGGCGTTGCATCTGCTGCACAGGTGGATAAGGTCGCGGCGGCCATCGTCCAGGATGGCCCTCAGGCACTGGGCGGCGTAACCCTCCCATATCTCCTGAACGGTCTGTTCGTTGACATCCCCGATGACGGCCTTCCCGTGGACGTCCCAGCAGCACAAGGTGGCCTGGCCGTTGGTGTAGAAGAACATCTCGTCCAGCACCTTCAGGCAGGGCTTGAGCACTACGTCCTCGGGCTTCTGGCCCGTCCAGGGCCACTGGTACAGGCTGGTGACGACAACCTCGCTGCACTTCGGTCCCCAGAACTCGCGGTAGGCCTCGACCTCGTGGGCGTTCTCCGGCACCTCGATCATGCGTACCTCGGTGAACACCTTGTCGCGGTAGCCGCCCCGGTCCCACAGCTCGAGAAAGCCCTGGACACGTTCCATGACCCGGTCGAAATCGATGCCCACCCGGGAGGGCTCGTAGGTCTCGCGGCTGAGGCCGTCGATGGAGAAGCGCATGATGTCCACGCCCGCTTCCAGCAGCTGTCCGGCCAGCTTGGCGGTGAGCAGTTCGCCGTTGGTGTTGAACTCCACCCGCGCGGTGGGATCGCCCTGCTTGATGTAGCGGACGATCTCGGGCATGCGGTTGTCCACGAAGGGCTCGTTGGTCAGGAAGGGGCGGTAGATCACGCCCCAGCCGCGCGTGTCGTCGATGATCTTCTTCCAGGTGGCCTCGGGCATGCGGGCCGGCTCGCGGACGATCTCGTTCTGCGGGCAGAACGGGCACTTGGCGTTGCACTTGGTGACGGTCTCGAGCTGGATGTAGCGGGGGCGCCGGGCCACGGGCATGTGCCAGCGGGCCTTCTCGGCGTCCACACGGGTCAGGGAAGGGACGGTCTGGGAACGGGCGGCTTCAGGACGCATGCTGTCCTCCGGTCAGGTTCACGGCCCATCCTGCGCGGGCGGGTCTGCCGCCAGGAAGGGACGGATCACGTTCATGCTGCGTTCGGTGGCGCCCCGTTGGTCCAGGACCACCCGGCGCGCCTGCCTGCCAAGGTCGTGCAGGGCGGCTGGATCCGCCAGCAGTTTTCCCGCCACCTGGAGGGCCTGTGCGGGTTCCCTGAGGACGAAGCCCACCTCGAGCCGTACCATGAGGCCTGCCTCCTCGGCGTTGCCGATGACCGGGCCGAACAGCACCGGCATGCCCGCGACCGCCGGTTCCATGGTGTTGTGGACGCCGGTGGTGAAGCTGCCGCCGACGTAGGCCAGGTGTCCGGCGCGGTAGATCTCAGCCAGGACGCCGACCGAATCGACCAGGATCACCCGGGCGTCGGCGGTTTCGCGGCCGTTCAGCAGCGCGCCCAGGCGCAGATGGCCGATGCGGCGGTCATCCAGATCCCTTTCCAGGGAGCGCAGGCGGTCCGGCGCGGGCTCGTGAGGGGCCAGGACCACGCGCAGGTCGGGGTGTCCGGCGAGCAGTTCGGCCAGGATCGGCAGCCACAGCTTCTCGTCGGCGGGCCAGGTGCTGCCGAGCACCAGAAGGCGGCCACCGAGTCCGCGCAGGGCTTCGGCCGTCTTTCCGTCGGCGGCCGCCTCGTAGCGCAGGATGACCTGCTCGGCGCGCGTATCACCCGTGACGGTCACAGGGCGTGTCACGCCCATGGATCCGATGAACCGTTGCCGGTCCTCCTCGGTGCAGACGCCGATGTGGACGAAGCGGTCGAATACATCGCGGTAGAGGGCGCGAACCACGGGTTTGAGCCGGGCGCTGCCGGGCTGCAGGGATCCGGCCAGCAGGACCAGGGGTACGCCGTGGCGGTCGGCGGCCAGGACCTGGTTGGGCCAGCAGTCGAACTTGACGAAGACCAGCAGACGCGGATGCCAGGCCCGCACGAGTTCGTCCATCCGGCGGGGATGATCCAGGGGCAGGTATTCGTGCAGATCCGCGCAGGGCCTGCCGGCGGCGTAGTCCATGCCGGAGGGCGAGAAGTGGGTGACGGCCACCGGCAGGTGGGGAAATTCCTCCCGCACGGCGGCGATCACCGGCCGGGCCTGTTCGTATTCCCCGACGCTGGTGACGTGAAACCAGACGCACCCCTGCAGCCGGGGTGCGGCCTCGGTCAGTCGCCGCATCAGACCGCGTCTGCCCTGCAAGCCCGTGGCCAGCTTGTCCACGAACGGAGCGGCCAGCCGGGCGGTACCGCACAAGGCGGGGCTGATCGCCCCGTAGAGCCGCAACCAGGGGCCGGGTGAACGGAAGGAGGCGTGACGGGGGCGGTTCATGGCGACTCCGTGGGTTCCAGGGCGGACCACATGGCCTGCAGGCGCCTGCCGGCGGCCTGGGGGGTGATGTCGTCCAGGCAGGCCAGGTCGCCCCTGTGACAGGGACGCTTGCCGTTGCGCGAGCAGGGGCGGCAGGTGAGATCCCGCTCCAGGACGGCACTGTGCGGCAGGCGGGGGAAGTAACCGAATTCCCTCACCGTGGGTCCGAAGAACGCCAGCACGGGGGTGCCCACCGCTTCGGCCAGATGAAGCAGCCCGCTGTCGTTGGTGACGACCAGGCGGCAGGCCGCCAGGGCGGCGGCCACCTCCGGCAGGGGGCGGTTGTGCACGAGGGTGACCCTGGAGTCGGCCGTCAGGTCCTGCAGGGGCGAGGAGGAAAACCAGCCTTCCTCGCGGGGTCCCAGGAAGATGCGGATCTCCGCCTCGTTCCGGGTCAGGAAATCGCGGACCAGGGTTGCGAAGTGCGCGGGGGGCCAGCGTTTGGCGTCCCACTGGGCGCCGGGGGCGAGGCCCAGGATCCCTCGGCGCATGGTTGCCGGAGGAACCATCGCCGCCAGGGGCGGAACCATGGTCGCCGGGACCGGGTCGGCGGTTTCGCCGGGATCCAGCATGACTTCCCGGAAGCGGTCGCCCATGGTCCGGTCCAGGGCCGGGGACCGCCGGCCGGTGCGCATGAACCACAGGCGTGCGGACGTATCCTTGGCCAGACGCTTTTCGGGTCGGCGCCCCATCATGGCCAGCAACAGGTGGCCGCGCAGGATGTTGTGGGCGTCGAGGATGGTGTCGAAGTTCCTGCCGCGCAGGATCCCGGCCAGACGCAGGATGTCCCCGGCGGCCAGGTCTTGCGGAGCGATGACCTCGTCCACCCCGCGCACGCCCCTCATCAGGTCGGCAAAACGGGGTTTGGTCACCAGGGTGACGGTTTCGGCACCAGGCGAGGTACGATCCCGCCGCTCTGCGGCGGCCCACCCCAGCAGGCAGAGGTCGCCCAGGGAGCCGAAACGGATGACCAGGATCCGGGTCATGACGCCTTTCGCGGAAAACGTGAGCAAAGCGGCAACGGTTGCTGCGATAATGATGACCGACCGTATTCCTGGCAAGTTCTGGTTGCCGCCGGACGGTTGTGCCTTCATGCTTGTTCCCGCATGGTTGGGAGCGAGGTCCTGCTGGCGAAAGGGAACTGCGAGGCTCTTGGAATATCTGTTGCTTCTGGTCCTGCTGCTGCTGTCGGCGGCCTTCTCGGGCGCCGAGACGGCCTTCTTTTCCCTGCGGCGCAACGAGGTGGCCAAGCTGGCGGCCGAGAAGGGGAAAGCGGGTCCTCACGCCGCCCGGCTGCTGGAGAACTCCCACGAACTGCTCTCGGCGCTGCTGATCGGCAACCTCCTGGTCAATTCCGCCGCCAGCGTCACTGCAACGGCCTTGATCCTGGCCCATGTCGGTGCCATAGGTGTGGCCGTGGCCGTGCCGGTCATCACCCTGGGCCTGCTGCTGTTCGGTGAGATCACCCCCAAGATGATTGCCCTGAGAAAGCGCCTGCAGATCAGCCGTCTGGCCCAGGGCCCCCTGCGCTTCTGGCTGATGTTGATCAGCCCCGTGCTTGCCGCCGTGGGGGGGCTGGTCAAGCTGGTGCTGGCGGTTTTCCCCTGGGAACGAACCGGATCCCTGCCCCTGGACGCCAAGGAACTGCAGACGGCCTGCGAACTGGCCGTCGCCGACGGGGCCCTGAGCGAGACCGAGGGACGTTCCCTGGCACGGCTTCTGGAGCTGGGCGAACTGGAAGTCGTCCACGTCATGACCCCGCGCACCGAAGTCGTCGCCCTGCGGCGCGGCATGTCCCTCAAGCAGGTGCTGGCCGCCGCCCGCCGGGCGGGTTTCAATCGATACCCGGTGCTCGACAGCGAGGGTGAACGCCTGGCCGGGCTTTTTCACCTGAAGGATCTGCTGGGCGGACGGCCCGATCCCGAACATCCGCTGGACGGACCCCTGCGGCCCCTGCTGTTCGTCCCCGAGAGCAAGGACGTGGCCGCGCTGCTGGCGGAGATGCGCAGCGGCCGCACCCACCTGGTGGCGGTCGTGGACGAGCACGGGGATTTCACGGGCATCGTGACCATGGCCGACTGCCTGCACGCCCTGCTGGGACCGGTGGCCGATTCCTCGGGCGGAGGCCAGGATGTGGTCGCCTTGGGCCCGGGCCGGTGGATCGTGCCCGGCAGGATCGACACGAGGGACTTCGCCGAGGCCTGTGGCGTCGAACTGCCTCTCAGCCGCGATTTCGTGACGGTGGCGGGCTTCATCATGGCCAAGCTGGGCCGGGTACCGCGTCCGGGGGACGAGGTCGCCCACGCCGGAACGAGGTTCCGGGTCCTGGAGATGTCGGGCCACCGCATCGATGCCGTCGAAGTCGTGAGACCCGAACCCGAGACCGATAACGCGGGGGAGCAGGAACCATGACCACCGTACCCCAGACCGGCGGCGCACCGCTGCCTTTGGCCCAGGTCATGGTGATCGGCGCGGTCTGCCTGGGTGTGGCGGGATTCTTCTCGGGCACCGAGACCGGCGTGATGAGCGTCAGCAGGGCCCGGGTCAGGCGGATGCTCCGCGCCGGTCATGCCGGACGATCAGGCAGACTGCTGGAGAAGATGCTGGACAGCGTCGAGGACACCATCCTGTCCTGTCTCATTGGAACCAACCTGTTCAACGTCGTGTTCAGCGCATTGGTGACCATGGCGGTGACGGTACGACTGGGGCCGGAACGGGAATGGCTGGCCGTGGTCATGGTCTCGGTACTGGTCATCCTGTTCTCGGAGATCCTGCCCAAGGTGATGTACCGGGAGTTTCCCGAGCGCCTGATGCTCGCCTCGGCCATGCCCCTGGCGACGGCCAAGTTCCTTCTGTGGCCGGTGCGCAAGCTCCTGGGGTTGTATTCCGCGGCGTGGAGGGGGGTACTGGGTGCAGGCCACCAGGATGGGGGCTTCGACCGGCGCAGCCTGGCCGCCCTGCTGTTGAGCTACACGGTTCCGGGGGGTCACGAGGAGAGGTTCACCCGGCTGGTGGACCGCTTCCTGAAGCTTGCGGGCAGGAATCTGACGGACATGGCCAAGCCCCTTGATGAACTGGTGACCGTCACACCCCGGACGACCGTCGGAGCCTGCCTGGAAATGGCGGCCAGGTCGGGGTTCAGCCGGCTGCCCGTTTTCGGCTCCGGACCGGAGGGCCCCCTGGGTTATGTCCTGGTTCGGGACCTGCTTTTCCTGCCGCCGGAGGACCATGCCCATCCCGTTCCGCGGCCGCTGTGGCGGGACATTTTACTGGTGGACGCCCGGATGTCCCCGTACGAACTTTTCGAGGAGCTGCGTACCCAACAGGATCAGCTGGCCATGGTGACCGATCCCGACGGCCATGCCCGCGGCATGATTACCCTGGAGGACCTGATCGAGACCGTGGTGGGATCCATCAACGACGAGTTCGACCCCGTCAATGAAACGAAGGAGGCGTCATGAGCAGTACGGAATTCGGCAAGCACGACCGCACACTGGTGGCGTTGGTCACCCAGTACCAGACCCTGGCCATGGTGAGTCTGGGCAAGATCCAGAATCCCGCCACCGGCCAGGTGGAGCGCGACCTGGAGCAGGCGCGCATCTTCATCGACATTCTCGAGATGCTGAAGGTCAAGTGCCGGACCGACACACCAGAGGACATCCTGCGTCTTCTCGATTCCTCGGTCATGGACCTGCAGCTGAACTACCTGGACGAGAAGAAGAAGGATGCCGAGGCCCAGGAATCCGAGGACCATGGGTCTGGGGCCCAGGAATCCGAGGACCGGGACGCTCCCGCAGAGAATATGGATCAGCAGGACCAGAAGCAGGAGGACGGGGCTGAAGACCCGGCGGGGGAAGAGGCCGGCCCTTGACCCGTGTCCCGGTAATCCTGACCCTTGTTTGCGTCCTGGCCTGGACCGGCACCGCGTCCGCTCAGGCAGTCGCGGAGCCGGTTTCCCCTGCTCGTCCCCAGGATGCCCTCATGCTCGGTCGCACCTTCTCGGCCGTTCCCCAGCCCGACGGGCTGATCACCTTCGGCGTGGGCGCCAGGACCCTGACAACCGTCTACCACATCGGGAGCCAGTTGGAGCGGATCTCGGGCAAGGATCTGCTCCTGCAGACCGAGTGGGATCTTTTTCCCTGGCTGGCCGTCAGCGCCGAGGTGCCGTGGCATTCCTGGACCGGGGGTCGGCGGTGGCTGGATGACTCCGGTTCGGGACTGGGCGATGGCACCTGGCAGGCGGTCAGTGGGCGGTCCCTGGTGGGCGAGTGGCTCTACGGAGCCGTCGGTTTCGGGGGCAACCTGCCGCTGGGCGACAAGGAGCAGGGGCTGGGCGAGGGGATCTTCTCGCCGCGGGCCGGTGGCGCGTTGACCCTGCGGGCCTGGACCCGCAGCCTGCTGCCGGAGATGCGGCTGCACCTGAACTACGGCCATACCTGGAACCAGGCCGAGGACACCGGTTACGGCACCGGCGAGAACGGGCTGCAGCCCTGGCCGCCGCGCTATCCCCCGGCCTCCGAGTCGGGCGGGCACAAGGGCAACGACCAGACCCACTGGGGCGTGGCCCTGGAGTTCCGCAACGCGGCCACCAGCCTGTGGATAGAGTATGCCCGCGACCGGTTCATCGACAATCCCCATGTCTCGGACAAGGAACAGCTGGACACCGTCGCGGCGGGCCTGCGGTGGGGGCTGGAGGAAGGCTGGGCCCTGCACGGCAAGTACCTGGTGAGCCTGGCCCAGGACGACATGGCGACCGACTGGTTTCCCTCCTTTCCCGAATGGTCCATGACGGTGGCCGTCAGCCGGCAGTTCTCCATCGGCGGCAGGGACCGCGACAACGACGGGATCCCCGACCGCAAGGACCGTTGTCCGGCCCTGGCAGAGGACAAGGACGGATTCCAGGACGAAGATGGCTGCCCCGACTACGACAACGACGGGGACGGGATCCCCGACGCGGTGGACAAGGCTCCCCTGGAGCCGGAGGATCGGGACGGATTCGAGGACGAGGACGGGGTTCCCGACTACGACAACGACGGCGACGGAATCCCCGACCGGGATGATCTCTGCCCCGATGAACCGGAGAACTTCAACGGCTACCTGGACCAGGACGGTTGCCCGGACGAGTTCCTGGACGCCGACGGGGACGGGGTCGAGGACGGCGACGACCTGTGTCCCGGTCAGGCCGAGGATCTGGACGGGTTCGAGGACGGGGACGGCTGTCCGGACCTGGACAATGATATGGACGGCATCCCCGACACCGAGGACCAATGCCCGGACCAGCCCGAGAACTACAACGGGGTCGATGTCGAGGACGGGTGTCCCGACTGAGCCTACCCGTCCGCGCCGGGGGCCAAGGCCCGCGTGGCCCTTTGCCACGAAGCTTCGAGCTCGTCCAGGGTGGCGTCCTGGAGGCTCAGGCCGCGGCTG